>Ga0070734_10001502_pt1 | contig 33375 bp, 36 predicted proteins | sample Coa_R1_8_FD_66444 | JGI IMG/M metagenome (GOLD analysis project Ga0070734, IMG submission 66444) | Surface soil microbial communities from Centralia Pennsylvania, which are recovering from an underground coalmine fire - Coalmine... | ecosystem: Environmental > Terrestrial > Soil > Unclassified ...
ATCCTGAATCCGATCCGCAGGACATCTATGCGGGCAACGTGATCTATGCAGCAACCAACGGCTGGCGGATTACGATCTTCAACGACTGCAATGAATGGGACTATGTACACCAGGTAAAAGCTGCGGATGGGCGGTCAATAGATTTTGATGCCATTGATAATGACATGCCCATCGCCCGCGAGTATCTGCCTGCGGACGAAATAGCCTGGCAGAGATACGGCATTCCGGGATACTGCCGCTTTCGCTGCATCCACTGTGGCGCAGACCTTGCAGACTCAAATCTGCGAAAGACGCCCTTTCTATGCGGTCCCTGCAAGGCGCTATCGTAACGCAGGGATTGTCGGCTTGTTTCATTTTTAAAAAAGAAAGGTGCAGTTTACCGCGACCGCGCTTATTCGTAGCGTAGCGCTTCAATTGGGTCTAAACGTGACGCCTTGATGGCAGGCAGCATGCCGCTGATCAGCCCTACAACAATCAAAATGCCCGTGGAGACCAACAGATGGATGGGCGAGATAGCAAGATGGATATCGCCCGCGTCGGCGTTTTTTGCCATTACGCTGTAGACAGGTATCGACCCGATAATCCATGAAATGACGTAGGCCACGGCAACGCCCAGCAGGCCTCCGGCAAATGTAATGGCCATGGCTTCAGCCAGAAACTGCGTGAGTATGTCGCGTCGGCGCGCGCCCAGCGCTTTTTCCACGCCAATCTCGCGCGTGCGTTGCGTCACGGAAACCAGCATGATATTCATCAGTCCAACGCCGCCAATGCCCAGCGTGAGCGTGCCAATAATCGTCAGCAGGACCTGCAGGGCCAGGGTGATGATCTGCCAGTTGTTCAGGTTCTTCATGGTGTTCCAGACAAACACCGCGCGCGGGTCTTTGCCGTTGAAGCCGTGCGACGCGCCCAGCACGCCGCGAATATTACCCTCCACCTTGTCATATTCCATGCCGTCGTAATCCAGCCATATTCCATCCAGATAGCGCGTGTCGCGGATATCGCCCATGGTGGAAAAAGGGATGTAGACGATCGCGTTCACATTGTCGTTCCCTTCTTCCTGCATCTTGGGCTCAAGCACGCCGATCACTTCAAAACTTATTCCGGCAATGCGCACGCTTTCACCCAGCGCCGGCTCGCCGGAAAAAAGTTTGTCCTTGGCGTCCGATCCAAGCACAGCCACGCGTGAACGCTGCATCTCGTCGGCGTCATTGTAGAACCGGCCCTGTTCCGTCTTGAGCGCGCGCACCGGCACAATCGCCGGAGTAAATCCGCCTACATTAAATTGCTTTGTGCGATTTTCATGCTGAACGTTGGTTTGGAATGACGCTTCCGGCGAAATATGCCGCACCACTGGAATCTGTTCCTGCAAATGCTGCACATCGTCGATGGTGAAACGCACCTGCACGCCCGCCTTGGCCCCGCCTGCTTGCAAGGAAGTCCGTCCGGGGAAAACGCCCATCATCTGCATGCCGAAGTTGGAGAAGATCGCGGTAATCGCGCGCCCAAACCCTGCGCCGTAGGCCAGCAGAATCACCACCGTGGCAATACCCCATGCCATTCCAAGCATCGTCAGCGCCGTGCGCCGGCGATTGTGCTTGATGGACGAGTATGCTTGCCCTAATAAATCGTGGACCATCTGCCTATTCCCTTCTCAACGCTTCCACCGGCTGCAACAGTGAAGCTTTCCGCGCGGGATAGAGTCCGGCAATAATTCCCGCAATCGATAACGATCCCACCGCCACCGCCGCCGATGCTGGAACAATATGCGGCAAATCGAACCCCGGAGGCGTTGGCAGCTTGGCCAGAATCGCCATCACCAGCGCCGTGATCGCAATGCCAGTGCCGCCGCTCAACGCGGTAAGAAACGCGCCTTCCAGAAAAAACTGCATCAGGATGCGCCGGTTCGTTGCGCCCAACGCTTTCATCAAGCCAATTTCCTGCGTGCGCTCGGTTACCGATACCAGCATGATGTTCACGATCCCAATCGCGCCCAGCACCAGCGTCACCATGCCAACACCGCCCAGGAAAATATCCATGCCATCAAAAATCTTGCCGACTGTGTCCTGGGTCTGCACCGTGTCCCAGCCCTGGAAAGCGTCTTTATTGCTCGGATCAAAGCCGTGATTGCGCGCAATGATCTTGTGTACCTGTTCCACTGCGCCCGCATGCTTGTCTCGGCTCACGGGCTTTAAGATCAGGTTGCCGATGTCATCCGGCGTATGTTCATTCTTCATCGGAAAATACTGGTGCATCGTTGTGAAAGGAATATAGACGCGCACATTGTTCAGGTTATTTTCCTGCCGACCGATATTGGCGAGCACGCCAACCACCTCAAAGCGAATCCCATTCAGCAGAATAGTGCTGCCGATGGCCGGCCGCCCAGGAAACAAATTACGCATCATCTGGAAGCCCAACACGCACACCTGGCGTTTCTGCTCTTCGTCGGACTCGTTCAGCCAGCGCCCTTCACCCTGCGGCAAAAATCGGATGTGATTGAAATTCGGCTTGCTTCCACTCACAAATCCGCTGGCCGTGGCAAAGTCGCTCACGGCGCGAATGTCGCCGCGGCCCACCACCGGCGCCACCTCGCCCACCAGCGTGGCTTCGTTCTTGATGTCCAGGTAATCCTTGTAAGTCAGGTAGTAGCTGCGCTGGTCCTGGTTCTGGCCCGCCACCACCGGAATCTGCCCGCCCCAGACAAAGATCACGTCTTCGCCAATCGTCGCCATGTTCTTGCGCTGCCCGGAGCGAAATCCTTCACCCACGCCCACCAGAAACAGCAGCGATCCCACGCCCCAGGCAATGCCAAACATGGTTAGAAATGAGCGCAGCTTGTGCGCCCACAAAATGCTCAGCACCTGCCCGATCGTGTCCAACGCCATTCTCATCTACGGATTTGCCTAATCATTTCTATTGCTAACCAGTAATACGGCTGAAAAGCCATTGTGGTTCCAGGGTTTTAGACGGCTAAAGGCCAGAATTGTCCCCTCGACAAGCTCGATAATCAGGGTGTCTTTTCGCCCCTGACAAGAGAACGCTCGTCCCAGCTACCTTTGCGGAAGGCCCTGCTGGTAATGCTCGATAATGTTGCGGATCGCCACCGCATCTGCCTTGCTGTGGCCGTGGCTCAGGATGGGATTGCTTCCTCCGGTGGAATCTATCCGAATATCCGACCAGAGCATTCCTGTGCTGATCAATACTGAAGCCACTTTCGTGATGGGAATACTTTCCTCTGAGCTGCCAAAGAACCTTGGCTTGATCCGCAAAACGCGCTCCGGACTGACCTCAATGCGGGTGGGAAATAGAAAATTGCCGCGGGTCCAGCGGCTGGCTTTGAATACCCTGCTTGCAGTGGATGTAAGAGGCGCGGTCGACATGACTTTATTTTATATTGAGCACTCCAGGAATGGCCTCAATGCGCCTTCGCCGGATTATTGGCTTCCGCTTCCTGCAATGCTTTTTTCTTCCGCCGGCTCAGGATAAACGGACGCCGCCTGCGCCGCTCCACTCGCTTGTCAATCTTCTTCCAGAAGCCCCAGAAGTAATCCACGGCTGAAATCAGCGACACGGCCACCATGAACCATATGGCCATGCGCGCCACCAGGTCCACGTCGAGCACGAAAGAGAACACTCGCAGATTGAAATACCAGGTGTCCCAGCGCAGTGCCAGAATAGTAGCCACTACGGAGACAATCTGCACCACCATCTTGAGTTTACCCAGTTCGCTGGCTTCAATGGTGAAGCCCTCTGCCGAAGCAATCGATCGCAGGCCGCTGATCAGGAATTCCCGCCCAATGATCAGCACCACCACCCATATGTTTACAATGTCCGGGCTCAGCCGCAGCAGCGTGATATAACAGGCGGCGATCATTAGCTTGTCCGCCAGCGGATCCAGCAACATGCCCATGGTGGTGATCTGGCCTCGACGCCGTGCCAGATAGCCATCCAGGCCGTCAGTGATTGAAGCAAGAATGAAGATGCCCGAAGCCAGAACTACGCGGAGTGTCTCTTCCTTTGCGCTCTTCCCGCTGAAGTAAGGTGTGGTAAGCACCCATATGATCAGTGGGATAGCGGCAATCCGAGAGAGCGTTATGTAATTCGGCAGGTTCACAGAGGAAACGGGGCAGCCGGGCGTTTCGGCTGCCCTGATTATCCTTGGATTTGGCTCCAAGCGCAAACTTAACTTTTTGTGGCGGGATGCTCTAGCTTTCGCTATTTCTTGCCGCCAACCGTATCCAGGCAGCGCGTATATAACTCCAGCAAGTGGGTGGCGTAATCCTCTGATTTGTTCTCCACTCCGCCGTGAAAGCCGGCCCCTGAGGCGACGGTCTTTCCAACGTTGGTGGTGGCGGCAATAAACTTCATCAAGTCCAGGGCAATATCCTCATTGCGGCGCGCGCCGACGATTCCTGCTAGCGGGTCCATGAATCCTCCAAGAAGAATGCAAAGTCCTATTGTAATTGGGTTTCACATCCCGAGCGTAGCGAGGGAGCCCTATTGCCTATGGATACAGTCTTTTGGAGAACCAAAAGAGCGTTCCTTCGCGATCTCTTGGGCTATCTAGAGAGCCGCGTGCTTGAGACAAAGCCAAAAGCTAAGAGCTAATAGCTAAGGGCTGCTTTACTCATACGCCAGCGCGTCAATCGGATCTTTCTGCGCCGCCTTGAATGCCGGATAAATTGCTCCCAGCATCGCCCCGCCAATCGCTATCAATGCGGCATAAATCGCCCATTTCAAAGTAATCGGCTCCACTCGCAATGTCGGGAACTGGTGCACCAGGCTAACCTGACCAATGGTGCTGATGAGGTAACCCACAAGAATCCCAGACACCGCCAGCAGCAACGTCTCCCGCAGGATCACTCGCACAACGTACGACTTGGACGCGCCCAATGACTTTAATATTCCGATTTCTCGCGTCCGCTCCATCACTGCCGTGTACATGGACTGGAAAATCACGATGAAGCCAATGATGACTGCAATTCCAATTACGATTTTGATAAACAGGTTCAGCCCCGGAATCTTGTCCGCGGAGGTCGCCGCCAGCCACTGGCTGGTGGAAAGAATGTTGTAACTCTCCATGCCGGGAATTTTTTTGAGCTGCTCCACCACCGCATCGGCATTGATTGGATCGTCCAGTTTTACATAGAACATTGAAGCTTTGTTCTGAGCACCAATCAGGTCCTGCATGGTGGTAATGGGAATAAACCTTCGCGCACCGCGTCCGTGAGGCACCACGCCGCATACCTTAAACGCGTGATTCAGCACGTTCACGGTGTCTCCCACATGCACTTTGTTGCCGGCGGCAAAAAGGTCGTCCACAATCATGTCATCCGGCCCTTGAAATGGGCCGCCTTGCAGATATCGCATGGGCCCGCCCAGGGCCTGAAATGATTCCAGATCGATTCCATAGATGATCTCGATATTCGTTGTCGAGGTCACCTGCAGCACTACCGGTGAGACAGCCACCACGTGCGGCTGCTTGCGCAAAATGTCGGCAACGCTCATTCGCACTGGAGCGCCGCCAAACGCGGCAAGGTTCGATGATCCCGGAGGCCGTACTGTAAGGTCCGCGCCCATTCCTACCTGGCGCGATTTGTTGTCGTCCAGAATGCCCAGCGCCAATCCCACAATCATCAGGATCAGCGTGACTTCCACGGCCACGGCAAAAATGGAAATAATGGACCGGATAGGGCGGTGGACCAGGTTGGCCACAATCATTTTGTTCATAAAATTTTAAAACCGCATGAGCAAACGCCTGAGCGTTCTCCTTCGCGGACTCCCATTATTGCCGGGGCTTCTTGCTCTCTTCTTCGGGAATGGCGGAAGCCGAAGACTTGGTGTCGAGGTTAATTACCTGCGACCCCGGTGGTTGCGTCAACACAAACTGGTCATCGGTGAGCGGAACATTCACGTCCAGCTTGACCATGGAAATCGTGATGCCATATCCCTCGATGGGCCGCTGAATGGAGACGATTGCCGGTAACGAGATTCCCGAGTACTCGGTAAAATTCTCATACCGCACAAACGTCACCAGCCTGCCCTGCCGGTCATAAATCGATTGCTCATGCGGGAGAAGATCGGTGCGGCTGAACACGATCCGGCGCGAAAGATAGTAACCGGTGCTGTCTTTATCGATCACCACTAGCGTGTACGCCAGTTGCTCCACGTCCTTGTGGGTCTTGGGGTCCTTCACAACTTCAGTTGTGTTCTCCAGAACGGCAATTTCCTTGCCCTGTTCGATCGGCTTTAGCAGCAGCGCGTCAGAAATATGCTGCGGACGCAAATTTTCCAGCGGCTGCGGTGAAGGCTTGGCCGGCTGCTGGTTTGATCCCACATAAAATTTGCTCTTGATTGGCGAGGCCAGCTCAAAATTTTTGCCATTGCTCACCATGTCCGCCATTACGTTGTGCAGCACCGGAACGTAAATCCGCATACGCAGCATCTCCGGCTTGCGCACCAGAATCACCCCGGCCACCTGCGGATTATCCTTTACCCGGTTCTTCTTCTCTTCAAGGATTGAGCTGTCAATGTCGACGGTTGCTTTCATCGTCTTCAGCTTTTCGGCGTTTGTATTGATGCTTTCCACCAACTGCTCCAGCGTCGCGTCTTTGAGCGTAGCCGTGCTGGTGCGCATTTTTACCGGATGTGACGCGCGGAACCCACAGCCACTAACGACCGATAAAACACCAATCAAAAATATGAGAGTAGTTTTACGCAAATGAAAGTGCATCCGTCCAGTTCTTACACCTGTAATTTGGATGCACTTAGTATAACGGACGACGGGTTGCCCGTGATGCGGGCAAGCCACGGCAAACAATGACATTTTGCGTCATTCGCCCGGACGTTTTACCGGTTTACCGCCTGCGCCAGCGCCCGCCGGTAGGCCTGCACATTAGCAAGATGTTCTGAATCGGTGCGCGCAAATCTGTGGTGGCCCTGATTATCGCTGACGAAGAACAGGTAATCGGTCTGGGCCGGATGTAACGCCGCCTGCAATGAGGCCCTGCCAGGATTGGAAATCGGCCCCGGCGGCAGCCCGGCTGTCCGGTAAGTGTTGTACGGCGATTCAAAATGAAGATCGGACTGGTGGATCACGCCGTTGTAGCGGTTATTCAACAGCGCGGCATAAATCACTGAGGGATCCGTAGCCAGCACCATGTGCTTATCCAGCCGGTTGTAAAACACGCTGGCAACCTCCGGCCGTTCTTCCGGCGCGCCGGTCTCTTTTTCCACGATGCTTGCCATGGTCACCACAGCGTGCACATTCTGGTTCAGCCCTATGTCCCTGGCGGCTTGGCGGAAACGCCGCACCATGGCCGCGGCCATGTCATGCAGAGATTGGGTCCGCGTGAAATGATATGTATCCGGAAACAGGTAGCCTTCCAGGCTAGGAGCTTGCGGATCAAGGTCTTTAATCAGTGCCGTGTCAGTGCGTGCGACCTTCAGGAAATCTTCGCGCTTGCCCAGTTGCGCTTCTTCAATCGCTGCCGCGATGTCAAACATGTTGTAGCCTTCCGGCACAACCAGCGTCTGGAAATAAATATCGCCGCGAGCAATGCGGTCATAAACTTCGCGGGCGGTAGCACGATGGTCAAACGCATATTCGCCGGCCTTCAGCGGCTTGCGTCCGTGCAGATAGTGCCAAGCCAGGAACGCGTACTGGCTGCGAATGATTCCGGCATGGGCCAGGTCGGCCGCAATGTGGCGGGTAGAAGAACCGGGCTTAAGCTGTACCAGCTTTTCCTGCGTCGGTCCAGCCGGAAGCAGCAGTCCGTATGCCAGCAGAACACCCGCGAGCACCACCAACACCACAATCGTCCTAAAGAGAAACTTCAACATTGATTCGGCTTTTCTGCCTTCTTATATTCTAAGGGCGAATCCGCTCCGCGCATCCATCTTCCCACTCCGGAGGCGTCACGAATGGACAATGAACTCACGCGCTTCAATTAAGAATTTGGAAGAGATTCTTTGCCGCAGAGTTGCAACGAGCTCAGATGTAGCTTCGGTATTCAGAGTTCCACATGCAGCCTGAGTCCCGGAACAACCACCGGCCCACGGTCTTTGTTGTACCCAGGATGCGCCGCCCACTGTAACTCAGGAGAAAAATAAACGCCGCGCCAGAGATGAGTGTTGTAATACGTCTCGATAATGTCTTCGCGTCCGTAGGTTAGCCGGCCATCGCCCAGCAGAAAACCATTTCCTCCCAGCGCGAGATAAAGCTGATGCAAGCGCGAAATTCCATTGCTGATGAAGGCGATCCCTACTTTGTCATTCGACCGACGCCAACGGTCCAGCCGCCAGTCCGCGCCAATCTCGACAGCCTGATCCACTTCGGTGTAAGCGAAGCTCTCATTCTGGCCTTCATTCCAGCCCAGCCGGCCAAACATGCGTGCCGTCTTGGTGATCTCCTGCTCCGCGTTCAAGCCAAAGCCATACTTGATCCTGCCCTGCTTGCGGTGCGCCGTGATGTCCGGCTGCGGATCTGTCCCGGAAAGAAACGCCTGCACCGCCTCATGATAGCTGCCCATGTTCGCGTGATTGATAAAACTGAGCAGTCGGATTGTCGTCTTCTTTCCCTTCTCCAACTCCGGCCTGAACTCCAATTCAATATTTTCTGACCGCGCGCGAAATAGGTCGAAATCAAGTTGCGGCCCATTCGCCACTTTCGGCATCAGAGCCTCGCCAAAGCGGGCGCTCCAGTCGTGGTCGTGATATTCCGCAATGACGGCCACGGTGTATCCACGCGTATCGGCCGCGTAGTCATAAGCGCCGTTGTTGACCGCCGTCCAGTTAAGAAACTGCAGATGGCTGTCACTGCCTACGGAGTTCACATCTAAATAGTCGGCAACGCTCATCTTTCCTGCACGTAACTCAAATCGGCGCTCAGGAAGTTTCGTCAGCAGAGAAGTTGGCGTGCGCTCTGCATCTTCCTCTTTCGCGCTCAGTGCAAAGACCTGGTGGACCATTAGCCGGGCTAAATACGGCTTCGATCCCAGCGTTGGGTTCCGCACGACGTCCACATTGGTAAAACCGGCCATGCCCAGCGCATCGCTGATGCCGCGCCCGCCCGCGCTCTCCAGGTCAAACAACGCCTCGGTGTGCTTTCCCAACTGGTAACCGGTATAGAGCGTGAGAACACGCGAAGTCGCATGTTCGGCCCGTGCAGAGAGGCTGTTGGGACCGGAATAAAGCGCGTGAAAATCAGGATGCGCTTGAAAAACAATGTTGACCTGTCCGGAGACCCACCAGCGCGCCGTCTCGGAATGAGGAAAGACCGTTGGCTCCGATTTCTCAGCTTGCGTGTCGCTGTCCTGCGCCTGCCCCCACAGCGGGGCCGCCAGACAAGACAAAACAACTACCGAGAACAGCATCGAAAAAAATGGGCGTGTGGTCGACAATCTTAGAATTTAGCAGACCCATGCGGTCCACCGCATAAAGATTCAGTTAAGACTTCTCGACTGCATGAAGCTTTGCAGGATCAGCACCGCGGCCATCCGGTCCACGGCCTGGGTTCGCCTCTTAAGGCTTACTTCGTTTTCGCGCAGCAGGCGGTTGGCTTCAGCTGACGTGAGTCTCTCATCCCAAAGATGGACAGGCAGTTGAAAGCGTTTGCGCAGTTCTTCCGCAAACTCCGCTACCTTTTGCGATTGCATGCCTTCCTGTCCGCTCATGCGCAGTGGGTTCCCCAGCACGATTTCCTTGATTTCATACTGGCGAATCGTCCGCTCCAGACGGCCAAAATCGGCGCGATTGTTCTTGCGTTGCAGTGTTTCAATCCCCTGCGCGGTAATGCCCAGCGGATCGGTTACGGCCAGCCCCATGCGGCGGCTTCCGTAATCAATGGCAAGGATGCGTCCGGTGACTCCCACTGCGGCGATTATACGAGTTTCTGCATCTCACCTAGTCATATGGCCTCGAATCGCGTTCTTCCTCCCGGACCTGAACAGCTCATGCCGGAGGAAGCCCCGGACAGCCAGCTAGCGGAAAAAGAGCTGGAACAAAGAAACCAGCGCAAGCTCAATACCGTCCTGCATGCGGGCGCGGTGGCGCAGATTATTGTTGGAGCAACTGTGATTCTGGCCGTCTGTTATATAGCCAAGCTCGTCCTGGTCACACTGTTGTTCTCGGTCCTGCTGGCATTCATGCTGGAGCCTGTGGTGAACCTGCTGGAAAAAGTGCGCCTGCCCCGGGCAGCCGGCGCATTCCTGGCCGTCCTCTTCATGCTTGCTCTTATGTATGCCGGAAGCTATTTTCTCTATGGCAAGGCCATGAGCTTTGTCCACGAATTGCCGAAATACTCTGATCGTATTCGCAGCCATCTTGCGCACTTCCGCCAGCAGACCACCGAACTGGAAAAAACGACAAAGCAAGTGTTTCCTGAGGACAAGAACGCTAAGAAGCCCATGCCGGTGCAGGTGGAGAACGAAGGCACGCAGGGCATGGTCTCAGAAAAACTTGGCGCTGTCACTGAAGTGGTGCTCACGCTCTGCTTCATTCCCTTTCTCACATATTTCATGCTGAGCTGGCAGGAGCACGCCCGAACCAAGTCGGTACAGTTGTTCCGTCCTGAATACCGCAGCACTGCTTACGTCACGCTGGGCCACATTTCCGCCATGATGAAAAGTTTTATTGCCGGAAACTTTCTCATCGGGCTCTTTATGGGCGTTTGCAGTGTCGTGATCTTTGGCTTTCTGGGCGTTCCCTATTTCTATTTCATCGGCTTCATCAGCGGATTTCTCAGCCTCATGCCCTATTTAGGCATCGCCGTGGCCGTGCTCCCGCCGATTGCTGCCGGAATCGGCGTGATGAGCGACACGCGACTGCTGCTGGTAGCCATCACCGTTCTGGCCCTTCATATGCTTGCCATGAACGTGCTTTATCCCAAAATCCTGGGCAAGCGTCTGCAATTGAACCCTCTGGTAGTCACGATTTCATTGCTCATCTGGGGATTCATCTGGGGCGCCATGGGCCTGATCCTGGCTGTGCCGATCATGGGCGCCGTAAAGATCGTCTGCGATCATGTGGTTTCCCTGCGGGCAATTGGGGACTGGATGGGAGAGTAGTGTTCCAATTCCGAAGCGAAGCGAGGGATCGCTATGGCCAAAAAGACTTCTTAGGGGCCTCCGTAACCTGTTACAGCCACACTACTTATCTATTCGCTTCTTGAATATCCTTCCCAGCCAGCTTTTTAGGCGTGACTTTTAGCGCGCAAAATGCCATTCTATTTATGGCAAAATGTTACGTGGAAAACAGGAGCCGCATGGAATTAGGCAAAGTGAAACATGAATATGGTTCTGGCCCTGCGGAAATCCCGCACGCGCCGGCAGACCATGAGGTCCTTCACAGTATGCGAAAGAAGCTTGGAATCCGGAGTCCATTGAAGTCCGATGCCGATCTGGTGGCGCTGGTCGAAGAGCGTCTTCCGGTGGCCGCAATTTCAGCCCTGATGGATCATGGAATTCTGGAAAAAGAGATCTATTCCGTGATCGTGCCGCGGCGCACGCTCCAGCACCGCCGCACCCGCAAAGAGGCCCTGAGCCGTGAGGAATCCGACCGCGCTGTCCGCGTAGCTCGGTTGGCGGCCCTCACCGAAAAGATTTTCGGGGACCCCAAAGAAGGAATGTTGTGGCTCCGTTCGCCCAAGAAGCGCTTTCATGGCCGCACACCTGTCGACATGATGGTGACCGAAACAGGAAGCCGCTTAGTCGAGGAAGCCTTGTATCAGATTGACGAAGGCATGGCCGCATAAAAGTGCTCTTGTGGCGGATCAGCAACCATACAAGCATTACGGGCCTGGGCGGCCTTAGGGCTTCAGCTCGATGGCACACCCGAGGCCGCCGGATTGTGTACCTCTCATCCACGCCGGCATCGGCGCTGTTGGAAATCCTGGTCCACTTGGAAATTGAAGATGGTCACTTGCCTCGTTTTTACAAGCTTCTTGAAATCCAGGTACCGGACGACGTTGGCATCGAGAAATTGGAGAACTGGGCAAAGTTGCCGAAGGGCTGGACCAGGAAGCAAGAGATCACGCGTGCGCTCGGCGATCAATGGCTGGACCGTAACTCCGCTGCGCTTCTGCAAGTCCCTTCGGCCCTTGTTCCCAGGACCAGCAACTTTCTCCTGAACCCACTGCATCCGGACGCCGCCAGAATTCAAGTGGCTTCTATTTCCAGGCAAGGTCTGGACCGCAGGCTCTTGCAGTAGCGGCTCAAATGTCATCCGCCAACTTCTTCTCCGCCCCCAACCTGCATCGCTCCAACGTATCCTGCATTTGCTGGTGTAAAGCCATCATCTGTTCGTCGGTGGCATCGGCAGGCACGTAGATCGGCCCGCTCGCATAGATCGCCGCCAGTGAAAAGGGCTTGGGAATAATCATCTGGTCCCATGAATTCAGAACCCATGCGCTCTTCACGGCGATATAAAAACAGCTGATGGGAACGCCGGTCTTCTTGGCCAGCAGTACCGGCCCCGGCTTGGCTACATATCTCGGACCGCGCGGCCCGTCGATGGTAAACACCACGCCATGCCCTTGCTCCAGTTGCTGTCGCATGCCAAGCAGCGCTCCCACAGCGCCACGTGAACTCGATCCCCGTACCGCGGCAAAGCCCAGCTTCTGAATGATGCGCGCAATGTATTCGCCGTCAAAGCTGCGGCTGGTCATTACCGCCAGCCCTTTGTTGCGAAAGCGATACGCCGCGGGAATCACCGCGCGATGCCAGAAGCACCAGATCGCCGGCGGGCCCGCGCCATAGGAATCCGCAACGCAGCCCGCCTCCGGAAAGAACTTGTAGCGCAGAGTTACGCCAATGGCGCGAATAAAAAGAAATCCGGCCCAGGAAATCAGCCATATCTTGAACCGTTCTGCAAAAGAGAAAGAACGTGTGCTTTCAGCGCTCTCTCTCTTGATTTCGGCATGGGCTGCGTCGCTCACATTGTGATTGTATAGGGAGTCTTGCGGGGATTTTCGGCGGGAACGCCAAGGCCGCATCACGGTAATCAAAATGACGGGATTAGGGCAATCCCGCGATTTGTGACTGGGCATCACAATCATCAAAGGAGGAAGCGATGCCCGAGAAAGAAACTCTGGAACGCGCCGAGCAGGACAAGCGCGAAGGCAAATCACCCAGCACACAGGCCGGCGAGTTTATACGTGAGGAAATCCATCACATCCGTGAAGGCAAACATGGCGCCGCATCGGCCAAGCAGGCCGTGGCCATAGGCCTATCCAAGGCGCGACGGGCGGGAGTGGATCTGGCTCCGCCGAAGAAAGGCAGCGTCTCAGAAAAGACACGCAAATCGGCAGCCCGAGACAGCAGCCTGGGCCACAGCCGCAAGAAGAAAGCTGTATCGGCCAAGCGATCACGCAGCAGTGAGGCAGCGTTGAAGCGTGAACCTCGCTCAGCGGCTTCTCACAAAGCGCTTTCACGGCAGGCAAAGAGCGCCGCACGGACGCGCAGGAAATCCGCGGCAAGAACCACGCATTCGCGCAAGGCTCAGTCGAGCCGCAAAGCCGCCTAGAGATTGCGCGGAACCAGGACTCATGGGTGGAACAGTCATGGCAGAACCAGGGCGGTTCTTCCCATGAGCGCTCTTAGGCTGCATACTAAGTGCGATGCTTACGCCTGTATCGGACAGTCCTTTTGCCGTCCTCACGCTCATTGCCGCGCCTGCGGTTTTCACCAATGCATCTTCCGTGCTGGCACTGGGCACCGGAAACCGGCTGGCCCGCGTGGTGGACCGCACGCGCGCGCTGGTGAAAGACCTGCATGGCGCGGATATTGATCCTGCCACGCGGACATTGTGGGTGAGCCATCTAGGACGGCTGGAAAAGCGCGGCGCTCTGCTGGTGCGCGCGATGAGTTTCTTTTATGGCGCGATTGGCTGCTTTGCGGCGGCCAGCGTAGTTTCCATCCTGGGCGCAAGCGTGGTCTCCACCAAATACAGGTGGCCATTTGAAGCCATTGTAGTCATCAGCTTTGTGCTGGGGACGGTTGGATTTGTTGGCCTGGCCGTGGGCTGTTCATTATTGGTAAATGAAACGCGGCTGGCTTTGCGTTCGATTTATGAAGAAGCGGAGCTGGCACGAAACTGGTTCAAGTAGCGTCGCTCAGTTGCTGCCTGCGGCGGCCATCTTCATTTTTTGCAATTCTTCCCGATCAGCCGCAGGCGGGCAGCTTTCCCGCAGCTTGCTGTAATAATCTTTCGCCTTGGCTAAATCACCGGCCATTTGCGCGGATGACGCCGCGCCATAGAGATCGTTAAACCGATTGGGTGACATTTTCAGCACCGCTTCGTATTCAGCCAGCGCCTGTGCCGGCTGATGCAATTCCATGAGCAGATCGGCCAGCATTTCTCGCGCGGGAACGGTAAAGTCGCCGGAATCTTCCTCATCCTGTTTGTTGGCGGCGGCGCGCATCAGCTTCACGGCTTTTTTGTTGTCACCCTTGGCAAACGCGACCCAGCCTTCAGCTTCCTGGCGGCGATAATCTTCCAACCGTGTGTCTCTTCCACGCTTTTGTTTTTTCATAGCGCTTTTTAGATTCTTGTAATTCTCCTCCGCCGCATGGGGATCGCCGGTGCGGGCCGCGGCGATGGAGCGCAGCGCATACACCAACTGGAACTCGAAAGCGTCACCCTGGGGAGCAAACGCAAGAGCATCTTTCCAGCGGTGCAGTTCCAGCAGATTTCGTGTGGTTAGAATCACACGCAAATTCTTGATCCATTCCGGTGATGCGCCAGTGACTTTATTCAGGTCTTCAACCACCTGCCGCGCTTTGGCTTCTTCACCCAATTGGAGGTAAGAGAAATCGAGAAAATCCATGGCATGAAACTGATACTGCGGCTCGCCCATGTGGTTTTTGGTAGCTTCAGCCGCAGCGGCGGCAGCGGCCAGGTTGGAATCAACCGACTCCTGCCACAATCCCAGGCGTACAAAGATGTGCGCAGGCATGTGAAGCGCGTGAGAAGAGTCAGGTGCGATTTTTGCGTAGCGGCGCGCTGCTTCCAGTCCCTGTGGCGCTAGTTCTGCGGTGTCTGCGGCGTGAATCAGATAATGCACCGCGCCGGGATGTTCCGGCTGAGCGGCCATGAGCTTTTCCAGAATAGCGATTACCTGCTCATGGATTTTTGTGTCGTCATGGGGCAGCGCGAGCAGAGACAAAGCGTAAAAGGCCTGGGCTTCGCCATCGTCAGGATAATGTTTTGCGATTTCCGCCATGGCGCGACTGTAAGCCGCAATGCGCTCGTCGCCCAGACGACGATTGTCACTAAAGATGATTGCAATGGCGTCAATGTATTCGCGCTCGCGCTGGCTGATGGGCCAGTCCTTCTGGATCTGATCCAGGAAATGCCGGCCTTTTTTGATCGCTTTTTCATCCGCTCCGTCCCACAGCGGGCGGTAGCTGGACATGGCCAAGCCCCAGTAAGCCACGGCGCACTTTGGGTCAGAACGCGAGGCTTCAGTAAAGGCGCTTTCCGCGGCGGCATATTGGAAAGAATGGAGCTGCGCAATTCCTTTCAAAATCGCCGGTTGGGCGACGGAGGAGCATGAGTTGGGAAACACTACTTTCCCCAGACCTTCTGAAGACGGCTGGCCCGCGGCTACCTGATGTGCTTGACCGGACGAAAACAGCGTTAAAACCATTAAAATCAATAAGAACCTTACAGGTAACATCGGTAAACCACCTAGGATTGAGCGGAAAATGAAATTTGTCCCTTATTCCTTACAAATTGTTGATAAGAAAAATCTTACAAGAGAAACACGTCCACCATAAAAAGTGCGCCACCTTACCAGCAAGTGACTCAAGGGCAAGTCCTTAGGGTATATGGCCGAGAGCGTCGATTACTTAAATAATATGTAATGGACGTGTAAAGAGTACCATTATGGGACGGGATAAGAACTTCCTAATCCCATGGGGACTTGCTATGCGTCGACTCAAATCCTCGAGAGATTGTGAATTCGGGGTTACAAGGAAGGTTCCCTAATGATCGACATTATTATTGCAATCGCGATTCTGCTAGGCTCGGCTCCCGTAGCTGACGCAGGCGGTAATCCAATACCGCAACCCCCGACGAGCGTGGAGTAAGAAACAAATATTAATGAAACATCGGCTGCTTACGTTTGATTATGTGTTCTGGTACGCCATCATCTTTTGTCAGGTGGTGGCGTGCCTCGCCATAATCAAGCGGAAGGAGTTTTTCAAGCACTGGAAAGTCTTTAGCTATTACCTGTTCTACATGGCGATTGCTTCGATGTTTGTCCTTGCCGCCTCATTTGGAAGCCGCCAACTTTACATCGTGACCTACTCGGTCTTCGACTTCATTGAAGCCATCCTGATCAACCTGGTTTTGCTGGAAATCCTGGTTAAGGTGCTGGATCCCTTTGAATCTCTGCCCGGGCGCACTGTTGCCCGCTTCTGTTTCTGGGCGGTGCTGGGAATTTCAGGAGCGGTCGCTCTTTCGGTCCTTGCTCCTACCGGCCACCTTTCCCGCCTGATTGAAGTTCCGCTCACTATTGAGCGCACTATCTATCTAGCGGATGCTTCCCTGCTCTGGATCCTGCTGGTGCAGTCAAAATCTTTCGGCATAACATTGAAGTCTTCCATCGCCGAGATTACGATCGGCTTCATCCTGTATCTGACAGTGCAAGGGACCACGCGTTTTATGGTGAGCATTTACACCGATGCTCTCCTGCGCAGTATTTCCAGCGTAGTTGGACAGGTTGGCTACCTGATTGCCCTGCTCGGCTGGATATGGACGATCACGTATCGTGACCCGCTGGATGCGCCGCTCTCGTCAGAGGCCGTGGCAAAAATCCAGCAGCCTCACGAGGAAGATCAAAGTGTGGCCAAGGAAAGAATTTTTGCCGCAGTGGGAATCAAGATAAACAAGCCGGAAACCCCTGAGAATCCTACCGGCCAGGAATGTGGCGCCAGCCTGCCTTAAATTTCAACTTCCGCTGATCAGCGCTAAGTTTGCTCACTCTCTTTAGGATCCTGGATCCTGCCTTTCCATTCGCCACCGCGACCGGTCCAATATTTCCAGGCTGAGTGGAACGTAGCTCCCACATAGAAGACCGCTGCCATAGGCAAAGCCAGCGCCCACAAAGGATTGAGCCGGTAAAGGCGCAGCGCAGGCCAATAACTGAGGACCATCAACAGCCATGCCGCGCCGCCCAGAGCGGCCGGCACGATGCGATGTGCGGCAAAGACAAGCGCAGGTGGAAGCAGGTATGTGGCTGCCATGCCCACAATCGACAATAGCAGCAAAAGACTTGAGTGGCGTAGCTGATTGAATGCGCTGCGGGAGATCATGCGGCCTATCCCGGCAAATCCTTCATAGGGACGGATGCTGCGCGTGGTAGCGGAAGCGCCAAGCCACAAGCGCCCGCCATTGCCTTTGACCCGCGCCGCGAGCGAGCAGTCATCGATCACCTCCTGCCGAATAGCCGCGATGCCGCCGGCTTTTTCCAGCGCTGCGGGACGGATGAGGATGCTTCCGCCGGCCGCCCCCGCTTCAGAACGGCGTGGATCGGCAATCCATGCGGGCGGATACAGTTTGAAAAAGAAATAAACAAAGGCCGGGATCAGGAGTTTTTCCGCCACGGACTGGCAATGGAGCTTCACCATGAACGACGCCATGTCATACGAGCCAGCCTGTGCAATCGAAACCAATGTGGCCAAGCTATCCGGCGCGTGCTCAATATCGGCGTCAGTGAACAGAAAAAAATCCGGCGCAGTCTTTGCGGCCTGCTCAATTCCCTGCTGCATGGCCCAAAGCTTGCCGGACCAGCCGGGAGGCAGAGGACTTCCCGGAACAACAGTAAGATTTTGTTCTTGCTTTACAGCGATGGCGGCAGCGTGCGCCGCTTGCGCCGTGCCGTCCGTGCTGCCATCGTCGACCAGAAAAATGTGGAGCATGTTAGGACCGCTTTGTTGCAGCAGCGATCGAATAGCCCGCTCGACAACATCAGCTTCATCTCTGGCCGGAATAATCACGGCGATCCTTACTGGATTAGCTTGCGCATCGGAAACAGGAGCGGATGGCGAGATGCGCCAAAAGCCGCCGCGCGCGAGCACGAGATACGCCCAGATCAAGAGGCTGAGAACTCCGGCGGCAATGAGCATTTCCGCTATTGTACGGCGCGGTTGGAAGTCAGGGCCGATCTTGATCATGGACTGACCCGGCGGTGATATGGCAGGGCAGATTTCGAGGCTGAGGCATCCCGGCAATCCTCCGGCTACTCACATTGTGGAGCGATAACAGCGCGCGGAGAAACGCAGGAACAATGGCGGTCGGAAACGAGACAATCAAAGACGCGGCGAGCGAAGGGACCGCACTGGAGCGGTACGTGAACGTACACATGGGCAACTTCATCCATGTGTTCCTGACTCTGCTGGCGGTGCTGGTGATGGCGGCGGCAAGCATTGCGCTGTTCCAGATTGTGCACCACGGGTTCCCGCAATTGTGGCGCGTGGCGGACGAATATACCACCCTGCACGAGCTCTTGCAGAAAATACTGCTGCTGGCCATTGCCGGAGAATTGGGGCTGCTGCTGCTTTTCCATCGCGCCACCGCCGCGGTGGAAGTGGTGATGTTTGTGATCGCCCGGCGCATGGTGGCCACCGACGTTACGGCGTTCGACTTGCTGATGGGCTCAGCCGCGCTCTCCGCGCTGCTGGTAGTGCGTTTTTATTTCCTGCCCGGAAAGCCGAAGTAGGCGGGCGTTAATGACCTTTGCGATGGTGGGTGTCAGCGTTATCTAGGAACTGCGAAGGTGTAACGCCGAGTGCGCGACTGATCTTTTCGATGGTCCGCAGGGTGGCATTTTGGGGCGTGTTCTTAAGACGAGCCAGTGAACCGATGGAAATGCCGAGCTTCCTGGCGAAGGCGCGATGTGTCTGCTCGCCTTGCGATTCCCGAATCTTCCGTTGAACGGTCTTTGCGGTGTCCATTTCTCACTTGCACATTTAGCAGAAATGCTGTTCCATATATGGAACAAATGAATTACATGGAAATGACAGGGGGACAGAATTTCAGCATGTCGAAGCAATCCGATAAAAAATCCGCACAAAAGGCCCACCGTGAAGATAGCTACGCGCGTTTGGTGAAGTTCCCACAGGCCCGGGGCCGGACGGTGGAGATGGTAGAGTTGAGCCTAGACTCCGATTTTCACTGCATATCCATCCGCTTTAAGGACAACACTGACCTGACCGTGGTGATTGATACAGCTTTGACATTCCGCGCTGAGTATTCCCTGTGGAAGTCCGGAAACCAGAAGGTCCTCAAGCGCTGGCCTGTGGTCCGCAGTGGCGGCATGTGAAGGCTCTTTGAGCGCTCCGCTTCGTTGCGCACGAGCTTTTCAGGGGCTAAAGCCCGGATCATTTTGAAAGACTTTACGGCACGAATAAATTCGTGCCCTGACACTTGTGTCGCGAGTGGATGCATTCTGGTCGGGATACATTTTAGAAATAGGGCTGGCCTGAAGCTGCAGCAGAGCAGATCCCTCATCAGCAAGGTCGGCTGGGTAACTTGGGATAGCGGTTTTGAGCGTTGGGGAGTATCGGGCGCGGATGTCTTCTAGTGTTCGCTAAATGTGATGGGGGCGCAACGAGGCAAGCAATGGTCGAAAAAAATCCGGGGCCATGTGCGGCCCCGGAAATTTTGTTAAAGCTCAAACGTTACTGGACGGTCGCTTACTGAACGTTCATTACTGAACATTCAGCGCGATGTCGTCAAGAACGAATGAGGTTTGCAGGCTGGTGTCTTCAGTGCCAGTGAACTTGATCACCACTGTCTGGCCAATGAAAGAGTTCAAGCTGAACGAATGCTGCTGGTAGCCCGAAGCATGGTTCAGGTTGGAGAACGTAGCCAGGGTCGACAGGACCGTGCCGCTGGTGTTCAGCACCTGGACTTTAAGGGTATCGAACGCCGTGGTGGTAGTGGTTTCCGCAGTATCAATGTGCAGCCAGAAGACCAGAGTTGCACTGGTTTTACCCGCGGTAATGGCGACAGTCTGCGAAGCTGTATCGGTGTGGGTGGTGCCGTAACCATCAAGCCATGCATCCCATGATCCGGTGTGCGCGGGCTCAGCGGTGGAGTTGTTCAGTACGCCGGCCGTGAGCGACCACGGTGAGGCGGAGCCGGTTTCAAATCCGCCGTTGACGATGAGGTTGGTTGAGCCTCCAGCGGCATTGATTGTCAGGCTGATCGTGGTTGTATGAGACAGAGTTCCGGAAACGCCGGTGATTGTTATTGTCGAAGTTCCGGTGGTTGCGGTGCTGCTGGCGGTGAAAGTCAGAACGCTGCTTCCCGTGGTCGGGTTCGTGCCAAACGCGGCAGTTACGCCCGAAGGCAGGGCCGAATTCGAAAGCGTCACGCTTCCGGTGAAGCCGCCTGACGGACTAACTGTGATCGTGGAAGAGCCGCTGCTTCCCTGCGTTACGCTCAAGCTGCTGGGCGAAGCTGAGAGTGAGAAGTTCGGAGTCGCCGTGGCATTGATCGTCAATGAAATTGACGTCGTGTGGCTCAGCGTTCCGGACGTTCCGGTGATCGTTACCGATGTTGTTCCCGTGGTAGCGGTTGAGCTGGCGGTGAAAGTTACAACGCTGCTTCCCGTTGTCGGGTTGGTGCCAAAGCTGGCCGTTACGCCTGAAGGCAGGGCCGACGTTGACAGAGTCACGCTTCCCGTAAATCCGCCGCTGGGAGTCACGGTAATTGTGGAGCTGCCGCTGCTTCCCTGCGTTACCGTCAAGCTGCTGGGTGAAGCTGACAGCGTGTAGTTTGGTCCCGAAACAACCGGGAAATTCACGCAATTATTCGCCGAGTTGGAAAATTCCAACTGGATGGTATACGTGGTGCCATTGGCAGTGTACGAGCCCTGCTGGCCGTTGCAGATATCGCCGATTTCGCCGTTGGTCATGTCATACCACGCCAGCGGCGCGGCAAACGTGGTTGCGATTCCTACATCCGCATCCGTCATGGCTTCAACCAACTCGTGGCTGGTAACCGACGTATAGTTGTTGAACACTGTCGATGAGCCGCAACCCGTGGAGCAACCGCTGCCGGCCTGCATGTCAGGCATTACACCATAAAGCACATGCTTGCTGTTCAGCGTGCTTGACGTGGTGCCGTGATACGCGCAGAATCCGCCGGCCACGCAGCTTGATGATCCGCCCTGCGTGATGGTTTTTCCCGGAGGGAAATAAATCATATAAAGGGTGTTCGGGTTACCCAGGGCATCGTTAACCGGCGCCGGCAGGTGTCCCGCGCTGATCTGAGCCAGAATTTCCGACTGGATCTGCGTATCGTCGATTGTGGAACCGTTGTTCGCTGACGACGGAACAATCTGGAACAATCCGCCGAACGTGCCATTGCCAAAAACCTGGCCGGTGCCTCCAGAAATATTCGTGTTGTACTGCTGCATTAGGCTGATGAGTCCGGTGCTGGTGATATCAGCAAAGAAATTGCCCATGGTCGGCGAAGTTGATCCGGCGACCTGTGAGTTGTAGGAGCCGCTTCCGTACAGCACCTGCACTACCTGGACGTTGGAAATAATAGGCCCACCAAAGTAAGTCAGATGCGCGCCGGCTGGGGCGGCAAATCCTACCGCTGCTGCGGGTCCGTTGGGATCACGCCACGGAACGCCGTGCTGGAGAGCATGGAAAGTCATTGCAGGCTGGGCCTGAGTCGCACTCCCGGGTGCCTGGGTTTGGGGAGCTCTTTCGTCTGCATTGGGCTGTGAAACCTGCGCCATGACGGGCAGGGCTAGTAAAATCAAGATCAGAAACAACGCTGAACCTCGCAACATTCGGGACATTCTTGGCTCCTTGTTCTTAACGCTCATTCAAACCAGCGTTTTTCAAGCACGCTCTTCAAATAAGCGTTCTTTTCTTTTTCGAGTTAGAAATAGTTAAAGCCCTATAAAATAAAGCCGAAAAATAAAGCCCCAAAGAATATTCCCTTTTTAAACTCGCGGGGGAATCGCGCCGGTCACCATCACAGTCACCATTTCGGTTCTTTTAAAACGTCCTGCCTCGGCGGAATCCTGAAACCGATCTCTGGTCTTCACTGGATCGCTGCGCCGCTCCGCGTCTCGTCTGCATCGTGTGGGCGTGCCGATGCGACGAAACATTCACGCGTCGTGACGTGTTCCTGACCATCGATCAATCTCCTGTTTCCGTTTTGGTGGCCGTTGAATTACTTCGAGCTTGAGAGCGGAGGTGACCCTATACGTTCTCTTGCCTATCGCTGACTGCCGTCAATACTACTAAAGCGGCAGAGACACTGAAAAACTTTTTTTGGTACAGTGCGCTTTATTTGCCAACTTTTTCCCGATTTGGAACTTTCGTCATCGCACCGCCTTAGCGCACTTTTGCACGGAATGAGCACATGCAATTGCGATTTCGCGCGCCTCAGCCTCCGCTTCCGCAGAAAAAATTATCGTCACCGCTTTGCTTACGGCTTGCATATTTCTCGGACATCACTTCCGCTTGCGAATTGCAGTTTCTCGGGCATCACTTCGGTTTGCGAAGTGAGGATTCCCTGGCGTCGCGCTTTCCACTTTTGGCTTATGGTTTTTCAATCTCGGCGATTTTTGGCGGTCTTGGCAATTCTGGCAATCTTGTTTCTGATCCGCGCTCATCTGCGTAATCTGCGGCGAAAGGTTTTGGTTTTTTCCTAATCCGCGACCATCCGCGGTAAAGGTTTGCTTTCTCGTGTGCAGTCCGGTTGCCTGGCGTTTCAATTACTGAAGTCACCGGCCTGAATCAAAAACAAGCTGAAAATGTAATCGAGGACGGATATTGTATCGGGTAACGAGGTACGTCGGCCCATGCAACATCACCCTCAGCACGCTTCTTCCGCATTCACCTTGAAACCCGGAGAAAGAATTACTGACTGCTCTCCGCTTTGGACTTCCGGCTCAGATCGCGTCCTGGAGGAAATTGCCAACTGCAGTCATTGTCTCCAGCCCACATATCGCGTTATCGTCATAACTTCTGCCGCGGGATTGGAACGGCGAGAGTCCTTGTGCCTTCAGCACTTTGTTTATGCTGCCAGGACGTTCCCTGAATTGCGCCGGCAATCCGCCTGATCCGCGTTGATCCCGCTGGTAGCCTCCTTCCTTTCCGATCCCTCCACTTCTCCAATGTCCCGATTCCCATCCGTGTTATCCGTGTTTATCCGTGGTAAGGGTTTTGGTTTTTTCCTAATCCGCGCCTATCCGCGTTGATCCGCGGTAACCTCTTTTTGTTCCGATGACCCGATGCCCCGATGTCCCGATCTCCCGATTTCTTTCGTAAACCCGCCACTTAATTTTCTTAAGCCATTTTTCCCAAAAAGCGCCCAAAAAAACGAATAAAACTTTTTACACTCCTTCACCTTTTGCCTATATGTTTGTACGCGATGAACCAATCTGCCACGAGCCAATTGCTATTTGCCAATTGCTAATGGCTTCAACAAACGGGCAGCGCCGGTGCTATGAACACCGAACGCCACCCTAACCAAATCGCCTACCATAGGAGGCAACATGGCTGCCATTGAAAGTAAACGCTCTTCCCGCCGTCCGCAACCCGCTCGCAAAACCAGCAAACCGCGTCGGTTTCCTTCCCTGTCCAAACCTGTCATCACGCGCCGTGGCAAGACCACCATTCGCAGCTATAAAGGCCGCCACTTCCACCGCTTTGAAGAAGCCCGCGGCAAACCATTGGACTACATTGAATTCTTTACCGTTGGCGAGTATCACTGCATTGCCGTTCGCTTTCAGGATAAAACCTGCATGAACTTTGTTATCGAGCCCGGCTTCACGCTTGGCCCCGAATACTCTGACTGGAAGACGGGCAACCAGCGTCGCATCAAGCGCTGGCCGCTCATTCGCAGCCAGCCCCACAATTCCTGATATATGGTGGCGTCACAACTTCTTGCCCATCCTTCGTGCTTTTTGCCGTAGGGTGGGTTTCCACAGCGTTCACCGCAAATTTTCCTTGGAATACGAGGTGGTCCGGGAATTATGAGGATGGCGCCACTCAAGCCATGCTGAATGTATGCCACATGCTCGACGTCTGAATTCGCGTTTGCAACGCCTGCTTCCGCGCGACGTTACCCTGTGATCTAAATCACACATTCGCCGCTAATCGTAGTCTACGATCCTTCGCTGTGGCCCATTGCCAACAATATTGGGAGATCGCCAAACGGAACTCTGCCATTTTCGATCAGATTCGGGAAGAGAAGGAAACGGCCACCGGCGGCAAAGTTGGCGATGCTTTGCGGGCGCGCGAGGATCAATACAAGGCTGTGCTCAGGCAGCTTGACCAACATGCAGCCGATTGTCCGGTTTGCAAAGCTTGGGAAAGCGACTGATCGCCAGCGCAATTCAACATGCCGGGGGGTGACGCTGAAACTCTATCTGCCCGCAGTCTTAAAAAGAAATTCATGCCCGGCAGTGCCTTGAGATCTAAGGGCGTAACGGATTCGTTTCTCCAGTTCCTTTGCACTTTCGGCATATTTATCTCTTGCATCTCCATAAAGGTCTTGCAGCCGCAGCAAAATAAAAGCTGCGTACATCGCGATATGTGGCGTCTCCCAATCCAGGACGAGTTGTCCGGGGTCTAGAACGCCTGCGCGGTCCCATGAGTTCCATCCTGACGGAGTTTTGCTCTCAGCTTCTGCATAGAAGTCTGAATCGATTGCCCAGTTCAGGATTTGATGCTCAAGGGGAGATTGAATCGGTATTGTTGTCTTCATTTCATAAACCTCTTGCGGATAAATGCGTCTATCCGCAGATGCGTCGGTCCAATTGAACGATTTGTTCGCGGCTCGGCATTATCGGACTTCACCCACGTGCTTGCTGTCTTACGCTGCGGTTCTTTGGGACGCAAGGCCAGGTCCGCCAGCTTAAGGTAGCGGGCATTCCAGACTCTATCCGCTTTTGGGGAACTCACACTGTCCCAGACTGCACACTTTTAGGGGCGCGGCCCGTCTTTTTTCCGCTTTTGTCGAACTCACAACACTGTGCCTGCTTCCATCCTTTCGCGCTCTCTGCGAAAGGCTGGGATTCGCTCCGCCAACACAACGACATCCCGTTCCGGGAGCCGAACATCAAAGCTGCATGAAATCTCGGCAGAGCGTCTGTGAGGCCCGAGGAATCGGCTCCGCTGGACTCAAGCGCTCCCGCTTTTTCTCCGTGCCTCCGTGTCTCCGTGGTGAAGGTTTTTCTCAATCTGCGCTTGTCAGCGTTCATCTGCGGCAAGGGTTTTGCCTTTCCGATCACCCGATGCCCCGATCACCCGATGCCCCGATTTTTCTCCGTGCATCCGTGTCTCCGTGTTAGTTTTTTGCTCTTTCGATCACCGGATCACCCGATCACGTGAGATCACCCGATCTAGCTTTCCCCATCTGCGCTTGTCAGCGTTCATCTACGGCGAAAGGTTTTAGCTTTTCATTTCTGTACCGGATTGAACAGACAGCGCTATTCAACCAAGCTCTAATGAAGAATGTCTCTCAGGGAGAGAATGAAAGGGGGAGCAATGATTAACACTTTTGCCAGCAGGCGAAAAGCTGCCCAACTTGCGGTCGGACTGGTTGCGTCATATTGCAAAGGCTGTGGGCTGTTGATTGCCGCAAGCCCCAGGCGCAAGACCCTCGACATCATGGAAACTCTCCACCAATGCCCCGTCTATTTCCACTATGACCAGTCGCCTGAAGCACAAAACCTATGCATTCCCGCTTCGGGCCTGCGAGCGCGTCTCCTGGTGTATCTGGGATAAAGGCCCTCACATCTCATGTCTAAAAGGCGCAAGACCACCAACAAGGCAATGTGGATCAATCCGCACTCCAATCTGAACGGGAGGCCAGTTGAATGGGATCGCCGCGCAACAGACATACACAATGCCCGCTATCTTGATCTGGCGGAGATCGCGTTAAGGCCCGTTAATCCGAACTCCAAAAACGCGGCTGCTCAACCACCGGCAATCCGGCAGGCCAAGCCATAAACAATCGCGCGCTGGAAAATGCGATACCGCCCGAATCCTCTCTGTTACAATTTCCGTTCCTCGGAGGGGGGTCGGTTGGATTCATCTTCGCGCTTTTTGCCTGGGGCTGTTGCTCCGCGTTCCGGCGTCTATCGCGTTCTCCATTACGCCCACCGTATACCGCATCTGGTTACCGTTAGTGCTGGAACAGTCCTGCCTGAATGCAAGCGTTGTGGCGATAGGGTCAGGTTTGTGCCTATGATTGCGGCTGATCCCATCAACTTGGACGCAGATTTTATTGATCAGGATTTTGCGGCATGAGCGCCTGCAATCCGCGTCACGCACCCAGCCAAAATAATTCAACAGTTTGTCAGCGCCCGCAGCCGCATTGAGCGCGTAAGCCGCTCCCCTCGGCCCAGAGCACTTGCATTGGGCCGTCAGCTCTTCCAGACATAGAAATACTTCTCATCGGACTGCGTCTCTACTTTGAGTCCCTTGGCCCGGGTGGCCCGGTTCACTGCTGAACGCAAATTAGCCAGGCCGGTGCCTCCTGTTTCCGCCAGCGGCACTCTCACTGCGGAGCCGGAAGGCGCATTGGTCAAATCCTCCATGATCTTGCGGAGAAGGTCAAAGTGTTTTCCGCGGCGGCTATTGGGTAGGTCCTTAACTCGCACACGGCCGAAATGGGGCCCGTCTTTTTTCATAGAGCAGATCATACCATAAGGAATCTTTAGTATGGTACGGCAAAAGTTTATAGAAGAACTTTTGTTATATTTTTAATTGACTTTAAAAATACGTTTGTAATATTTTAAGTATTACAGAAGAGATAAGGAGGGGCCCGATCTTCGGGCTGATGAGTGAAAGCCATGCCGCGTATACTGTCCATCTCCTATGACAAAGCTCTGTTGCATACCCGGGCGATGATGCTCTCCCGTGAAGGCTTTGAGGTCGAGTCGGCGGTGGGCTTTACCGCCGCCATTCAGGCCTGCGAAAAAGGCAAGTTCGACCTTGTCATCATGGGACATTCAATCCCTTCAGAAGACAAGTCGGCGATTGTCAAACAATTGAGGGCCGTGTGCTCGACCCCGATTCTGGCCTTGCGCAGGCCCAACGAACCGCCTGTTAAAACTGCTGAATACAACCTTGATTCAAGTGATCCCCAGCGGTTCCTCAGCTACATAAAGGAAATCACCAATCACCAGACACAATCAACAGGCTAGAAAAACCAGCGCCACAACTCTGGCCCCCATCCTTCGTTTTTTTTGCGAAGGGTGGGCCCCGCAGCGCTGGCTTGCGTTGCCCTTGCAAAAAACTTTCATCGCCGGGTCGATCAGATTAAGCCAACCTGCGGTACAATCCGCACGAACACACCCCCTGATCATGCCCCTGAAGACGCCTAAGCCGCGTTTTGAGCGCCGTCCTGTTGGCGGAATGCCCCTGCGAATGCAGTCGTATTGCACGGCCTGTCGCGAATTTATTGCTGCCAGTGACAAGCTCAAAAATCTGCGGATCGCGGAGAAGGCGCACCTCTGTCCTCAGCGAAAACAGTAACCCTGGGGTATACGCAGCGCGTGGTCCACGCCTTCGGCGCATCTCAAGTTAGAGTAACGGCGAACAAGGTAGAATGAGGCCCCATGAACACGACCCCAAAAGACCTGTCCTCTGAAGTCAGGCATTTTTCCGCTGAGTTGAAGCGGCTGGAGGAACGGCTCAAGTCAGAACCGCCGCCCGACCCCGCCGCGTTGAGCGAGTTTCGTCATCGCGTGGACAATGTGCGCTTGACGGCCTGGAGCGCAAGCGAACTCATCTACGCGCAAGGCGCTAAAAAAGGCCCTGACTCTGTGCTGGCCTTCCTCACGGCTGAGCGGCTCAGAAGGTTTGAACAGTTGGTGAAAAGCCTGTGCGGCGATATTGAACGCGGGCTGATCACCGTGCGGACGGAAGGAATTCAGGCCTTGTTCGAGTCCGTTAACGATCTCCAGCAGCGGTTGGTCTCCGCCATCAGTCGGAGGACACAGGGAGTGCAGGGGCCCGGATCCAGCCGGACGAACTAACTTGGGGAAGGTTGGTTCATGCTTACCGAAGGATGAGTGCACGCCTGTCTTAACCGGTTCCAGTTTTCAGCCAGATAAACCTGCATGTCTGCCTCTGCCCAGAAAGTTTTTTTGAAGCCGCACCCCTTGCAGACCAGTGAAATGTCATTGGAATTCACGTGTGGATCAATACGGCGGCCGCAGCCGGCGCATTGAATGTCCCCGGATACAAAACCTTTTTCCGGAGCGCACTCCCCCACAAACCGCAGTCCATCTGCATCTCTTGAAATTTGCATTCCCCCCTCACTCGTTTACCTTTATGCGCCGCGTTTCAGTTTCGGCTTTGCGGGCGCCAATCCCAGGGCTATATCCGCCAGGGCCAGAAACTTGTTGCATTCTGATGGCTCAACCCTGCGAAGCTTCCAATCGCTTTGCTGTACGGGCCGCTTGAGGCCTGAAGACGGAGCAATCCACAGGTCGCTTTTGCGATAGTTGTTCTTGCCCTTCTTCGCCATTCAAACTGCCGTTATTGAAGTACTTGCCGCTGCAAGCCAGGCGTTTTAGGAGAGAAATACCTGCCCGGTAAGGGGGTGGGAATCGGGTGGAGGTTTATCCTTTAAAACACCTTACGGCTCAACTTAGATTATTCCGGATTGCTTTTGGTTGTAAGAACGGATTGTGAACTGAATCAAGATAATCATCCGGTCGGTCACACAGCGGACCAGCGTCATCCGGCGATCCCCGGCTTGTCTGCGCGATATTTGCGGGGATAAGGCTATGGGATTTTCAACGATTGGGAAAAATTTTCAGCAATCTTCCATAGCAGCTGACGCATCTTACAAAATGAAACGCGCATGCATGCGGGTGAGTTGATATTAGTATTAAGTGGTGGTCAACATGCCCAGGAAATCCAAGCCTCGCAAGCCCGTTACTCCTCCGGATCAGGTTTGGATAGCTCCGCGCTCCGTCAGTCAGTCAGAGCCCCGAACATTTGAGCCAGCCGGCTTGGCCCGTTCCAACCGCTATCTTGAGTTTGCCGACATCGCCCTGGGCGTGAAAAAGACATCTTTTAAGAAGAAGAAGGCCCCCAGGCCGGCGGGCTTGACTCAGCAGGATCAACATCCTGACGGTCATCATCAACATGCTGACGGTAAAGTGACATCTATTAGCCGTGGCAAAGCCCTGAAACACGGGGTTTCCCACCAGGGATTCGGGGCTTTTCGCGGTTCCCGCTGATTCGGCAGAAAAATTTTGCCCGCCCCTATATTTCCGGAAAGCCTTCTGACTCTACTGCTATAGAAGCAGGTTCATCCGTCGATGAAAAATTAAAAGGGCACGGACCGGAAGCCGTGTCCTTTTTTAATTTTGAACCACTGTTAATTGCCTCTCCCACCGCGCAGGATCTTTATTACCATTGCCAGAAAGTCATCAGGCGCCAGCGACTCGTGCGAAAAATCCGGCGACATCAACTCCGGCCCGCTCTCTCGGTGCAACTCCAGCACCGGCACCTCGCAATGTTCCTTGACCGCCGCCCACACCCGCCGCTTCTCTGAAGGCTGCAGCGAGTACCCAATCATCACCAACCGCGGCTTGTGGATCGCACATGTGGCTTGAATGGCGTTCGGGTCAGTGGTGGCCGCCAGCACCTCAAACCCCGCATTTTCCAGCACCTTTCTGCGGACGTCCGCCAGGCCCGGATCATGCGACACTACCAGGATTTTGTCCTTTTCAGTCACCCATAATGGGATGCCTTGAAGAATGTCTCAGCTCTATTTCAGAAGAAATTCACGGGTGGAAAAGTCGGTTTTTCTAGGTTTTTTTGCCGCTTTTTCTTTCTCTGCTCAGCAATAAAGCGGGCCCGTTCATCACGGACCCGCTGAGGTTTCTTGACTGATGCTTCGCTCGGGACGTAAGAAAAAGCTAGCGCAGCTCTTCCATGATCTCGTCCAGCGCCTGGCGAGAAGGCCGCGTCGACTCTTCCGGCATTCTGGCCAGCGACGTCTCCGCCAGGTTGAGTTGCTCGATGAAGCTGGGGGCGGTGGCATTCACGTAAAAGACGCCGGTCAGCATCTCGCCTTTTTCGTGCGATTCGGCAAGCAGCTGAAGCGCGCGCACTTTATTTGTGGCGTCATGGTCGCGATCCAGCTTGCGCAACCGCAGTTGCGAGCCGTCATGCATGCGGACGTTAGCGGTTGTGCCGTCATCGTAGTCCACGTCAATATTCTCAAAGCCCGGAACAAAGCCGATTTCCTGCACCGGCTCGTCGTGGTCCTTGGAATATTTATAGGACTTGGTGGAGCCCTCATGGTCGTTGAAGGTCACGCAGGGTGAAATCACGTCAATCATCACCGTGCCGCGATGCGCAATGGCCGCTTTCAGCAGGTTCAAGAGCTGCTTCTTGTCGCCGGAAAACGACCGCGCCACAAACGTCGCCCCCAGTTGGATCGCCAGTGCGCATGTATCAATGGGCGGCAGATCGTTGATCACGCCGGTTTTCAGCTTTGATCCCAGATCGGCCGTGGCGGAAAACTGTCCCTTGGTGAGGCCGTACACGCCGTTGTCTTCAATGATGTAAATGATTGGCAGGTTGCGGCGCATCAGGTGGATGAACTGCCCAATGCCGATGGAAGCCGTGTCGCCGTCGCCGGAGACGCCAATCAGCATCAGCTGCTGGTTGGCCAGCGCAACACCAGTCGCCACCGAGGCCATGCGTCCGTGTACCGAATTGAAGCCGTGCGAGCGGCTCATGAAATAGGCCGGCGTCTTGGAAGAGCAGCCGATGCCGGAAAGCTTGGCCACGTTCTCCGGCTGAACGCCCATTTCATACATGGCGTCAATGATGCGCTCCGTGATGGCGTTATGGCCGCAGCCCGCGCACAGCGTGGTCTTGCTGCCGCGGTAGTCGAGCACGGTAAGCCCAAGGTGATTGGTTTTCGGATTATTGGAACCAGGGGTCGGTGTGGGCGTTGAAGTGGCGGACATTACTTGGCCTCCTGGGAAACTATAGCGTCAGTGACGGAGCGCGCGTCTATCGGCAACCCGTTGTAATGGAGCACGCTGCGCAGCTTCGTTACCTGGTCAGCCGCTATATCAAGCTTGATTAGCTGGAACATCTGCGCGTCGCGATTTTGCTCCACCACGTAAACGCGGTCATGGTTTTTGATGAAGTCGTGCACTTCCTGCGTAAACGGATACGCGCGCACGCGCAGATAATCAACGGCGATATTGTTTTCTTTCAGCAACTGGTCGCACGATTCCGTCAGTGCCCAGTGCGTGGTGCCATAGGCGATGATGCCGATTTTCGACGTGCCGCTGACTTCCTTTACGGGCGCCGGCACAAACTTGCGCGCGGTTTCAAACTTGCGTGCCAGACGGTCCATATTGTTCACGTAATCGTCCGGACGCTCGCTGTACTGCGCTTTCTCATTGTGTCCGCTGCCGCGCGTGAAATATGCCGCGTTCGGATGCGCCGTGCCCGGCAGTGTGCGATACGGGATGCCATCGCCATCAACATCTTTATAGCGGGCAAAGCCAAAGCCGCCCATGCGCTTCAGGTCGTCTACATCCAGCACCTTGCCGCGCGCAATCGGCTTTTCCGGATAACTAAAAGGATGCGCCATCCAATTGTTCATCCCCAGATCAAGATCAGAGAGCACGAAGACCGGAGTCTGGAAATGCTCCGCCAGATCAAAGGCATCAATGGCCATGCTGAAGCACTCTTCCACCGATGACGGAAACAGCAGAATATGTTTCGTGTCACCGTGCGAGAGGAACGCGCAGAAAAGCACGTCGCCCTGCATGGTGCGCGTGGGCAGACCGGTTGAAGGGCCAACGCGCTGGATATCAAAGAATACTCCCGGCAGCTCAGTGTAATAACCCAGGCCAATGAACTCCGCCATGAGTGAAATGCCGGGGCCGGAAGTTGAAGTCATGGATCGCGCGCCTGCCCAGCCCGCGCCCAGCACCATGCCTGCGGCGGCCAGTTCGTCTTCGGCCTGCACCACGGCGAACGTCGCTTTGCCGTCCGGGCCAATGCGGTGTTCCTTCAAGTAATCGATCAGCGTTTCCACCAGAGAACTGGAAGGCGTGATTGGATACCACGTCACCACCGTGACGCCGGCAAACATGCATCCCAGGGCCGCGGCGGCATTGCCATCCACAATTATCTTGCCCTGGTTCTCATTCATGCGCTCCACCCAGAACGGGTCCTGCTTGGTGAAGGTGGCAATGGCATAGTCATAGCCCGCGCGGACAGCGGCGGTGTTCAGCTCTGCGGCTTTTTTCTTTTTGCCAAACTGCTTGACCAGCGCTTTTTCCGATTCAGCAACGTCAATGCCCAGCAGCGCGTCCACCACGCCCACATAAAGCATGTTCTTGACCAACCGGCGCAGCTTGGCCTCAGGGCATACGGGCGCCACCAGCTTGTCAAACGGCACAGGATAAAAAGTAATGTCCTGGCGAAGGCCGGAGAGCTTGAGCGGCTCGTCATACACGCAGGCGGAGCCAGCCGGAAGCGACATCACGTCTTCCTGCGCCGTCTCAGCGTTCATCGCCACCAGAAAATCAATTTCCTTCTTGCGCGCAATGTAGCCCTGCTTGCTGGCGCGGATGGTGTACCACGTAGGCAAGCCCGCAATGTTCGATGGGAACAGGTTCTTGCCGGAGACCGGCACGCCCATCTGGAAAATGCTGCGCAGCAGCACGGTGTTGGCCGACTGCGATCCGGAGCCGTTCACCGTCGCAACCTGAATGCTGAAATCGTTGACCTTGTGGCCCGGCTGAGGCGTGCGCTCCGATTTTTCCTGAACTCCAAGTTCAATTGTTGTAGCCATGAATTATCCCTGTGTGGCCCTGCGGCCACAATTACCAGAATGTTGGGCCCTGCTAGTGTGAGGTACTCCTTATTATAAAACAGTGAGCGGGATCACATGTCTGAAAACCAGCCGGAATCGGCCTTCTTTGCGCTAGAAATGGGCTGGTTCGAACAAGCCGATCAATTCTGGACGCTGTGCCAGACGCACTTAAGCACGCGTCACGGAAGAACCATGTCTGCCATTTTCCCTGCTCTGTTTCAATCGTCAGGCGACACGGATCTATTTCGCTTTGAGCGATACTATCGCCGCAGAAGCACCATGGCCCCCACTCGACAGCCGCTGGTTTGAGCTACGTCTTCCTAGACATGCGGCGGATGATACAAGGCTGCTACCGAATTGATGGCAGTCTGGTCCGCTCCTGATAAATTGTTAGCGTGAATATTGTCCTGAATCCCGCTGAAGCACGGGTGCTCGGCTCGCTGGTGGAAAAAGATATCACCACGCCCGACTACTACCCGCTCTCACTGAATGCGCTGATCAATGCCTGCAACCAGAAGAACA
>Ga0070734_10001503_pt1 | contig 33373 bp, 24 predicted proteins | sample Coa_R1_8_FD_66444 | JGI IMG/M metagenome (GOLD analysis project Ga0070734, IMG submission 66444) | Surface soil microbial communities from Centralia Pennsylvania, which are recovering from an underground coalmine fire - Coalmine... | ecosystem: Environmental > Terrestrial > Soil > Unclassified ...
ATTCGTAGGGAATCTTGAGCGTGTCGAAGGCGATGCGATACCAGCCCTCGTTCTGCGTGTTCAGCCAGCTATGCACGAGGGCGATGCGCGGAGCGGCGAGCGGATGCATGGGGACGCTGGGCATCGCGTCGACAGCGCGTACTTGCAGACCGAGCTCACGCGCGGCTTGCTCAAGAGCGGTGCGATCCGCGTCCTGGGCGCGGATGAGGAACGATCCGGCGCGGAAATCCTGTCCGGCGGCTTTGAACGGTTCTTCAGCGGCATTCACTTTTACGTCGCGCAGGCGGAAGCGGAACGTGGCCAGCGTGTTGTCGGCGTTGTGATTAATGATGTAGGCGCCGGTGGATGTGGTGCCGTTGATTCTTCCTTCGACGGCAGTTGGGCCGGTCAACTGCGTCATCGGAGTTTTGAGGAACGCGGCGTCGGTGACTCGGATGGTCTTCACGTTTCGCAGCGCGCCGAGGGTCCAGCCGGTGTCGTCGTAGGGGCGCGGATCGCTGATGTTGTAATACTGCGTGTCGAGCAGCATGTCCGCCATCCGGCTGTAGGGTTGATCCATGCGGATGATGTAACTGGCCGCTGGAATTTTCACTTTCTTGTCTTCCTTGCCTTGCTTCACGCTCACTTCGGAATCCTGCGTGGAGCGGTGAATTTCGATGCCCTGCTGTTCCAGCAGATTCACCAGATCGGCGCATTCCACCGGACGCGGATCGTCGGCGGGGATCACCCATGCGGCGGGCCCCTCCTGGGTGGCTTTCTCGATGGAGCGCTTGCTCTTGAGATAGAAATTTTCGAGGAATGTTTTGCCGTTGGTGGCGGTGTTGTTCATCGCGAACAGGATGCCGCTCTGCTGCATGTTGATGTTGTTCCGGATGGACCAGTTCACTTTCGGCATCGGCGGATTCGGACGAAACCAGGTGCGCGACGTGTCTGCGGGAGATACAGTGCGCGGGCCGCTATCGGCGCCGCGTCCACCGAAGGTTTCATAGAACCGTCCGATGGAGTTGTGGCCGTTGGCGACATAGAACATGTAGTTGGGGGCCCAGCCGTCGTAGAATCCGTGGGTCCAGACGCCGGGGACGCCGCGCTTGGTCATTTCTTCGATTTCGACGTAGGCCATCTTCTGCCACTCGTCGACTACCAGCGGATCGAGCCAGGCGTTGTACGGGCCCATGCCGGTGGAGACGTAGAGGAACGGCACTGATTCGTGGAGATCATGCAAAACCTGCGGATGCCAATCGAGGAACGTCTTCATCATGATCTTGCTTAATTGCAGGGCCATGCCCAGGCCGTCGCGATTGTTATCGTGCGCCACGTATTTGCCCCAGTAGACCAGCGGCGGCTGCGCTTTGGTGGGATTCGCGACGTGGTAGTTGTAGACGTCCACCTCGCGATCGCGTCCATCGACTTCAGTGCAAGGCGTGATCAGCACGATCAGATTCTTGCGGATGTTCTGGATGAGCGGTGTGTCTTCTACGGCTAATCGATAGGCCAGTTCCATCAGCATTTCGGGCGATCCGGTTTCGGGCGAATGGATGCTGCCGGAAGCCCAGTACATGGGGACGTCTTCTTTAATCAGCTGCGCTGCTTCGGCTTCGGATGTTTTGCGCGGATCGGCAAGGCGGGCGTTAATTTCGCGATAGCGGCCGAGCTTTTGGATGTTCGCCTCATCCGAGACGGCGACGAGCAGTGTTTCGCGGCCTTCTTCGGAGCGCCCGATGCTGAAGACTTTCACGCGCGGCGTGGCCTTTTCGAGTTCGCGCATGTAACGGTAGATGTCTTTTGTATAGGTGAGTTTTTGCGGGGTCCCGATGACGTAGCCCAAGACTTTTTCTGGCGTGGGAACGGTGTCGGAAGCGGGCAGGTGATCCACCAGTTCCGTCGAGAAGAACTTTTCGGTGGTGTATTGGCGAATTTTGGCGGTGTAGGCTTCATCGAGCCGCTGGGCCGGTAAGGTACACACGCAAAGGACGGTGAGAGCGATGGTTCGCATAACTGGCTATGATAACGCCGGGGCTTAGGGATTGGGGATTTTCGGCTTTCTTGCCAACGTTCGGCAGATCTCCGTCGTCTAGAATTTAACACTAGGATCACATCATGCTGCGATACACCTTGCGCACGTTGGCTAAGAGTCCGAGCTTTACTTTGGTCGCGATTCTTTCGCTGGCTTTTGGGATTGGGGCCAATACGGCGATCTTTACGCTGCTGGACCAGGTCCTGTTGCGGTCGTTGCCGGTGCAGTCGCCGCAACAACTACGGGTGTTGTATTTCACGGGGCGTGATGAAGGCTCGCTGAGTTCGCGTGATGATGGGGGGCTATATTTTTCGTATCCGATGTATCGCGATTTGCGGGATCGGAATTCGGTGTTCAGCGGCGTGCTGGCAACGTTGCACTGCGAAGTTGCGGCGAGCTGGCATGGGCAAACCGAGCGCGCCATCGGGGAACTGATCTCGGGCAACTATTTCGATGTGCTTGGCGTGCGGCCGGCGCTGGGCCGGGTCTTTCAGCAGTCCGACGATGTCGCGAAGGAAGCGAATCCGGTGGCGGTGTTGAGCTACGGATATTGGCAGCGGCGGTTTGGCGGCGATCCGGCGGTGTTGAATCAGACGATTCGGTTGAACGATCATCCGTTCACCGTGATTGGTGTCGCAGCGGCTGGCTTTCGCAGCGTGGTGGTGGGCGATGCGCCCGATGTGTACGCGCCAATGATGATGAAGCCGCAGATTGTGCCGGGCACGGACGATCTGGAAGTGCGGCGGTCGCGCTGGTTGAACATCGTGGCGCGGCTCAAGCCGGGCATCACCGCGCAGCAGGCGGAAGCTACCGTGAATCCGCTGTGGTACTCGTTACGTGAAATGGAACTGGGGATGATGCACAATCCGCCGCAGCGGCTGCGCACGGAGTTCATGCACACGCATCTTTCGCTGCTCGACGGCGCCAAGGGATTGTCGCCGCTGCGCAACGATTTTTCGAAGCCGCTGGTTGCCTTGATGGCAATGGTGGGGCTGGTGCTGCTGATCGCGTGCGCGAATGTGGCGAATTTATTGTTGGCGCGCGGAGCATCGAGGCAGAAGGAGATGGCGATCCGATTCGCGCTGGGTGCGAGCCGGATGCAGGTAATGAGGCAGTTGGTGCTCGAAAGCCTGCTTTTGGCCGGCGTGGGCGGGGCGTTTGGAATCCTGCTGGCATCCTGGGGGACGGCGATCCTGCTGGGCGCGCTGCCGGAAGATACCGGATATGGGCTCGCGTTTTCGAGCGCTCCCGATTTGCGGACGCTCGCGTTCACCATCGCAATTTCGCTCGCGACCGGGCTGATCTTTGGACTTGCTCCCGCGTTCCAAAGCACGAGCTCGGCAATCGCAGGAACGTTGAAGGATCAGGCCGGAAGCTTGGCAGGCGGTGGAGGGCAAGCGCGCTTCCGTAAAGTTCTGGTGGCGGCTCAAACAGGTTTGAGCTTGCTGCTCATGGTGGGCGCGGGACTCTTCGCGCGCAGCTTGTACAACATCAAAAGCCAGGATCTCGGATTTCACACCGATCATCTGCTCGGTTTCGAAATCAATCCGAAACTCAATGGCTATACCGCCACACAGATTTTTTCTCTTTACGACCGGCTATTCGCTGCGCTCCGCGCCGTGCCGGGCGTTCGCGCCGTCGGTTATTCGCGGCTGGGTCTGATGGCTGGAAACAGCGCTGGTAGCAACATCACGGTCGCCGGATATCGCCAGAAAGAGGGCGAGGACATGAATCCGAACAATGACACCGTGAATCCGGGATATTTTGCGGCGCTGGGCGTTCCGTTGCTGGCAGGGCGCGAGTTCACGGCGGCGGATGGGCCGGGCGCTCCGAAGGTCGCGATCGTGAACGAGAAATTCCAACGATATTTCTTCGGCAACGAAAGCGCAGTGGGGCGCTGGTTCGGATTCGGCGGCGGCAACGTGAAGCTGGACATCCAAATTGTAGGCGTGGCCAAAGATGGAAAATACTCCGACGCCCGTCAGGTGACGCCGCGTTTTATCTACTTGCCGTATCTACAGGACAAGGCGCCGGGCGGAGGCGCGATTTATCTTCGTACGTCGCAGGATCCTGCTTTAATCGCGAGCGCGGCGCGGCGGGAAGTCCAGCGCTTGGATCCGAATCTGCCGGTGACCAATTTGAACACGATGGATCAACTGATCGACAACAACATCTGGCTGGATCGCATTGTTGCCTTGCTATCCATGGGATTCGGGTTGCTCGCGACCGCGCTCGCCGCGATTGGCTTATACGGCGTGCTGGCGTTTATGGTTTCCCGGAGAACTCGGGAGATTGGGATTCGATTGGCGATTGGCGCGTCGCAGGCGACGATCTTGCGGCTGGTGATGACTGAAGTTGCGATTGTGGCGGGAACGGGGATTCTAGTCGCGATTCCGGTGTCGCTTGGAATGACTAAATACGTGAAGAGCCAGCTGTACGGCCTGTCGAGCGCCGATCCGTGGACACTCATTGGCGCGGCGGTGTTTCTGGCGCTGGTCGGGATAGTCGCGGCGTATTTTCCGGCCAGGCGGGCGATGCGGGTGGATCCGGTAACGGCGTTGCGGTGGGAATGAATGGATCTTTAATCCGAGATCGCTAATTCGCCTGGAACGATCGGTCTGGTGCGGGGAAGAACGCCGCGGCTGGCCAGGATTCCGATGAAAGTCAGGAGACCGGTGAAGATTAACAACTTGAGTGTGTCGGCAGTTCGCGTGTGAGGCAGGAGTTTCCAGAGGATTCCGAGGATCGGTTGGGCGATGCAGCAGGCCCAGACTGCCCCGTAGAAATAGCGGCGCTCGCTGCCTTCGCCTTGGGTTGAGGGTTTCACTCGCGGCAGGCGCCCTAGCGCACCGAGAATCCAGATTGTGCCGGCGATCGGTAAGTAGCCGTACCAATAGATTTGTTTCAAGCGCCAGACGCCGGTTGCTACTGCCACGGCCAATCCGAAAAAGTTGAGGATCGCGAATGTGACGACGATGCTCCAGGCGAAGGTGTAGCAGACGCGGCGGTAGAGGGGATTCGGACGGTCTTCGACGAAGCGGATGATGTAGGGGCGAGGTTCTACGCCGGGAAGGCGGCCGCGCAATGCGGCAACTCCGGTTCCGGCGATGACGGCGGCGAGCCAGGCGATCTTTGGAGCATCGAAACCGTGTTCGAAAAGACTAAAAGTCGACGGGCCTGGCGCGATGAAAAAGACGAAGATCCAGATGGGCCAGTGCGCGAGCCGGTAAAGCGGTTTGTTCCGCTCGCGGATTTTGCGAGCGCTGGCTAGCTCGATTCTGGCACTGGTAGCCAACCTGACGAGATGCTAGTTCGATCCCGGGGGCTTGGTGGCCGGCGGCTTTGCCGGTGTCGTGGGCTTCGGCGCCGCCAGGTTCGTCGAAGAGGGCTTCGCCGGGGCTGGATTGCTCATCGCGCCCGCGCTTTGGTCGTACAGCTCGATGATGTCCTTAGTGATGTCTACCGTGGGGGATGCGTAGATAATCGGACTCTGTTGCGAGCTGACATCGACCACGAGCGAGTAACCGTGGTCACGCGAGTATTTTTCGATAACAGCCACTAACTTTTGCGAGAGCTGCTGCAGAATCCGCTGCTGCTCCTGCTCGAAGTCTTCCTTGGCGTCTTCGACATCGCGCTGCAAGGCCTTTTTCTTCAACTCGATGTTCTTGAAGAGCTCGTTCTTGGCAGCGTCGCTGAGAGTGTTTTGGCCCTTGTTGACCTGGTCTTGCAGAGCGTTCACTTCGTTCTGCTTGGTCTCAAGCTCCTTGCGCTTGGGTCCGGCTTTGGCGTCGAGTTCCGCAGCGGCTTTCTGGCCGTCCTTGGTGCCGACAATGGCGCCCTGAAAATAGATCACCGCGATTTTATTCGGGGGGGCCGTCTGGGCGTTCAGAGACGCGGCGAGCGCCAGGCCAAGGCATGCGGATACAAAACTTTTCACTGGGAAACTCCTAACCTTTGATTTCATTCCATTCTATCCAAAATTCCGGTTCTTTGCTGTTAGAACGTCCGGCCAATGGAGAAACGCACGGTGGTGTTCCTCTCAAACAACGGCAGAGGTTGGCCGATCGCCGACAAGGCGTTGATGAAGGTCGCGGCGTTGGGGAAATCGTCACGATTGGCCGCGATGGGCGGTTGAATGTAGCCGCGAAACACGCTCGGGTTGTACGCAAAGTACAGCCGGAAAGGCGCGTTGACCACCGGCATCAGGACTTGCAGTTCGAGTCCGGTGGATGCGCGCATTTTCTGAGTGCCCGGCGCGATGTAGGCGCGGCCGCTGAAATTGGCCTGCGGGAACTCGGCGTTCAACTGATCCACGCGGCCGGGATTCAGGGCCAGCTGGCTGGGCAGGGTTAGCTTATCGATGCCGGCATCGGCGAAATACGCGAGAACGACGGGGCCAAAGATGGGAATCCGATATTCGAAGTTCCCGACCACACTGGTGTCACCGCCCGGATATGCGAACTGATACGTCGGGATGGTCATGGTTACCGGCTGATAGGAAACCTGACCTCCCGAGATGACTTTCTGCATGCGCTGGGTTCCGTCGTTGTTATAGACCTTGACTGTGGCGTCGCTCGGCAGGAACGCGATGGGGCTGATGCCCCAGATGTCGAATCCGCGGATATCATTCTCTCCGCCCATATAGTAGCGGGTGAACGGCGGTGCTACTTTCCCGCCGTATCCAGTGAGGAAGCGGCCGGAGACGTGCATGCCGATGACGTGGCCCTTCTTGAATCCGGAGCGGAAATACTTGGCATCGAGGGTCGGCGACAGAGTGTTGACGTTGCCGCCGACGCCCGCGTAGGAGAACGAGAAGAATAGCGATTTGCCGCCGGTGGGCGTGATCGGATGATTGACCGTGTTGTAGGTGTAGGAGGGCGTGATTTTGCTGGTCCGGATTCCGCTCAGCGAGTTCGGGCCGCCGACGCCCTGGAAATCCAGGTACTGGAAGTACGCCGATGCCGAAGTGCTGAGAGTTTTGATGCTCGAGATGTCGTAACCGTAGGCGAGGCCGACGCGGGCGAAGCTACGCTTGAGCGCGTAGGAGACGAACACCGTTGCGCCGTAGCCATCCTGCACGTAGTTCAACAGGTTTTGCTGGCCCAGTTGATTGAAGAGCGGAATCAAATTCTGTCCGGCCAAGATGGATGCTTCGCGGCCCTGGTTGTAGTCGAAACGATTGACATAGAGCGTGAAGCCGGATTGGATGGGCTTGTCGAACAAGTAGGGCTCGGTGAATCCGAATTGGACTTGACGAAGCCGGGTGCCGAGCTGCGAACTGAGGCTCAGCGTTTCGCCGAGGCCGAGGAAATTGTTAGTGGCATAAGAAAGTCCGATGAAGCTGCCGGAAATTTCCGATACTCCGCCGTTCAACTGAATGGAGTTCTTGCCGCGCTCTCTTACTTTGAGCGTGAGGTCGACGGTATCGGTCTTAGTATCGCGCTTGATATCCGCGGCTTCTTCCGCCTTCAGTGGCTCGAAGTAACCGAGCTGGTTGAGGCGGAGGATGCTGAGCTCCCACAGGTGATTGTTGAAGATCTGGCCTTCATCCACCAGCATTTCACGGCGGATGACTTTGTCGCGAGTGGTAGTGTTGCCCGAAAAATCGATGCGGCGGACAAAGAACTGCTTGCCTTCATCGACCGAGAGAGATAAATCCACTTGATCGGAATTCGGGACCGCTTGCGGTTCCGGTTCCACCACGAAATCGATGAATCCGAACTGACCATACAGCTTGCGCATGGTCTCGATGCCTTTTTTCAATTTGGCGGTGGAGAAGACGTCGCCTTTGGACATCCCGAACAACGGCGTCATCAACGCTTCGGGCGTCTTGAAAAATTTCACGCCGGTGAACGTGATGTTGTTCAGGTGATACTTGCGGCCTTCGTCGATATCGACTTTGAGATCGGCGCGGGTTCCGAGATGGTTCGGATGGATGAGCCAGATGTGCATCCCGGCGCCGCCCACCTGGCGCATGGTGACGGTGGCATCCGCCACGTGGGCCATGAAGTAGCCGTGCTCCTGATAGAAGACCTGAATGCGCTGCTTGTCTTCATCGAGCTTGGTGGAATCAAACGTTTTCGCGAACAGATTTTCGAAGAGGATGGAATACGGAATTCCGATGGGATGCAAATTCTTCATCGCCCGGATCACTTCTTTGCTGCTGAAAGCTTTGTTGCCTTCGATGTCGATGACGCCCACTTTTACCTTGGGGCCTTCATCGACCTTGAAAGTCAATTCGAGCGAGGAAGGCGGAACGCGTTTCAGTTCCGGATCCACCTTGGCGTATTGGTGCCCACGCTCCGCCAACATTTCCAGCAGCACGTTCTTAGCATGTTGCACTTTGTTGGGATCGTATTGCGATTCCACAACCAGGCCAACTTTGCGTTCTTTGTAACGATCCAGGATTTCCGATTGTGTTACGGACTTATTGCCTTCGTACTTGATGGAGCGGACCACGGGCCGCTCGACGACGACGTAGCGAATGATCCAGCCTTCTTTACCGGGTTCGCGCTCCACGCGGATATCGTCGAAGCGGCCGCTGTTCCATAGCAAAATAAAATCTCGATGCAGCGCGTCTTCGTCGAACTTGTCGCCCTTCTTACTCTGAATGATCGCCTGTAAAGTATCCTGACGGACGCGCCGGGCTCCGCGGAATTCAATCGCCTCGATAATATCCTGCGGCGGTTGGCCCGGCTGAGCCGCTGGTGGCGCTTCCTGCTTCGGTTCCGGCACATTCTGAATCTGCTTAGGAGCCTCCGCCGGCGGCTGGGTAGGCGGCGGCTGCACAGGAGCCGTTGGCACAGTTTCAAAAGGATTCGCTGGGCGATTCGGCTGAGGTTGTTGCGGTGCGGGTTGTTGCGTCGGCTGCTGTTGTTGTTGCTGCGCGGCAGGCTGTTGAGCCTTTAGAAGTAATGCCGGGGTGGAAAAGATGGTTGCGCACAACAAGAGCACTCGCAGGCTGCCAGGCCTGTGAAACATCATCTAAAAATTGTTCCTTTCCACTCTGCGACTAACCACTCCAGACGTCCAGTGCCGAAGCTCGGTTTCAGGGTAAGCTCGGGATGCGAGAGTCGGAGGTTTCATTTTAGCTTGAATGCCCGCCGTAGCGGAAGTCTGTATCCGGCGCACTACACACCGGGCCGTTTAGGCACGCTGCCGGTCCCGTTTTATGAGCGTTTTACTCACTGTTCCGGTTGGGTAGCACTTTCTTGTCCAGACTCTGGAGAATGATAGTACTTGTAGCGGCTATATAACTCGCCGCGGCGCGCGCCGTTAACGATGATGCCGAGCACATTATTCTGACAGAGCGATTGCATGGCGCGAGTAATGGAATCGATGGTAGTAGCGCCGATGCGGACCACTAAAATCGTCCCGTGACAGAGCGTAGAGAGCAGATTTGCATCCGCGGCAAATAGCAACGGCGGACTGTCCAGGATCACCCAGCTGAAGAGGCTCGGCAAAGAATCGAGCATTTGCTTTACCTCTTTCAGATTTAGCAACTCCAGCGGATTGATGACCGGTTCGCCGGCAGGCATAACGTAGAGGTTGGTGTCACCCAAGCGGCGCATGGCTTGATGCAGCGGAACCTTGCCCTGTAGATAATCCGTTATACCGGGGCTGCGATCCGTTTGCAGAAGATGATGCACCACCGGGCGGCGGAGATCGAAATCGCACAACAGGGTGAGGTTGCCCGAGAGCTGCGCCTCGGCGAGGGCGAGATTCATTGCCGCGAACGATTTTCCTTCGCCGGGCGAGGGACTGCTGATGACCGCGGTATGGATGGGCTGCAGGCTCTGCATGTGATTCAGCCGCGTGCGCAGTGTCCGGAACTCTTCGGTGGGCGCTTCGTGCGGATGCAAGGGATCCACGAGCAATGCCTCGGGCGAGGGATTGTAGGGGATAGTCTCGACTAACTGGAGCAGCCCTTCCATTGAGGAAGGTGCAGGAGCCGCCGCGGCGGCGCTGCGGCCGTCATCGGCACGGCTGTGCGAGCCTGGAATAAACGATCCAGCTAGCTCCGAGCGCCTCAGCGCATCGTGAACCCGGCTCATGGCTGTGTTTTCCTTTTCATAATTTCGTCGCGAAGTAATAAACAACGGAGCTGGACATGATGATTACTCCAACCAGGCAGGCGGTAGACCAGGCCAGCCACGCCAGTCGTTTTCTTCGCTTGACCACCAGATCGTTTTCGAGCAGAGGAACGCTGCCGAGAACGGGGAGTTGGGTATAAGCTCTCACATCTTTCAAATTCTTGAGCGCGGTATCCTTCACTTCCCACGCACCGGCTAGACAAATGCCAATGACCAGGCCGAGTCCGGTTCCGATGGCGATGATTAGGGGCCGCTTGGGCTGCGTGGGGGTTTGCGGAATGGACGGCGGATCCAGTTGCTCTAGCCGCTCGCCCTGCTGCCGGTTTTCGAGCGCGGTGGACATGGCGGATGCATTTAGCCGGCGATCGAGATCTTCATAGTCCTTCCGCGCCAGATCGCGTTCGCGGATTAACTGATCGTATTCCTTGATACCCACCGGCACGCTTTCGATGCGCGATTGATACAGCTTGATGGTCTTCTCGAGTTCCGTTGACTGCTTTTTGTAGTCGTTCATCTCGAGATCCTTGGCTTCGATTAATCCCTGGACGCGCTGAATAGCGACGTTCAGGTCGCGTTGTTCTCGGGCGACCTGCGGATTCGTAGCATGGGAGGCCGTGGCGTCCGGTTTTTTGGTTTCCTCTTGCTTGACGATCGTTTCGCGCTGCTTCTTGGCCGCGGCTAGTATGGTGACCAGGCGCTGCACATCCGGATGGCTCTCTTTGTAGCGCTCGCGCGCGGCCGCCAGAGCGTTTTCGTATTGTTCGATCTCGCGGTCCTTTTCGGCCAGCTTCTCGTTCTTCTGTTGCTGGGCCTGATCGCTCGAATTGGGATCCTTCAGGTTCGAGAGCTGTTCGCGGAAAATGCGCAGTTGGTTTTCGTAGAGCAGCTTCTCCTGGTTCACACGGTTCATGGACGTATTCAAGGACAGCATTTGCCCTTGCATCGCGTTCAAGCCTTGATAATTCGATTGCTGCTCTTCAGGCAGGCGTCCCATATTCTGGCTGCGGAAGACGCTCAACTTTTGCTCGATATCGTCCAGCTTCTTCTTGGCGGAATCCCACTGATCGCGCAGGAACTGCGTGGTGGAGACCGTCTGCTGCGAAACTTCGCGGACGTTCTCCTCCAGGAAGCGCGCCACCAGATCGGTAGTGACTTTTTGCGCGACGAAGCGATTACTGTAGGCAAATCCGATTTGGAAAGCTGGATATTGCACCCGGTCACTGCGCTGCGTATTCGCGGTCTGCAATAGCGGACAGCACTTGATGTCGTAGAGCCGCATGTTTTCGATGACATCATCCAGCGGCAAGCGGTCCCGCTCTTTTTTATAGAGATTGTGGGTGTTGATGATATTGGTGAGAGTGGCGCGCGTGAGGATCAGCTGAATCAGCGAATTGACCCGGCCCTGGACGTCGGAATTGGTGTTGGCGGGAACCAGGTTCTCCGGCACTTGCGGCGGAACTACGCGAATGGTGGCAACGGAAATGTACGTGTCGGGCCATAAAAATGCCACCACCACCGATATCACGAGCGCGGCGAAAAGTGGACCAAAAATCCAGCCCTTGTGGCGGCGAAGGATATCGATGTAGTCCTCCACATCCAGAGGACGGCGAGCGATCGGGTTGGAATCCTGGGGTTGCATGCTTCGAAATCAGCGGACGATGATTTTGTCTCCGTTTTCCAGATAAATATTCTGTTCCATGTGTTTGGCGCGCGTTACTTCGTTGTAGTTGAAATTGAAAACCTTGTCGCCGCGCAGGATCTTGATCTTCTTGGTATTGGCGAACTCGTGAAAGCCTCCGGCGTTGCTGAGCGCTTCGAGCACTGTGGTGGGGGTGACGAGAGCGAACGATCCTTGACGGGCGACTTCGCCGAGAATGTAGTATTTCTTGCTGCGAACTTCGGTGACGAATACCGTGACGTCGGGATTGTTGATGAATTTCGTCAACTGTTCCGTCAACACCTTGGTCAATTGCATTGGAGTTTCGCCCGCGGCTTGCACTTCGCCCACCAACGGCATGGTGATTTTTCCATCCGGACGAACCGCGAGCGGCATCGTAAAATCGTTTTCGCGCCAAACCTTGATAAAGAGCACGTCTTCGGGGCCGATCAAATATTTGTTCGGATCCACTGCGGCGCCCACGGTATCGGCGGCGGATCCGGCGGGATTGGGCGGCGTGGCGCTTTGCGGCTTCGATGCGTCGGGCTTCGATTGCGCGCCGGCCATGGCGCAGGCAAGGGTGACGATGACCACTGTCAGGGCCATTCTTACAAAGTCCGACATCACCTTTTGCATGAACTTGACGATCTCCGCGGAAAGGATCGAGCGATCCGGATATTCCACCAGCGCCGAGCCTAGCAGAACAATTATTGTACAACGGCAACCGCGACAGGGCGTCAAACCGGCTATGCTGAACTCGATGCGCTACTTTCTTGCGAAATCAGAGCCGGGAACTTATTCGATAGACCAACTCGAAAAGGACAAGAAGACCGTTTGGGACGGCGTGACCAATCCGCAGGCGGTGCGCGCGATCCGCGAGATGAAGCCAGGCGACCGCGTGCTGATCTATCACAGCGGGGGACAAGCGGCAATTGTCGGAGTGGCGAAGGTGATTTCCGAGCCACGGCCGGATCCGAAAAATCCGAAGTCGGCTGTGGTGGAGATCGAGTTTGTGCGCAAGATTGGCGAGCCGGTTACGTTAGCCGCGATCAAGCAATCGCATGAGTTTGACGATTGGGCCCTGGTGCGGCAAGGGCGATTGTCGACCATGGCTGTGCCGGATGAGTTCGTCGATTGGTTACGGAAACAGACAAAAAGCAAAATCGATTAGCCGCGGATGAACGCGAATGAACGCGAATAAAACTTTGGTCGCGCTGTTTATGGCTGGCTGCGTATGTGGCCAGACGGTCGCCGACGACCATCGCAATATGATGGAGCAACTCGGCATCCAAGCGCTGCGGCCGGGTCCGAACGGCAACGAGAATGCGCCCAATCATGCGAATTACGACGAGTCGAAGGCCAATCCTTATCCGGATCTGCCGGACGTATTGAAATTGAAGAACGGCAAGCGGGTTAAGAACGCAAAGATGTGGTGGAAGCAGCGGCGTCCGGAAATTGTGGAGGATTTCGAACGCGAAGTGATCGGCCGGGTTCCGAAGAATGTACCTAAGGTCACCTGGACCGTTTCCGAAGAAACCGCCAGCGGTTCGGCGCGCGTGCGAAAGTTGGTGGGCCACGTCGACAACTCCGGCGATCCTTCCATCGAAGTGAATATTCAGATGACATTAACGCTGCCCACCGCGGCATCGGGCAAAGTTCCAGTGATGATTTTGTTCGGGAAGGGGCCGTTTCCGCAGCGGCCCGGTACCACGGATGTCCCGGCCGGCGAACAGTTGATCGCCGACGGATGGGGCTATGCGTATCTCGATCCCAACAGCGTTCAGGCGGACAACGGGGCGGGACTGACCAGGGGCATTATCGGGCTGGTGAATCATGGCGAGCATCGCAAGCCAGACGATTGGGGCGCGCTGCGCGCGTGGGCATGGGGCGCTTCCCGGGCGCTGGATTTTTTGGAAACCGATCCGGCGGTGGATGCGAAGCACGTGGGGATCGAGGGCGTGTCGCGTTATGGCAAAGCGGCGCTCGTGACCATGGCGTTCGATACGCGGTTCGCGGTGGTGCTGGTGGGGTCGTCCGGAGAAGGCGGCGCGAAACTGCACCGTCGCAATTTTGGAGAAGCGGTTGAAAATCTTACGGGGTCCGGCGAATACCACTGGATGGCGGGGAATTTTCTGAAGTACGGCGCTTCCGATGCTACGTTCGGCAGCAAGACGGCGAACGATCTTCCGGTGGACGCGCATGAGTTGATCGCGCTGTGCGCGCCGCGCCTGACGTTCATCAGCTACGGCATCCCGGAAAAGGGCGACGCAAAATGGCTGGATCAGCAGGGTAGCTATATGGCCACCGTCGCTGCGCAGCCTGTCTTCCGGCTGCTGGGCGCCAAGGATCTGGGCGTTTCGGCCGACTACAAATCCGCGAAGATGCCGCCGGTGAATGAAGGCTTGCTGGAGGGCGATCTGGCTTGGCGGCAGCATGACGGCGGACACACGGACGGTCCGAATTGGAAATACTTTATTGCGTGGGCGGACAAAAAAATCCAACACACACCGCCCGCGACTGCGACAACATGGACGCCGGTGGAACGGACCGATCCGAAATCAATGGAGGCCCATCAGCGATTGTTGGCCAAGGCGCGCAGTGAGCACGTAGATATCTATTTCGAAGGCGATTCCATCACACGGCGTTGGGGCGCTGCGGATTATCCGGAATTGTTGGCGAACTGGAACGAGAACTTTGGCGGATGGAACGCCGGCGATTTCGGTTGGGGCGGGGACGAGATCCAGAACATCCTCTGGCGGTTGAACAACGGCGAACTGGATGGGGTGAATCCGAAAATCATTGTTTTGCTGGCGGGTACGAATAATCTGACGGATACCGATGCGAATGCAGGCGATATCACGCGCGGTCTGGAGGCCGTTCTGCACCTGATGCGGGACAAAGCGCCGGATGCGACGATTATCCTGACTGGAATTTTTCCGCGCAATGACCACATGGCGTACATGCCTGTGATCGATCGGATCAATGCCGGTTTGAGCCAACTGGCGGATGGCGGCAAGACTCGGTATTTGAATATCAATGACAAGCTCGCCGATGCTAACGGCATTCTGTATGAGGGCATGATGAACGAGCAGGACAAACTGCATCCCACGCTCCGTGCTTATCAGATTTGGGCGGATGCCTTGAAGCCGATTTTCACCGAGTTGTTGGGAGCGCATGGACGACCCACGTCCTGACGCTGGTTCGCTCGATCCCGCGGATTGGGCTGGATTCCGAGAGCAAGCGCATCGGATGCTGGACGACATTTTGGGCTATCTCGAAAATATTCGGGATCGCCCGGTGTGGCAGCCCATTCCGAAAGAGGTGCGCGAGCGCTTTGCCGGAGAACTGCCCGTTGCACCGTCGGAGCTGAGCGCGGTCCACGAAGAGTTTTCACGCTACATTTTGCCGTTCGCCGCCGGGAACGTGCATCCCGGATTCATGGGCTGGGTTCACGGCGCGGGCACGCCCGTTGGCGTGGTGGCGGAGATGCTGGCGGCGGGATTGAACGCGAATCTCGGCGGCCGCGATCACATCCCGATTGAAGTGGAGCGTCAGGTGGCTGGCTGGATGCGCAACCTGTTCGGATTTCCTGAGGCCGCCACGGGATTATTCGTTACCGGCGCGTCCATGGCGAATCTCATTGGCGTGTTGGTGGCGCGCGACACGGCGCTCGGCTTTGAAACGCGCTGCGTGGGTGTGGAAGCCAGCGGCAAGCGTCTGACCGCGTATGCTTCGGCCGCGGTCCACGGATGCGTCGCGCGTGCGCTGGACATCGCGGGCATCGGAAGCGACGCACTGCGGCGCATCACGGTGGATGCGCGCCTTCGCATCGATCTCCCGGCCTTACGCGCCGCCATCGAGACGGATCGGCGGGCGGGATTCACGCCGTTTTTGCTGGTCGGTACTGCGGGAACCGTGGATACGGGCGCGGTCGACGATCTCGATGCATTGGCCGATCTGGCGCGCGCTGAAAATCTATGGTTCCATGTGGACGGTGCTTGCGGCGCGCTGGCGATGCTCGCGCCGTCGCTCGCGCCGCGATTAAAAGGGATTGAACGCGCCGATTCGCTGGCGTTCGATTTTCATAAGTGGGGACAAGTTCCCTATGATGCGGGATTCGTGCTGGTGCGCGATGGCATTTTGCATCGGCAGACGTTCGCGACATCCGAGCCCTACTTACGGCGAGAGGCACAAGGCTTGGCTGCCGGCTGGATGTGGCCATGCGATTTCGGCCCGGACCTCTCGCGCGGATTTCGCGCGCTGAAAACCTGGTTCACGTTCAAGGTTTATGGCGCCGCCGCGTTGGGCGCGTCCATCGAACGGACGTGCGAATTGGCGCGCTATCTGGAAAAGCGAATCGCGGAAACGCCTGAACTGGAACTCGTCGCACCGGTCGAATTGAACATCGTCTGCTTCCGTTATCGCGCTGAAGAATCGCACCGCGTGAACGGGCGAATCGCAGTGGAACTGCAGGAATCCGGCGTGGCGGCGCCTTCAACAACAGTGGTCGGCGGAAAGTTGGCGATTCGTGCGGCCATCGTGAATCATCGCACGCAGATCGCCGATTTAGATGCGCTGGTGGAACGCACGCTGGAACTGGGCCGGTTGTTACTGAATCGGGCGGCATTGAGCGCTGCGAAGGAGAATGATAGCGGCTCGGATTGGCCGGCTCGCGCGGCCCGTGAAAGCGCTTTACGCGACGCCGAGGCGCGCATCGCGGCTGAGCCGGAGTCGACGGCGCCGCGCATCGAACGAGCCCGGCTGCTCACCGAACTCGACCGGACGCTCGAGGCGCGCGACGCCTATATCGAAATCCTCGCGCGTGCCCCCTCGGATCGCACGGCGCTCAACGACCTGGGCGCACTGCTGTACGCAACCGGCTACCGGACGGCGGCTCGCACGGCATATCGCGAAGCGGTGACCCGGCATCCGGAAGACGCCGCCAGCCATTGCAACCTCGCGAACGTGCTGTATCAAGGCGGCGATTTTGAATCGGCGCGACAGCATTACGAGGCGGCGTTGCGGCTTGCGCCGGATTATCCGGAAGCGCATCAAGGTATCTCTTACGTTCTGGCCGAACTTGGCGACGCGCAAGGGGCGGCGCTGCACCGCCGGAAAGGATTCGAGCGCCGGGCGGTGCAGCATTTGCCCTATCGCGGCGAAGGTCCGCCGGTACTGTTGCTGCTATTGGTTTCTTCGCTCGGAGGGAACATTCCCACGCGAAATTTCCTGGACGATCGCGTTTTCGAAAGCAACGTGATTGTTCCGGAATTCTACGATTTCACCCAGCCGCTGCCGCGTCATCAGCTGGTGTTCAATGCAATCGGCGATGCGGATTTGAGCGGAGATGCGCTGACCGCCGCGCAATCCCTGGTGGCGCTTAGCGGCGCTCCGGTGATCAATGCGCCGTCCGCGGTGCTGGCGACGGGGAGATCCGACAACGCGCGGCGGCTGGCGCGGCTTCCCGGCGTGACTGCGCCGGCTACGGTGACTCTGTCGCGCAAGATCTTGCAATCTTCCGATGCGGCCGCGGTGCTGACACGCCACGGACTGCGCTTTCCGCTGTTGCTGCGAACTCCCGGATTTCATACGGGCCGGCATTTTGTTTTGGTAGATCGCGCGGAGTCGCTGGCGGGGTCTCTGGCTGAGTTACCCGGCGGGGAATTGACCGCGATCCAATATCTTGATTCGCGCGGCGCCGACGGCAAGGTCCGCAAATATCGCGTGATGATGATCGACGGCCGGCTGTATCCGTTGCACGTGGCGATATCGAGTCACTGGAAGATCCACTATTTCACGGCGGAAATGGCGGAGCGCGCCGAACATCGCGCCGAGGATGCGGAGTTTTTGGAGAACATGCCCGCCGTGCTTGGCCCGCGGGCGCTGGCGGCACTCGAGCAAATTCAAGCCGCGCTCGGGTTGGATTATGCCGGCATCGATTTTGGGTTGAGTCCGGCGGGCGATTTATTGCTGTTCGAGGCGAATGCCACGATGGTGGTGAATCCGCCGGAACCGGATGAGCGGTGGGCCTATCGGAGACCGGCAGTGGAGCGCGTTTTTGCGGCGGTCCGGCGCATGCTGATGGGGAGAATCAACAGGCCGCGCATGAACGCAGATGGGCGCGAATAAGCTGTTAAACGGCTGGAGCCGAATCGAAACCAAAATGATGCCAAAGCTTCCCGTTTTTCGCGACGCGCTTTGATTTCACCGGCGCGCCGATGAATTTAGATATCGCGCGTTCCCAAAACGCGACCGCTCCTTGGTTGGCTTCCATCACGCGAACCTCCCAGGGTCCGGGAAACCGGCGCCATACCTGGTGGGCGACGGTGGTTCCGATTCCGTGCCGGCGACATCCGCGAACGATGAAAAATTCCGCCATGTCCCACACTCCGGCCTCCTGTTTCACCAGGACGAATCCGGCGAGCTTGCCGTCCGCTTTTACCAGGAAGGGGTGATGCGTGGGCTCGGTCCAGTAGAGCGGCAGCGGCGTGTACTGGAACCTGCCGTTGGCGTCCAGTTGGATTTCCTGAAACTCGCTGAAATCGTGCGCGTAAAGCTGGATCAGGTTGTCGATCACCGGAAGTTGATCGCGCGCGGCGGGTACTAATTCGACTTGCATCCTTGGCATAGGATAACTCATGTTGACATCCGACCCAAGTGGGTGTATGCTCGTGTCGGATGCCTTCCCGAAGAGCGGATCTCGAAAAAGAAGCCTTATTGCAGGGCACGTTGGACCTGCTGATTCTGCAAACACTGGGATTAGGCCGGCGGCATGGGCAGGGAATTGCGCGATCCATTCAGCAGCAGTCCGACGATGTTTTTCTGGTGGATCATGGATCGCTGTATCTGGCGCTCCAGCGGCTGGAAGCGAAAAGTTGGGTGAAAGCGGAGTGGGGGATTTCGGAGAACAATCGACGAGCTCGCTTTTACACGCTGACGGCGAAGGGCCGGAATCAACTGGCGCACAAGACCAGCCAATGGCGCCGGGTGTCCAACGCGATCGCGCGCATTCTCGCTCCTGGTGAGGTGCAAGGCTAGCCATGTTCTGGCGCAAGAAACGTCCGTGGAGGGATTTCGCCGAAGAGGTGGAATCGCACTTGGCGCATGAAGCGGATCAGTTGCAAGATACCGGTGCGGCGCCGGGCAACGCGCAGTCCAAAGCCCGGCGCGCATTTGGGAACGCCACATCCATCCAGGAAGAAATGTATCGGAGAAGCCGCATGTGGCTTTTCGATCAGCTCGCGAACGATTTACGTCACGCGTTGCGTTTGTTCGGGAAGCGGCCGGGCTTCAGTGCGGTGGTGGTGCTGACACTGGCGCTCGGAATCGGTGCGAATACCGCGATCTTCAGCGTGATCAATGCCGTTCTGCTTCGTCCGCTGCCTTATCGAGCGCCGGATCGCCTGGCGATGCTCTGGTCGGAAGATTCGGCGCATGGTTTGAAGGAAGGCCGCGTTTCGCTGCTTAATTTCGCCGATTGGAAAAGCCGCAGCCGGAGCTTCGAAGACATGACCTTGTTCATCGGGCAGACTTTTCTTCTGGGCAACGCCGATGGACCGCCGGAACGAATGCGCGAGGCTCGTGTCCCCGCGAATTTCTTTCCGCTGCTCGGCGTGGAACCGATGCTGGGGCGCGTTTTTTCGTCGGAGGAAGAGCGCCAGCGCGCATCCGTCGCAATTGTGAGCTTCGGATTGTGGCAGAGCAGGTTCGGAGGTTCGCCGAATGTTCTGGGCGCGGACATCGTCAAAGACGGACGCAAATCGCGCGTGATTGGCGTGATGCCGCAATCGTTCCAATTTCCATTTCCCGATACACAGGTGTGGGAGCCGATTACCACGCATCCGTATTGGGCCGCGCGCGACGAGAAAGGTACGCGGTCCGCTTCCAACTGGTACGTGCTGGGGCGAATCCGCGCAGGCATCCCCTGGACCAGCGTGCAATGGGAGATGAGCGGAATCGCGCGTGCGCTGGAAGCCGAGTATCCGGAAAATCGCAATCGGCCGGAGATCCGCGTAGTTGCGCTTTCCACGCAAACCACCGGCCGCGTGCAACTGTCGCTTATAGTGCTTTTTGGATCGGTGTTTCTCATGCTGTTGATCGCGTGCATCAACGTGGCGAACTTGCTGCTGGCTCGCGGATCGGCACGCGAACGCGAGTTTTCGGTTCGCAGAGCCTTGGGTGCGGGACGAGGGCGCCTGGCTGCGCAGCTTTTCACGGAAAGCCTGGTGCTGTCGATTGCCGGTGGGGCGCTTGGATTGGCGCTCGCCGCTACCGCGCTGCAGGCGTTGATTGCATTTGCGCCATCGGGGATTCCACGTTTAGCGGAAGCACGCATCGATTCGCAGGTGCTCTTGTTCACGGTGGTGGTTTCGATGTTTTGCGCGAGCGTTTCCGGATTGTGGCCGGCTCTGCGTACCGGAGTGGAGGTATCGCGGAGCCGGCAATGGATCACGGCGGCGAATCGGGGCGTTCGAAACATGTTGGTGATCGGCGAGTTTGCGATCGCACTAATATTGCTGGCCGCTGCCGGGCTACTGGTCCGCAGCTTCCTGCTGCTGGAAACCGTGGATCCGGGATTTCGCCCGGAGAAACTGCTGGTGATGCGGATCGATCTGCACGTTGGCAGAACCGCCGCGCAGCAGGTTCAATACTTCCGCGACGCCATCGAACGAGCGCGGACCGTTCCCGGTGTAGTTTCCGCGGGCGCTGTTTCGGGATTTCTGTTGTCCGATCCGGAGGACACTGTCCAAATAGAAGGACGCGCGCCGCAGCAACCTGGCCCCTCGGACGATCAGATTGCGGGCGCATTTTTCGAAACCGCCGGCATTCCGCTTTTAAAGGGAAGATTCTTCACCGATCAGGACAACGACACTTCACCCAGGGTGGCCATCGTCAATCAAACCATGGCGAACACCTACTGGCCGGACGAAGACGCCATCGGCAAGCGGTTTCGATTTGCGGGCGGGCCTTGGACCACGGTCGTCGGCATTACTCGCGATATGCACCGGCAGGGGCTCGAAAAGCAAGTGATTCCACAGGTGTTTCGCCCGGAGGCGCAGCAGCCGGACGACATGCTGGAGCTGATTGTGCGGACCAGCGGCGACCCACGCGCGCTGGCTTCGACGGTGCAAAGCGAAATCCAGGCGCTGGATAAGAACGTCGCGAAATTCAAAGTGGCTACTGTTGAGCAGCAGCTCGGGCAGGAAACCGCGGAACGGCGGTTTCAAACTTCTCTCATCGGCCTGTTTTCCCTGGCGGCTTTGGTTTTGTCGGCGATCGGAATTTACGGCCTCATGCACTATTTCGTGGCGCAACGCACCAACGAAATCGGCGTGAGGATGGCGTTGGGCGCCCGCTACGGAAACGTTTTGAGCCTGATTCTGCGCCAAGGCTTGTGGTTGGCCGGAGCCGGTATTCTGATCGGACTGGCGGGCGCACTCGCGTTTACGCGACTGCTTTCCAGTTTGCTGTTCGGAGTTACGGCGACGGATCCTGTCACCTTCGCGGCAGCTCCGGCCATTTTGCTCGGCGTGGCGATGTTGGCTTGCTGGATTCCCGCGCGGCGAGCCGCTGCAATCGATCCGGTTCGCGCGCTTCGTCAGGATTGACAGCCGCGTTCTAAGACGCCAGCGCCGGCTCGCTGTCTTCGCCCGCAGTGAAGTAAGCGCAGTCCGGATGATGGAACACCAGCGCACTGACGCTCGCTTCCGGATCCATCATCATGCCCTCGGTGAGTTGCACGCCGATCTCATCCGGATTGATCAGCTTCCAAATGCCTTGCTGGTCGTCCAAATTCGGGCACGCCGGATATCCGAAGCTGTAGCGCTTGCCGCGATAGCGCGAGGTGAAGCGCTCCTGCATGGTCATGGTGGGAGGATCGGGGAAGCCCCAATCTTCCCGCAACCGGCGATGCAGCCATTCGGCGCAGCCTTCCGCGGTTTCAATCGCGAGCGCTTGCAGCGCGTGCGCCTTGAAGAATTCGCCGGCTTGCTTGGCTTGTTCGGATTTTTCGCGCACGCCAGAGCCCGCAGTAACAACGAAGAGCGCAAGGTGATCGCGGCGGCCTTCTTCGGCTTCCAGAATGTAGTCGCTCAGGCATAAGCCATCGGGACGGGGCTGCCGCCCAAAGCGAAATGTATGGATGGGGCTCGATCCGCCATGCTTGAAAAGGTGAATGGCGTTGCCCTCGCGCTCGGCTTCGAAGAATTGCCAGACCGCTTTGGCTTTGAGGAATTGCGCGGCTTCCGCCTTCACTTCCTCCACGTCATGGAAGAGCTTCAAAGCTTTTGGATCGCGCTCGGCCAGAAGCTTTTCGAAATTGCCTTTGAATCCGAGATGACGGCCGTAGAGCATGAAAGGGTTCACGTAGCTCCACACTTCGGCCAGGTTTGGAACTTCGCGGACACGACGGTCCAGATAGGGTGCGGAGGGGATTGGAAGATCGGTTCGCACTTTCCCGCTGCGACGATCGGGACTCGGGGCCTGAGGTTGAGGGCTGGCGACAGGGGTGGCCTCGCCTTCCCCGAAGATGTGCGCCGCCAGGACCTCTTCGCGCGTCGCTGGGTCCATGATTTCGTTTAACAGACGCAGGCCCGTCATCGCGTCCTTGGCGTAAAACGTGGGCGCGGAATAGCTGGGACCGATTTTCGTTTTGGTGAATTTTTCCGATAATGCCGCGCCGCCTACCAGCAGCGGAACGTTGACGCCATGATCTTTGAGATCGCCGCCGGTGACGACCATCTGGTGCGCGCTCTTCACCAGAAGCCCGGAGAGTCCGACGGCGTCCGGCTGGTGTTCCCGAATCGCCTTGATCAAATCTTCCGGCGGAACTTTGATCCCGAGATTGATCACCTCATAGCCGTTGTTGCTGAGGATGATCTCGACCAGGTTTTTGCCGATGTCGTGAACGTCGCCCTTCACCGTGGCCAGAATAATCTTGCCGCGTGCGGAGGTGTCGCTCTTCTCCATGAACTGCTCGAGGTGCGCAACGCCCGTTTTCATTGCTTCGGCCGATTGCAGAACTTCGGCGACGATCAGCTCGTTGTTGTTAAACAAGCGGCCCACTTCGGACATCCCGGCCATCAGGGGGCCATTGATGATGTCGAGCGGCGCTGTGCCCTCGGCGCGCTTGCGGTCGAGATCGGCAACCAGGCCGTCCTTGGTGCCTTCGATGATGTAATTGGCCAGGCGTTCGTCCAAGGGAAGGCCAGCCGCCTTTTTCTTTTCCTTCTTGCCCGCTTTCCGGAAATACTCGGCGATAGCCGCGATGTGGAACTGATTGACGGCCATTTTTTGCTCGCGCGATTGCTGGCGCCAGTCTTCGGGGGCGGTCTTCAGCTCGTTGGCTTGCGGATGGTCGGCCGGAACTTCAGCGGGAGGCGTGTTGAAGAGCAGATTTTCCGCCAGACGCCGCTCTTCCACCGGGATGGACGCGAAGCGTTCCAACTTTTCCGCATTGACGATAGCGAGATCGAGGCCGGCCTTGGTCGAGTAGTACAAGAAAACGGAATTCACGACTTCGCGCGCGGCGGCCGGCAGTCCGAAGGAAATGTTCGAGACTCCGAGAACCGTCTTGACGAACGGAATCTTCTCTTTGATCAATCGAATTGCTTCGATGGTCTCCACTGCGCCGCCGATGTAGTTCTCGTCGCCAGTGGCACAGGGGAAAACCAGCGGATCGATGATGATGTCTTCGGGCGCGAGTCCGTATTTTTCGGTCAACAGTTTGACCGAGCGCTCCGCTACAGCCAGTTTCCGTTCGCGCGTGAAAGCTTGGGCCTGCAGCTTGTCTTCGTCGATGGTTCCACAGATCACCGCCGCGCCGTAAGCCTTCACTAGCGGACAGATCAGCTCGAATTTCTCTTCGCCATCTTCCAAATTGATGGAATTGATGATCGACTTGCCCTGGCAATAGGTCAACGACAGCTCGATGCTTTTGGGATCCGTCGTGTCGATCATGATCGGCGCCTTGATCTTGCGGATCAGCTTTTCGTAGAACGGCGGGATGTCCTTGATCTCGTCGCGATCGCTCGATTGCAGGCACACATCCACCACATGCGCGCCGTTCTTGATTTGCCAGCGCGCGATTTCGGTGGCTTCTTCCCACTTCTCTTCCGCGATCATGTTTTTGAACAGCCGCGATCCGATGACGTTTGTGCGCTCGCCGACGATCAGTGGACGATTGCTCTCCTCGGCTTCCACCAGCTCTTTGTTCGAATAATAGGCGCGATGCGAAGACGCCGGATGCGCGCGCGGGCGTTTTCCGGCGGCCATTTGCGCGATGGCTTTGATATGGGCCGGCGTGGTTCCACAGCATCCACCGACCAGATTGAGCCAGCCGTGGTCGATGAATTTTTCAAGCTGCACGGCGAGAGAATCCGGAGTTTCCCCGAACTTGCCCTCGGCGTTGGGCAGCCCGGCATTGGGATAGCAGGAAACGCGGAAGCGCGACATCTCGTGCAAGCTGCGGATATGGTCGGTCATCAGATCCGGCCCTGTGGCACAGTTCATTCCGATGGCGAGCAGATCGTTATTGGCGATGGATGCATAAAGGGCGTCGATAGGCTGGCCGCCCAGCATGGTTCCGTTACGCTCGATGGTCACCGACGCGACCACGGGAATTGCGATTCCCAGATCGCGGCGCAGCTTTTGCACGGCTAATAGCGCCGCCTTCAGGCTTCCGGTGTCGAAGCAGGTTTCGATCAACAGAAAATCGGATCCGCCTTCCACCAGTCCCTTAGCCTGCTCATAGTAGGCGTCGTGCAGTTTTGGAAAAGTCACCGTGGCGGTGATATTCAGGTCCTTGTTGGTCGGACCCATGGATCCGGCCACAAATCGCGGCTTGTCGGGGGTGGAAAACTGATCCGCGATCTGGCGGGCAATCTGCGCCGACGCGAAGTTCAGCTCGTAGGCCCGATCCTCGAGTTTGTTGTCTGCCAGCGCGATACTGGTGCCGCCAAAGGAGTTGGTTTCCACGATGTCGGCGCCCGCTTCCAGATAGGCGCGATGGATGCCGCCGATCACGTCCGGCCGCGTGACATTGAGAATCTCCGGACAATTCTCGCGCCCCTGGTAATCTTTCTCGATGGAAAGAGGCACCTGATGAATCATAGTGCCCATGGCGCCGTCCAGAACCAAAATGCGGGATTCCAGGGCGTCGGTCAGGATTTGGGCGCGGTCGGGCATTTGCGTTTCTCGTTCCTCATTTCTTTTTCTCGTTGGCTGATACCACCATTCGCTGGCCAGAACGAGATAACGAGAACGAGAAACGTCTTTACTTACAGTGTAACCCGAGCCGGGCTAAGCGTTTACGGTGGCGCTGGAAACCGGTTCCACGGCGTTTTCGTTGAAGCTGTAACCGAAGCCGCGGACGGCGCGGATGAGACCGGGATTCGTGGGATCCGGCTCGATTTTTTGACGGAGGCGCAGGATGTAGACGTCGACCGTACGATCGGTGACAGCACGGTCGTGGCCCCAGACGGCGTCCAGCAGCTGCTCGCGGCTGTAAACCACGCCCGGACGGCTCATCAGGAAGTCCAAAAGGCGGAATTCGGTCGCGGTGAGGGCGATTTCGGCGCCGTGCCGCAATACGCGGCAACTGGCGCGGTCGAGTTCCAGGGCTCCGGCGCGAACGGTGCGCACCGGGACGGTCTGGCTTCGGAACTGATTCTTGATGCGGGCGATCAGTTCTCGAATAAAGAACGGTTTCACGATATAGTCATTGGCCCCCAGTTCCAGGCCGAGAATGCGGTCAGTTTCCGAGACTTTCGCGGTCAGGAAAAGAATGGGAACGTGGGCCAGCTCGGAGTGGTTCCGCAGGCCTTTGCAAATGTCCAGGCCGTCGGAATCCGGCAGCATGATATCCAGGATCACCAGGTCCGGCCGCTCGCGGCGGCACAGCTCAATGGCGCCCTTTCCGGTCTGGGATCCGGCGAAAGCGAAGCCCTCTTTCTCCAGGTTATATTTCAGTAGACCAAAGAGGTCGGAATCATCTTCGATCAGAACGATCTTCTTCATATTCCCTCAACTTGAAGGTAACCCGATTTCGGTTACAAGTGCATTACAGACACATTACGGATGGCTGACGGAACGCGCTGTCGGGCAAGGAAGGTTATAGAGTCCCTTTTCCGCGATAAAACGGCCAACTTTTGCCGGCAGTTCCGGGGGAATTTCGCCTGAGGCGAGCTGGCGGCGGATTTCCGAGGAAGAAACGGGAAGTGCGACGGTATCCAACCGATGGACCCGAGCGCCGGGTGGCGCGGAGTACTGGTGCCCAGGCCGGGTGACGACGATGAACTCGGTTAGCCGTACCAGATCCTGCCAGCGATGCCAGGTTGCGATCTCGGCGAAGGCGTCCGCTCCGATGATGAAGTACGGTTCTTCGCCGGAGGCGCGCACGCGCTCCACAGTGTCGATGGAATAGCTTTTCTGGGCGCCGGCTTCCAGACGTGACATCACCAGGCGTGGGTCGCCGGCGCAGGCCAACTCGACCATTTTGCAGCGGTCTTCGTAAGATGCACCCGTTTGATCCGATTTATGCGGTGGATGGGCTGCCGGCACGAACCACACTTGATCGAGACGGAACTTATCTGCCGCTTCGCGCGCCACCGTGAGATGGGCGTTATGAATCGGATCGAAGGTTCCTCCGAATAGGGCGAGTCTCAGGCTTTCACCGCTTTCGTGGACGCCTTCCAGTTCTTCTCGTCCCAGAACAGCAGCCGGCCTTCGCGATAACTCTGCACTGCGAGGTTGATCACAGCCTGAGCCCGCGCGCCGGTTTCGACATCCAGGTGGGGTTTTTCGCGGGTGCGGACGCACGTCAGGAAGTTCTCCACGTGCGCGGTCATCATATCTTTTTCGTCGACTGGAATCTTGATCGGATCTTTGCCGAACTTCGCCTGGTATTCCGGCTTCATGGTGGTCCGCTCTTTGGTTTCGTGATCGTATTCCAGCTCGGGAATTACGGTGATGTTGTCGGCGCGGCTTTCGAATTGGCCATTCTCAACCATGATGATGGTGCCCTCGTGGCCGCGGATCAATCCTGGGATGTGATGCGAGTTGGCCATCGAAGAACTCAGAACCAGCGAGTGGCCTTGCGGATAATCCGCCACCAACATGAACGTGTCGGGAACTTCGCGCTCGTCTTTGAACACGTAAATTCCGCCGGTACCGGTGACGCGGGAGGGGAATTGCGGCTCGCCCCAGCAGATCTGCAGCGGCGCTACCACGTGATAGAAAAGATCGGTGGCGATGCCGCCCGAATAATCCCAGTACTTGCGGAAACGGAAGAAGCGATCGGCATCATAGGGACGCTTGGGCGCGGGGCCGAGCCACTGCTTCCAATCGATGTAGTTTTCGCCCTTGCCGTCGGGGCCGGCATCCTTATCGATGGGCCAGTTCCATTCGCCTTCGTTGGAATTGCGATGATACGATCCCTGGCTCAGAATCATCTTGCCGATCATCCCGTCGGCGATGGCTTTGCGGGCTTTCCACCATTGATCGCCGGAAGTGGTTTGCGATCCGACTTGCAGAACGCGCTTGGTCTCCTTGACCGTGTTCACCAACTGCTTGATCTCTTCGTTGGTGTGGCACATCGGCTTCTCGAGGTAAACGTCTTTGCCATGATCCATGGCTTCGAGCGCGATTTTGGCATGCCAATGGTCGGGCGTGGCGATGATGACCGCGTCGATATCGGATCGGTTCAGCACCTCGCGATAATCCAGGTAGCCGTCGCACTTGAACCGGTCCGCTTGCGCTTTCTTGCGCTTCTCATAGACGTCGCAGACGGCCACGACTGCGCACGCATTATTGTTTTTCTCCCCGAAGCGATGGAACACGCCTCCGACGTAGCTTCCGCGTCCGCCGACGCCAATCACGCCGATATTGATGCGGTCGTTCGCTCCAATGACACGTCCGCTCATCCGGGCTCCGCGCGCCGCGAAAGCCGCATTCGCCAAGCCCAGCGACAATCCGGCGGCTCCGCCAGCGGTCTTCAGAAAATCTCTGCGATCCGGTTCCGACATGGACACCTCCCTAGTGGGATTTGTATTGGATTTCAGTGTATCTCGGGAAGGGGTCTCGGGGCCAGTTGGGGATTGGGGATTAGGGCTTGGGGATTGGCGTCCAGTAACGCCAGCGCAGGGACGCTCGTCTTCGTAGTGGATGGATCGTCGGGTTTTTCTACTGTTGGCGGCGTGCGGGCTTCTGGTGGCGCAGAAGATTCCGCCTGCCACGTTTCATGGGACGGTGCATTCGGTTTCGAAGAAGCAGATCACGATCGAGAACGAGGGCGGCAATCTCTTGGACTTTGATATCAACAAAAAGACACGGCTGATGCGGGGGAAGACGGAGCTTTCGTCACCTGATTTTGAGACCGGCGAGTTAGTGACCATCGAAGCTCGCGAGATTATGGGGAAGTTTTTGATCGCCGTGAGTATTACTGCAGAGCCCAAGACAAACTAGTGTGGCGCACGCACTCGTGCGTGCCGCGTCGCCACTCATGGCGACGCCAGGGTTCTTATGGTGTTCGCATGAGTGCGAACACGGCACGCTGAGAGCGTGCGCCACGCCGGAGCCTAGTCGTACTTCTCGAATTCCAGTTGATCGCCCGCAGTCGTCTTTGTTTCAGCCGCTCTTCCGCTCGGCAGTTCCAGCACCGAGTGGCCGAACAGGCTCATCGCCATACGCCAGCGGCCCATCGCAGGACGCACCTTCAGTACTTTTTTCTTCTTATCTAGAAAAAGCACGTCGATTGGAAATTTCATGCCGATGGTGTGGACTGCCTCGCAAGGCGTGATCCATAATCCTTCACCTGGTTCGAGGCCGGTATGCTTCAGAAGTCCCGTGCGGCGCTTGGCGCTGGTGTCGGCGATCTCCGCGCGATCGGCGACGAGGGTATCCTTCGATTGATTGCGTACACGCAGCTTGGGCAAATTGTTTCTATCATAGCGGATGATGAAACGCTGCCCGTGGGCTTCGAGCGATCTGATGATCGCCTATCACGACCAAGAGTGGGGCGTGCCGGTGCATGATGACCGAACGTTGTTTGAATTCCTGATTCTCGAAGGCGCGCAGGCCGGGCTTAGCTGGGAAACGATCCTGCGCAAGCGCGGGAATTATCGCAAAGCGTTCGACCGGTTCCATGTGAAGAAGGTCGCACGGTATAACGCCTCGAAGGTCAAGAAGCTGATGAACGATCCGGGCATCGTACGGAATCGGCTCAAGATCGCCGCTACCATCCAGAATGCGAAAGCTTTTCTCGAAGTTCAGAAGGAGTTCGGCAGCTTCGATGCTTACATCTGGAACTTCGTCGGCGGCAAGCCGAAGAAGAATCCGTGGCGCGATCCGAAATATCCCACGCGGTCCCCTGAATCCGATGCTATGAGCAAAGATCTACAGCGCCGGGGGTTCAAGTTTGTCGGAACCACCATCTGCTATGCCTTCATGCAGGCGGTCGGACTGGTCAACGACCATGTACCAGGATGCTTTCGGCGATCGCTTCACTGACCGGCTGCTCCGCCAAGAACGCCGGAAACGATGGCGGATCTTTCTGGAAATAGACGTTGTAGCGGCGAACGAAGGCGGGCGGCGGGGTGTGGCCCGATCCGTTTAGTAAAACCGGAAGGACACCGTTGGCGAAGTACATGTCGAGCTCGCGCTTTTCCTTGGTCTGCACCTTGCCTCGGTATTCGCAAGCGAAGAAATCCTTCACGCGCGAGTAGGTTCGCTCCGACAAGTTGATGCGATTGGCTTCGCCGCTCGATTCCATGCGCGAGCTATAGTTCACCGTATCGCCCCAGATATCGAACGCGAATTTGTTGATGCCCACCACGCCCGCGATGACAGGCCCCGTGTGGATGCCTATCCGCACCTTCCATTGCGCGAGCCGATCCGGACGCTGGCGCTGGCGCACCGCTTCCAGCATCTCGAAGGCGGCCATCACCATGTCCACCGGATGCGCCGGATTCCGATTCGGCAGCCCGCTGATGCACATGTAGCTGTCGCCGATGGTCTTCATTTTTTCGAGCTTATAGCGCGTGATGATCTGGTCGAAGGCGGTGAAATAATCGTGCAGCAGTTCCACCAGTTCTTCTGCGGCGAGTTTTTCGGTGGAGAGCGTGAAGCCTACGAAATCGGTGAAGAGGATGGTGACGTCTTCGAAGTATTTGGGCGAGACCAGGCCTTTGGCACGCAGCTCGTCCGCAACTTCGCCCGGCAGGATATTCAGCAGCAGCGATTCCGAGACCCGTTTCTCGACGAGCAATTTTTCGCCCGCCCGTACGCGGAGTAGTACCGTCGCCAAGAGACTGGCGATGGATTTGAGCACAGTCTCAGAACGGACGCCCGCCAGCCCCAAGCTTCCGATGCACTCTTCGCCGACGCGAATTGGAACGAGGGAAACGCCGCTGCGCGCGGACACTTCAAAATCGCAGGCAGCACGAAGAACATCATCCGAAATAGACTCGCTTGCTCCTGCGCGATGGATTTCATCGCCTGCACGTAAATAGAACGCCGCGCCGGGCACTCCGAATATCGGGATGGCTTGATTGATGGCGATCCACGCCGTGGTTTGCAGACTGTCGCTCGCGAGTAGCGCCTGACCGAGCTCGTAAAGCTGCTCGGTTTCGCGTTTGCGTGCGAGCGCTTCCGCGGCGCGCTTCCGGGCATTCAGCGCAGTCTGGCTGACGACGATTGCGGTGATTAAAAATCCGGCGACCGCGACATAGGATTCCGGATCATTGGCTTTCAACGTGTAAGCAGGTTCCTGGAAAAAATAAAGGAATCCGAGCGAGGCGGCCACCGATGCCGCGATGGTTTCAGCCCGGTCCCAGCGAATAGCGAAAACAAGGATGGCCAACAGCAGCGTGTAAGTGACGGTGGTGTTCCGCAAAGCGGAATGAAAGTGGAACTCGATCAGGAGGAGAGCGCACACTACTGCGACCGCTGCGACGATTCGCGCCGCTCCGCGCAGATGGGCGTTTGCCGGAAGCATCCTATCTGGATAATCGGAGGATTCGAGCAGTTCCGTTAGGCGCCGCTGTAACCGCGGCCGAGAGGGAGCGCTACCAGGAGCCTCGATGTTCCGGGTAGGGCTACCTTGCGGTCGCGGTTCGGTAACAGCTTAAGCGCGCTGCTGCGGCATCACGGGCATGGATGCGCCCCGGAACATCGCCTCAGTCTGCGGATTTAGCAGTACCCAAAAGCCGTAAATACCAAGAGCGGTGCCGAATGGAATGTGGATCAAGTCCAACGCGGAGATGACGATGATGGTTATCCGCGCCCAGGACCGGTACTGGAGCAATCCGACGCCGCCGATTAAGCCCGGTAGGCCTACCACGAAACACAAGATCGCAACAAAGGCTCCGATGGCCGCCAGAATCGGAACCGCGACTGCGGCGTCCTGCGATTGATCGGACGCTCCTACGATTCCGGCAATTCCTCCCATGACGGCGAGGCAAATCAACCCGCCGAGAATGCAGAGTCCTCCGAAAACGATGTGCAAAATTCCCAGTATCTTTACGTGCTGCGCCATGTTCGCCTCCCCAGGGCTCGGATGCTTCCGACAATACTATACGGATTAAAAACGCGCAAGTTCCTATTTGTCGTAGATGATTTTCGAATCCGCTTCGAACTTCTTGTATTGGCTGTACCGGATGATCATGCGGATCCGCTGGGGACCAGTGCGAAAATACAGCGTGTCGTCGCCGTAAGTCGTCACCGGAAAGCGGAAGTTGCCATCCACCTTCTCGCGCACGGTGGTGAAGTGAGGGAAGAGATTCTCGACGGTAGTGGTGCGGATCTGGGGGACGGCTTGTCCCTCGCTGCGGACAATCGAGTAGTCCTTCTTATCCACCCACAACATGCCTTCGAACAGCCGCTGGCCCTGCAGAATCTGGCGCGGCTGGATGAAAAGCACGTAGCAATCCACGCCGTCCATCTGCTCTTCGCCCTTGTAGCGCGCGTCGTAAAGGAACAATTGATCGCTGGTCAGCAAAAATGGCTGGACATCGCGGATGTCGCGAAAATCTTCGTCAGTTAACTTGATGCGGTGCAGATTATCGAACGGGCGTGCGACGATTTGCTCGGTGCGCTCCTGCTTCGGCGAGAAGATAATATCGCGCTGCTCCCAGTAGCTGCCGACGATGACGTTGGTTTTGTCGAATTCGTCGATGTTCAAACTCTGGCGGTAGGTGTAGTTGGCTTGCGCCTGCGCGGTTTCGGTTTCGCGCTTCGCAACCAACCTGGCCAGATTCGCGGGCGAATCGTCAGCCAGTGCGGCGGCGCAAATCGCCGATGCTAAGATGAAGCGAATGCGCCAGTTCCTGACGACGCTTGTCGTGGTGTGGACGGCCGCATCGATCGCCACTTACTTTTACTCCCAACAACAGAATATACCCTCATCGATGGCTTTCGCCGTTTTGCCGGCGTTTCTGATTGAGGCAGTTTTCTATCTCATGCCGGGGTTTGAAAGTGTACGAAAAGCGTTCGACAGTTTCGGCGCCAAGCCGTTGCGCGCTCTTTTGCTCGCCACTTTCGCTCTGATTCCCTATTTAGTGGAAGCGCCGCGCACCGGGACGTTCCGGCTCTCTTCGTTTGTCGCTTTGCTGGCCGTGGTGGTTGTGGCGGCGTTCTGGTACGCGTGGATTCGCCCCAGTCTTCCGGCCGATTTGCTCTTCCTTGCTTTCCTCGCGGCGGTGTACTTGAGCAAACTTCTGGATCAGATCTACGGGCAACCTGCCACGCACGTCAATCTCGCGATTTTGGGGAAACTCATGTGGATCCGGCTAAGCATAATGGCCGTCTTATCGCTGCGATCGCTTCCCAATCCGAGATTCGGTTTCGTGCCGTCGCGATCCGAATGGCGGATCGGCATCCTGTTTTACGCGATCTTTCTGCCCGTTGGCGCGGTGATCGCGTACTTGCTGAATTTTGCGCATTTTCGCACACTAGCGCTCGATTGGTGGAAGCTCGCGCTGCTCGCGCCCGCGATGTTTTTCGGATTTTTATGGGTGGTGGCGGTATTCGAGGAATTTTTCTTTCGCGGATTCTTGCAGCGGGTTCTCGGGGACGCAACCGGCAGCGAGATCATCGGCCTCGTACTGGCTTCCGTGTTGTTCGGGCTTGCCCACTTGTGGTTTGGTCATCGGTTTCCGAACTGGCGCTTCGCAATCCTCGGCGCGGTGAGCGGCGTGTTTTATGGGCTGGCGTTCCTGCGCGCGGCCAGCGTGCGAGCCGGAATGGTCACGCACGCGCTGGTAGTCACTACCTGGCGCCTGTTCTTCTCTTAAGCAGCATTGGCGCGCTGCGAAATCCAATGGCAGTAGCGAACGGGAGAGTGGTCTGCCAATGGTCCCGGAAGCTTCGCATCGAGCATGGTGCCGGTGAAGAATCCCCGCGCGAGGTCCAGGAAATCCTTCGGATCATTTGGGAGGCTCGTCACTTCCTGAACCGTGTGGCGATCGCCATCGATCCATAACACAGCGCACGCTGGATCGACGTAAACAGGACCAGTCGGAACGTGTGTGACCACGTCCTCGTTGTCGACAAACCGATAGATGCCTTGACGATTGCCGGCCTTCGTCAGATCGCTGCAAAAAGTGGGATTGCCGA
>Ga0070734_10001504_pt1 | contig 33362 bp, 29 predicted proteins | sample Coa_R1_8_FD_66444 | JGI IMG/M metagenome (GOLD analysis project Ga0070734, IMG submission 66444) | Surface soil microbial communities from Centralia Pennsylvania, which are recovering from an underground coalmine fire - Coalmine... | ecosystem: Environmental > Terrestrial > Soil > Unclassified ...
CGTTCTCAGCGATCTCAGCGGGTCAAAAGCTTTTTACCGCAGAGTGCGCGGAGAACGGCCGCAGAGGACGCGGAGCAGACAGAAGTGGTACCCATAAATCTCTCTCCGCCTCAGAGCAACCTTGTCTAATGTCTACATGTTCGCCCGCCAGCTGCGTACTTCTTTGCGTCCTCTGCGGGGGTTCTCAGCGATCTCAGCGGTCAAAAGCTTTTTACCGCTGAGTGCGCGGAGAAATGCCGCAGAGTTCGCTGAGGGAATCTGACATGCCACCCGCTCGAATCCTCAATCTCAGCGTACCCTCTAGCTGACCTCGGCAGAGTTGATCGCTGGTTCATACGGACAGAACGGGTCTGTGCCCAGGGCGTCGCCAGTGTGGGCGAAGGCGCGGGCGCGAGAGCCTCCGCAGATGTGGCTGTACTCGCAGGCTCCGCACTTGCCATGGAACTGATCGGGATTGTGCAGTCCGTGGAAGATCTTGGAGTTGCGATAGACCTCGACCAACGAATCCTTGCGCACATTGCCGCAGTGCAGCGGCAGGAATCCCGAGGGATAGATTTCGCCCAGGTTGGAGACGAAGACGATGCCGTGTCCGTCGCGAATCTGGAATCCATGATAGACGGAACTGTTCTTCATCTCGGGAGCGTGCATTCCCGATCCACGCATGATTTCGATCGCGATGCGGCGATAGGACGGCGCTTCGGTGGTCTTGACCTGGAACGGGGCGTGTTGCGAGAGCTCGAAGACCCAGCGCATGATGCGTTCGCCCTCTTCGGAAGAAACTTCGTTCAGGGCCTTACCGCGCCCCACGGAGATCAGCATGAACAAGCTCCAGCGCATCACAGGGAAGCTGGTGCGGAGAAGTTCGTAAATGGCTGGGAGATCGTCGGCGGTTTCTTGCGCAACAAGAGTGTTGACTTGAATTGGAAGGCCGAGCGCGCCGCAATGGCGGGCTGCGGCGATGGTGCGATCGAACGTTCCCGGGACCGCGCGGATGTTGTCATGCTTTTCGGCGCATGAGCCATCGAGGCTGAGTCCGAGACTCTGGATGCCATGCTCCTTCAACTTCGTGATGGCGTCGTTCGTGAGCTCGGGCGTGGCGCTCGGGGTGATCGAGACTTCGAGGCCGAGTCCGTTGGCGTAGTCGATGAGCTCGTAAATGTCGCGGCGGCTGAGTGGATCGCCGCCGGTCAGGATCAGATGGGGGAGGGGATTTCCGAAATCGACCAACTGGCGGAGGAAGCGCTTGCTCTCCTCGGTATTAAGTTCGAATGGATTCGCTGTGGGCATGGCCTCGGCGCGACAGTGCTTGCAGGCAAGGCCGCAAGCCTGGGTCATTTCCCAGTAGCACAACAATGGATTTTTGGAGAAATCATGGGCCAAGTGACCCATTTTTGGAGTAGTGCCAGCTACAACTGCCATGACGAACCCCCTTCGGCGACTAGCTATGAAAGAACCCCAACAAGCATCCTTAGGGTAATTTTGGGTTTGCGAAATGGCTGTGATTTCAATCACAGGGAAGGGTGATGTGGTTCGCAAGAAGCGGCGTAGCGCCCTGTGTCGCTTGTAACGGATTGGCAACTCATCTCATAAAGGGTCTGCCGGGAACAGACTTCAAAATCCAAAGCCGTTGATAACCGCAAGAGACGACAAACCACCCAAAGCACCAATTCTTAATTTCGACGCCGGCAACGACATGGGCTTGCCCACAACCGGAGTCACGAATTACCAAAGTTATAGTCTCTTCGGCTTTGGTGGTTGTGACCGTCTGCTAGCTATGGTGTGATCGATGTTTCAGGAATTCCCCGTCGCTAGTTGTGCTGCTCTTTCGACATCACCTGGAGCCTGTTGCATGATCTGGTATTTTCTTTTCTTCTTCGTCTCAGGATTTTGCGGGATCCTCTACGAAATTGTTTGGCTCCGCTTGTCGATGGCCCAGTTCGGGGTCACTAACGGCCTCGTCTCGATTGTACTTTCCATGTTCATGGCGGGATTGGGCTTGGGATCATGGGCGAGCGGGCGTCTGGCGCGTCGCTACGGCGGCCGCTCAGCTACCCTGGGTTTGCGCCTCTACGCGCTGGCCGAACTGCTGATCGGGATCTCGGCACTGTTCGTGCCTTTGCAACTGAGGTGGGGACGGACACTGCTCGAGCGCATCGGAATTCCTTCGTCCGGAACGTACTACCTGGCATCGGGCGTCTGGATCGCCCTCACGTTGATCCCCTGGTGCGCCTGCATGGGGGCAACGATCCCGGTCGCGATGGAATCGATCAAGAAAAACTTCAAGGGTGAGTCATCCAATTCATTCAGCTTCCTTTACCTTGCGAATGTTGTCGGAGCCACCGCGGGTGCAATCATCCCATTGTTTCTGATCGAACTTTATGGATTCCGCGGAACCTTGAAAATCGGCGCGTTGTGCAATGGCATACTGGCCGTATCAGCGTTCGCGCTTTCCATGCGGGATCGGATCGAGCAGGCGACCACCCCCGCCGCAACGATTTCACTTCCCGAGAAGTCTGGCGAACAACGCGGTCAGAGCCGGCGGCCTTTGATCCTCCTGCTGGCCACTGGTTTGACGAGCATGGGGCTGGAAGTGGTTTGGATCAGGCAATTCACCCCATACCTGGGCACGATGGTCTATGCTTTTGCGGCAATTCTAGCCCTCTATCTTCTGGCGACGCTGACCGGGTCTAAGGTTTATCGCGCGTGGAACAAGAAGGGCAAGGGCGAACCAGCATTGATTTGGCTTGGGCTGGGCGTTTGTGCATGTTTGTCAATGGCAGCCGGCGATCCTCAGTTCCGGATCGCGGTGCCGCTGCGTCCCATCCTCGGAATTGTGCCGTTCTCGATGGTTCTGGGCTTTATCACTCCTATGCTGGTCGATCGATGGTCAGGGGGAGAACCAAACCGCGCGGGGACAGCCTACGCTGCCAACGTCGTCGGATGTATTCTCGGCCCGCTGCTTACAGGTTTTCTGTTGTTACCTTTTACAAGTGAACACTGGGTGATCTGTATCCTTGGCTTGCCCTGGATTGCGGTCGGACTGAATCCCCGGTGGTTGTCAACGACCGCGGCGAGTCGTTCGCTGCGCTGGGTTGGTTACGCGATGGCCCTGCTGGCTTTCCAACTGGTATTCGTTAGCAAAGGTTATGAAAGTCAGTTTCCCGACCATGAAGTACTCCGTGACAGTACAGCAACCATCGTTGCCTACACTCGTGCGGATGGGAACAAACAACTATTAGTCAATGGCGTCGGAATCACATCCCTGAATCCGGTTACAAAGCTGATGGCTCATCTTCCGATGGCCTTTCTGAACCACCCGCCAAAAAATGCTTTGAACGTTTGCTTCGGTATGGGGACGACATTTCGATCCCTGCTGTCCTGGGGCGTTCCCACCACGTCGGTAGAGTTGGTGCCTAGTGTTCCGCGTGTATTTTCCTACTACCATTCTGACGGTGATCAACTGCTTAAGTCTCCGCTCGCCAGAGTTGTGATTGACGACGGACGGCGCTATCTTGAGCGCTCCTCGGAGCAGTTCGATGTGATTACCATTGACCCACCTCCGCCAATCGAAGCTGCGGGAGTGAGTATGCTTTACTCCAAAGAGTTTTACGGAGTCATTAATCAGCGGTTGCGCCCAGACGGCATCTTGCAGCAGTGGCTGTGGGAAGGCGACCCGATCGTGCGCAGCGCGGTTGCTCGGGCCCTCTCCGAATCTTTTCCTTACGTCCGGGTATTCCAATATTACCCGAGCTACGGTTTTGGATTTCAGTTCCTTGCAAGCAAACGACCGATTCCTAACCTGACCGGTCCCGAGCTGATCCAACGTATGCCTCAATCCGCCGTCCGCGATCTCATGGAATGGCCCTTTCAACGAACTCCCGAAGACCAAATGAACTACGTCTTGCGCGGAGAAATCTCGATCAAGCAGTTGGAGAGCGCCGATCCCAATGCCCCGGCCATGCAAGATGACCATCCGGTGAACGAGTACGTTCTATTGCGCCAGCTGAAGCGAAACAGATTTCAAGCAGGCTCGCTTCTGGCATGGTATGAACACACGAAAGGCTCTTAAAAGATCCCGCAAAACTCTTTGCTGTGCCGACACGCTAATGGCTTACGAGGCGATGGTCTGCGCTGCGGAGGGTAATTGTCTTTCGCTCGCAGGAGAACCTTGAGGTATACCGCGTCCCTGCCTCGCACGGGCAGCATAGTTCCAGAAATCTACCCGACTGCTACCTCTACCGCACCGGAACGAATTGACAGGCTGACCCTACAGGAGCCTGTAACCGGCGGTCGGAGGTGTTCAAGATTTGTAGAAACGTTTGTCACTGATGAGGGAAATGCCTCTGATCCGTCGCTTTTATAAGTGGACTCAAATTTGTGTCCGGAGGAACTCGGACTCAGATTAAGCGGAGACAGATCCAATGAAGAATCTTGGAAGTGCTGTGTTGTCCCTCATCCTTGGCATTTCAGTCCTTTTCACCACCCAGGTGGCCTATGGGGCTTCGGCCCCGTCGATCGTCAGCGCAGTGGCGAATTTCCAGACCAACCAACTCACGATCACGGGAACGAATTTCGGTACGGGCACGCCGAAAGTGATACTCGACGGAAGCGCGTTACAAGTCGTCAGCCACAGCGCCACCAGTGTGGTAGCGACGCTGCTCAACGGCACAAATCCAGGTGCTTACCTGCTCACGCTGACCAACACGACCGATAACCTTAAGGTCTCATTTGATGTCACGCTGGGCCTGGCTGGTCCTCAGGGCCCACAAGGTCCTCAAGGGCCGCAGGGACTGCAAGGGCTTCAAGGCTTGCAGGGCATAGAGGGTCAACAAGGGGCCCAAGGTCCACAGGGCGCACAGGGGCCCCCGGGATCATCAGTGGGAGTCTACGGGACTGCGGCGCAGGTCTACCTTCCCGCATCGCCCGGTTATCTCATCGCCGAGAATCCGATTCAAACCTCGGGGATTTACTTTGTCTCGGCCTCCGCATTACTGGTCATCGACGCCAACGACGGCGGAGCCTACTGCTATGACGCGATTCGAAGCAACCCGATTGCGCGGCAATATGGCGGATCGAACCTGGCGGACTACACACAGCAGGCGAGCATTACTGATGCTGTCTATGTAAGCGCAGGCGATGCAATCCAGCTCTGGTGTTACGGTTACTACGGCGATGGCTACAGCTGGGTTTACAACGCTGAACTCACGTCTATCCTGATCAACAGCGCCAGTCCAGCGCCCGATAAGCATACACCCCGTCAGCGGGTGCCTCCGCCAGCCGGGCACGCACAGCCGAGCGCCAAGTAGAGGCTAGGATGACAACTTGCGCGGAGCAGGGTCGTTCGATGAGGCTGTGCACCTTTGCACGCTGCTGCGACATGAAATTCCAGCTAGCCGCGCGGACTTCCAACACAGCAGGTGACGGGCACCGGTCATGGTGCCCGTCAGGACGCTGACTTACGCCAACACCGAAATTCACCTCAGGCGCTGAGAGCGCAGAGAAACAAGAATCCGGCCTCCTAAAGGTCCAAGACAGATTTGACAGCCGTCGGGCTCAGCGACATAATGCTGCAACACACGTGGCTGGCGTCTGTGGCCATCACGTTCACGGTATCGCCTCCCCTAACAACGTAGTCAGGCCCATTGCTGTTCGCATTTGCAACGTAGCCCCTTCGTGCAGTTCCTGGGTTCGCATCTGGAAAAGACACATGAAGCGCGGATGACTGTCTCCAAGTGAAGTCGAAAGCTGCAACATCGCAAGGCAGCGTCTGAATAACTTGGAACCACATTGAGTACAACCATTCCGGCAGAGACCGGAGGAGGCAATATGAAGGCAGGTTCGTGGAAGGCTTTCGTTCTCGTGGGATTGCTTTGTCTTACAACCTCAGTTCTGTCAGCACAAACCTTTACATCCCTGATCGATTTCGAAGGAACTGATGGTTCCGGGCCGGGACCGATCATTCAGGGTCTCAATGGGAGTTTCTACGGAATATCCGGTGGCGGGGCTGGAACCTTTTGCGGATCATCGGGCTGTGGAATGATCTTTCAAATTACCCCGGCCGGAAAGGTGATCACGCTTTACAGTTTTTGCACACAAAAGAACTGCCCAGACGGCTTATCGCCAAGCGGATTGATGCAGGCCAGTAACGGCAATCTTTATGGGACCACCAACTTGCGCGGGGCCAACCATGGCGGCACCATTTTCGAACTTACGCCTTCGGGAAAGTTCACCACACTCTACAGCTTCTGCGCGCAAGCAAATTGTGCGGATGGTTCGCGTCCCGTCGGGCCGCTCGTCGAAGGGTCGAACCAAAAGCTTTATGGAGTGACCACAAACGGAGGAAGCACGTTCTGCGCGAGTGGTTGCGGGACCATGTTTTCGGTTACCTTAGGCGGTCAGTTCACGTCATTGCACAGCTTTTGCGCCATAGCTGATTGCGTGAAGGAAGGCCGGAATCCAGAGGCTGGCCTTGTAGCAGCGCCGAATGGAAACTTTTATGGAACAACGTTTGGGGGCGGCACCAAACAAGAGGGGACCGTCTTCACCATTACACCAGCGGGTGCAGTGACCAAGCTCTATAACTTCTACTCGTTGCCGAATGGTGCCGACGGTTGGTTTGTGCAGACTTCATTGACATTAGGGGACGACGGGAATCTTTATGGGACGACCAATCGCGGCGGAGTGAATGGAGGTGGCAGTGTCTTCAAGATCACTCCCACCGGCCAATTCACGACGGTATACAGTTTCTGTTCGGTGACCAACTGTGCCGATGGCTCGGTGCCATGGGTCCCGGTAACACTGGGCAGCGACGGCAATTTCTATGGCACGACCTGGGCGGGCGGTGGCGCCAATGATGGTGTCGCCTATCAGATCACTCCGAGCGGCGAAGACACCACGTTGCACAGTTTCTGCTCCCTGGTGAATTGCACGGATGGAATCCTGCCCGACGGCGGACTTACGCAGGGCACCAATGGTTTGTTCTACGGAACTACCATTTACGGTGGCGACCATACTTGCGGGAACGGAAATGGGTGCGGCGTCCTCTACAGCATTTCGATGGGCCTTAAACCGTATGTCCAGCCGAAGCCCGCTTTCGCGCCGGTCGGGAAACAAATCCAGATTTTAGGGAACAATCTAACTGGCACGTCCAGCGTGACCTTCAACGGAACGCCAGCGACATTTAAGGTCGTCTCTGGAACGTACATTCTAGCGACGGTTCCAGCGGGCGCGACCACAGGCCCGATCGAGGTGACGGCGCCTAGCGGAACGCTTTCGAGCAACGTGCTTTTTAACGTCGTTCCGTGATGGGGAAGGCGATGAGAAGCAGCATGTTTCTACATCTCTGATGGCATGTCACTGAGAAGAGCAAACCTAACTCGCGTCCTGGGATCAACGGATCCAGACCCTTTCAGGCAATCGGAAACCGACATTAACGCAAACAAATTCCGGCCGAGACCGGAAAGGAGAAGTTATGAAGGCAGTTTTGTGGAAAGGTCTCGTTGTGGTGGGTTTGTTTTGTCTTGCAACCTCACTTCTGTCGGCGCAAACCTTCACCAGCCTGGCCGATTTCGAACGTAGCAATGGCACCGGGCCGCTACAGATCATTCAGGGCCTTAATGGGAACTTTTATGGAGTCACTTTTTCCGGTGGATCTGATCCATATTGTCCTCCCAGCTCTGATTGCGGAACGGTTTTCGAAATTACTCCGGCCGGAAAAGTGATCACGCTCCATAACTTTTGCTCCGAATTGCAGTGCGCGGACGGCTATTATGCAAACGGGCTGATGCAGGCCAGCAACGGCAATCTTTACGGGACAACCCGCTATCGTGGGGCCCACTACGGCGGCACAATTTTCGAACTCACGCCTGCGGGTAAATTCACCACACTCTACAGCTTCTGCGCGCAAACAAATTGTACTGATGGTTCACGTCCAGTAGGGACGCTTATAGAAGCGACGAACGAAGAGCTTTATGGACTAACGGCAAGCGGAGGCGGCACGAAGTGCCAGAATGGTTGCGGGACGATGTTTCAAATTAGTTTGAGTGGCCAGTTCGCGTCCTTGTTCAGCTTCTGCGCGAAGGCCGACTGCGCGAAGGAAGGCCGAAATCCTTTTGCTGGGTTGACCGCAGCTCCGAACGGAAACTTTTATGGGACAACGTATGCAGGTGGTCGTCAACAGGCGGGTACCGTTTTCACTATTACGCCAGCGGGTCTACTGACCAAGCTCTATGATTTCTACTCCCAGCCGAATGGCGCCGACGGTTGGGACGTGGAAGCACCATTAACGCTGGGAAACGACGGAAATTTGTATGGAACGACGTTTGCCGGAGGCGTTAACCGAGGTGGTACGGTGTTCAAGATTACACCGACCGGCCAATTCACCAGTATCTATAGTTTTTGTTCGTCGAGCACTTGCCTCACTGGCTTCAATCCCATAGCGCCCGTTGCGCTTGGCAGTGATGGAAACTTTTATGGAACGACATGGGCAGGCGGGGGCGCCGACGACGGCGTTGCGTTCCAAATTACTCCGGCTGGTGAATATGCCGAGTTGTACAGTTTCTGCTCCGAGGCAGATTGCAAGGATGGTTATCTGCCGAATGGAGGGATTATCCAGTCCACGGACGGATCATTCTACGGGACTACGTTGTGGGGTGGCGACGTGACATGCGGTAACGGGATTGAGGCTGGCTGTGGCACTTTCTATAGCATTTCCATGGGACTCGGACCATACGTGCAGCCACAACCGGCGTTCGCCCCGATCGGCCGACAGATCCAAATCTTGGGAAACAATCTGACCGGCGCAACGAGCGTGACGTTCAACGGGACGCCAGCGACGTTCAAAGTCGTCTCTGGCACCTACATTCTAGCAACCGTTCCGGCGGGCGCGACCACGGGGCCGATTGAAGTTACGACGCCGAACGGAACACTTTCGAGCAATGTGGCATTCCAGCTAATTCCGTAGTTCAGCCGTGTTCGACGATCAAAAGGGGCTGTCTGCAGTCTGCACCACGGCGGCCCTTTCTGCCTGACAATGAGTTTTGCCATTGCCACCGCAACTACTCGATAGGAGACATAGTGAACATTGGAAAGTTCAATCTGGCCACACTGATCTGGCAGAAGCATATCTGTCTACTACTTTTCTTATCCGCCGTTGCGATCTCTTCGTCGGCGCAAACCTTCACCACTCTCCTAAGCTTCGACGGGACCAACGGAGCGGACCCTTTCTCCACGATGATCCAGGGTTTCGACGGGAACTTGTACGGGACAACACAAGACGGTGGACCAACCAATACCAACCCTCCGGCACGGTCTTCAAGATCACACCGGTACGGCACACTGACCACGCTTTACACCTTTTGCTCTCAGCCTGGCTGCCTAGATGGCAAGTTCCCTGCTGCAGGGCTAGCACTGGGCATTGACGGGAATTTCTATGGGACGACTGTTACAGGCGGGTACCCGGCTTCGGCACGAGCACACTCCCGCGGAAAGCGCGGGAGTGTGGATCTGCTTTGGAAGTCTGCTAGATCGGGGAGTAGGTTAGTCCAACCGTTTTCGTCTTACCGGGGCCGATTTCAAGATTGAATTCCTGGTCGATGCCGCCATCACCTTCAAAGAAGCCTGACATGAAATTGTTGTGGATCTGGCAGGGAATCGGTGCGTCCGGAACGGTGTTCAAGAAGGAAATGGAAAAATCGAAGGGCGTTGTTACGAACGCCGCAGTCGATGAGAGGCCGGGTCCATTGCCCCCGAAGACTTGTTCCCAGACAGAGGCTTCTGTCTTGTCGAAGTCATTGAAGGTGCTGCTGCCCGCGTCGATGTTGGCATAGCGGTCTAAAGCGAGGAAGCGATTCCCGGTCGAGAGGTTGGTGATGGAAGTGATGATCCTCGCCTTGCCGTAGAAAAACTTCGATCCTGGGATTACGGTGATCGTTTGCACCAGGCGCCAGTTGCCGTCGGCTGTAGTGCGGGTGACCTTGACAGAGGTTGGGGTATTCACGACGGTGGAAGGATTCCAGTTGCCGCTATCACTCAAAGCAAAATCCCAATACGCTTGAGCCGGCGGGGTTGTGGTATCGCAAATGCCATAGCCTTCGGTCGCTGGATTTACGCCGTCGAGGAATTCGGTGCGCAGGCATTGGCCACCATGGCGGAGAATTGGACGATGTTGCCATTGACACTCACGCAATATTGGGTGAGCCCGCGGCCCGTGCCGGTGGAAAAAGTGAATGCGCAGGTATTGGTAGGAGGTTGTCCCGTTGCGCCGGCTCGTGAGGAATTCGACTGGGCGAAAGCAAGGGAAGTAAACATCACACAGCAAGAAGTGTGATCGATCGTTTCATCATCTGATGGCTCCGTGTACTGCGAAGGGAATTGGTTGTTGTCATCTGTGTCGGGCGGCTCAATCGGAGACATAAACCGAGGCACAGTGTAGTGGCAGTTCAACATTGCGAATGTCAAATGTTTGTTAAGGTCCTGCCTCCGGATGTCACGTCAAAGCCGAGTGAGAGTGCCAGAGAACCCGTGGCTTGTCTGTGATTGCGGTCACAATGGGATTACGTTCGCGCGATTGATCGGGGAGTCGGACAGTGGCGGACAAACAATAACCCGGATCCAGGGGTGAGCACCTGGACCCGGGCTGGCTGTTCCGAGCGGTCACGAGGAGAGGGGATATCCGGCAGTCCGGCCATGTGCCAGATCATACCGGCTGGGCGGATCCCTCACTCTCCTGATGGGGCGCCAAGGCCTGGTTTGGCGGCGCCGCACGGCGTCAGGAACAGCAATGTTCAAGTCACCAGACTATTTCTTTTGTGCTTCGCGGATGTAGGAGACGACCATCTTCACCTGGTCTGGGGTGACTCCTTTGTTCGCGAAGGTATGCATTGCCTTTTTGTCCTTGCCGCCGTTGGCGATCATGTCGGTCAGGTCAGCGTCGGACGCTTTCTTGGCATCGTCAGAGACGAGACTGGGAATCTTTGCAGCAGGTTTGCCCGCGAGATCGGCTCCGTGGCAGGCGGCGCATTTTGTCTGATACAGGCTAGCTCCTTCATCGGCAGCCCAGGAAAGGTTGGGCAAGATGAGGAATAATGCAACAGCAATCATTACGATTAAGATCACGAGCTTCATCGTCTTCATGAGTTATGAGTCCTTTCACAGCACTGTGTCTAGCCGATCGTCCGGCACGGAAGCATTGAAGATTGCCGACGAACCCCAAGACGCGATGAAAACTTACTAACCATCTAGCAGTTTCCACAAAAGTAGGCGAAGTGATCAGTGATTGCGATCACGGCCAGTCGTGATCGTGGAACCGGCGTTTTGAAGCGGGTTTCAGAGTTTCAGGTCGCCCACAGCATTCTTCCGAACAATCCCGATCGATGTGTCCTCTCCCACTGGTCAAGTTGCAACTCTACCCAAACGGTTTGTTAGTTTTGTCTTCGAATGGTCTCCGGCGGGTTAAAAGACTCGCGGCTCGGGGGGATATGCCACAGTGTTGAAAAACTGAACAGGTCGCGCTGATCATTTTTGGGCCGCAAACGATTGAAAACACGCTCTTTTCGTAGTTGCATCCACGCAATCATTTGGCATTGGGCTTGCTTCTCACAGATTGCAACTTGCGCGAGGTTTCGTTGTGGAACCAACTCTCATCGTGATCGGATTGAACCACCGCACGGCTCCTCTCGCCATGAGAGAGCGGTTCTGGATCAGCGAGAAACGGCGCTACGAAGTGTTGCAGCAATTGAAGACCGCCGAGGGCATCGAAGAGGTTGCGGTACTGTGTACGCGGTGCCGAACCGAATTCCTGGTGTGGGCGAGTGAACCGACGCTGGCCGCGAATTCCTTGCTGCACTTCCTGACTTCAGATTGCGGATTGAGGCTGACGGAGTGGCAGCATTTCTACCGGCTGCTGGACGACGCGGCTCTCACTCACGTTTTCCGCGTGGCTTCAGGCCTCGATACCTTGTTTCTGGGTGAACCCCAGATTGTCTCTCAATTGGAAGGTGCATGGCAGCAGGCGCGTGCGGTGGGCGCCGCTGGCGCTTTTCTGAACACGACGTTCAACCAAGCTCTGGAGGTTTTGCGTCGGGTCCGCAGAGAAACCAGCATCGGAAAATTGTCGGTGTCAATCCCCACGGCAGCTTTGACGTTGGCGCGACAGATCTTCGGCACGCTGGAGAACCGCCGAGTGTTGCTGCTGGGAACTGACGAGATGTGCGAGCAGTCGGTGCGGCACATGATCGGCCACGGAGCGGGAACGGTGGTGGTGATCGACCAATCCCCGATGCGAGCGCAGGAACTCGCGGAGAAACTAGGAGGGACATCGGCCGCGTTGGCGGATCGCTGGCAGTGCATGGTGCACGCCGACATTGTGATCACAGCAACCGGATGTCCGCATTTTCTGGTGACGCGCGAAGAGGCTGAGCAGATTGCCGCGGAACGCAATCGTGTGGCGCTGGTGATCCTCGACATCGGTATGCCGCGGGATGTAGATCCGAATGTGCGTCGAGTCGACGGCATCATGCTCTATGACCTTGAGGGGTTGGAGCGCGCGGTTCAGCAGAAAAGCGAAGAACGGCTGGCGGCGTCGGAAGACGCGGAGAAGATTGTGGCGGCGGAAGCGCAAGCATTCCGACGCCAACTGAAGGCGCAAACCATTGTGCCCACGATCGTCGCATTGCGGGAAAGATTAGAAGAGATTTGCCGGCAAGAACTGGAGTCCTTTTCAGAAGAGCGCGGGCCGTTTACACGGGAGCAGGATCAGTCGCTTCATGCAATCACAGCACAGGTTATTCAGAAGATTGCCAGCTCCCTGGCACGCGAACTCAAGGAAGTTCCAGAGAAGGAGGAGCAAGAGCGTATGACGGCAGCGGTTACGCGCTTATTCCACCTCGCATCGCCGAAACAGGCGCTTGCCGGCACCAGATCAGCCGGATCGGAGAAAGCCGGATCGGACGAAGGAAGAGAAGAAAATGAGCGAACGAAAAGAGCAATCGCAATCTGAATCGGGCGGCACGCGGGCTGAGTGGACCAGCGTGCAGGCCTATCTGCTGGCCGCAGTCTGCCTGTTGCTCGGTGTGGCATTAGGATATTTGTTCCACGGATCGGCATCGCCGACGGCGCAGGCATCGGCTCCGCAAGCAACGCAGCAAGACGTGAGTGCGCAAAGCCAGCAATCCGCGCAGTCCGAGGCAGCGCTTGCGCAAGCAGTCGCGCCTTTTGTCGAAGCAGTGCAGAAGAATCCGCAGGATTTCGACGCACTCGTCCAGCTCGGAAATATGTATTACGACGCGCGGCAGTATCCGAGCGCGATCGAGTACTACGAGCGTGCGGTCAAGATTCATCCAGAGAATCCCGATGTGCGCACCGATATGGGGACGGCATACTGGTACGCCGGGAACATCGAAAAGGCGCTCTCCGAATTGCAGACGTCTTTGAAATACCGTCCGGGGCATCCGCAAACGTTGTTCAACCTGGGCTGGATTCGCTGGCAAGGCAAGGCCGATCCCAAGGGGGCAGTAGAAGCGTGGGAGGCATTGCTACAGGCGAATCCGGACTATCCGCAGAGACAGCAAGTCGAGCAGAACATCGCAAAGGCGAAGGAGCACGCGGCAAAGAGTCAGAGTTAAAGTTGTTACTCATATCCTTCATATCTGTGCAAAAGGGCCTCCTTGTCGGAGGCCCTTTCGTAATGTTTGCAGTTACTCAAGGTGATACAACATTTACATTTCCGCACACATCTTGCTTACAGTTTTACAGTTTCAGGGCTATGATTGTTAGGTTCTTTAGTCGTCCTTTAAGTTACAGTTGCTGGAAGACGACTTAAAGCTTAGCTGCATCCGGATTTTCCCCCGTCAACGTTCGGACGTAACCTGGAGGAGAGTTCCATGGTTGGTGCCACTCTTCACACTTCCTCTCTTAGATTTTCAACTCAGACATTGATTGTGACCCTCGTCATCGCGGCGGGAATTACTACCGGTTGCGGTTCGAACGGAAGTTCGATGATGACACCGAAATTCTCCGGGAATACAAATGTCACGGTCATGGTGACGAGCACGGCAAACGATCAGGTTACAAACTTCAATCTGCAGTTCAAGACCTTGACGTTGACCAATCAGTCGGGAAATACCGTGACTCTGCTGTCGTCACCACAGCCTTCCGAGTTCATTCATGTGAACGGTGGCACAGAGCCTTTGATGACCGTCAGCATTCCTCAGGAAATCTATACTTCGGGTACGATCACGCTTGGGGGAGCAGAATTTGTCTGTATTTCGCAAGATCCAACGGGCGGGCTCCTGTTCTCCCATTACTCCGTCGTTGAACCGGGGCCTGTCGTGAATTTGGCTTCGCCGATTGCGGTTACCGGCAGCAGCCAGGTTCTTTCCTTGAATCTGCAGGTTTCCAACTCGGCGGTTTTTCCCAGTTGCTATAGCGAACCCATTTTTTCCGGATACTCATTGTCGCCGACTTTCAGTCTTGCACCACTGAATGTGTTGCCTTCTCCGACGAATGTCGAAAACGGCTTAATGACTGGATTAGAGGCCACGATCTCTTCGGTGGGAACGACAGATTCCAGTTTGACGCTCACCATCCCGGAAGTTTCGTTTGGCACGCGGACGGTCCAGGCAAATGCGAACAGCGCGACGGTGTTCCAGGGAGTTAGCGGCCTTTCAGGACTTACTTCCGGTATGTTCGTGAATCTGGATGGAGCTCTTCAATCCGATGGATCGCTGCTCGCGACACGGATCGAAGTGGAGAATCCCACTGCGCTGAACATATCGACTGGCCCACTCCTCTCGGTTGATACCTTGGTGCCGGCGCTCATGCAGTATGGTCGCACCCAAATGGGACCTCTGCTCACCGACTGGCCGACTGGCCAGCCCGGACAATACGACGAGAGCCCGTACTTCGATTTCAGCAATGCCACATTTCAGATCTCGGGACAGTTCAAAAATCTGCAGAGTCTTCCATTCGTCCCCAGTTTCACTGCCGCAAACATGGTCGGCGGGCAGAACGTGGACATTACTTCCGGCACAATGATTCTGGGCGGGTCAACATATACTTCCGCGAATACGATTACGCTCATCCCTCAGACAATCAATGGGACGGTCGAGGGCGTCTCTACCAGTGGTAGCTTCACTGTGTACACGGTATCGCTGGCGAATTATGACTTGTTTCCGCAGTTGGCGGTGCAGCAGGGACAAACCACTCTGTTGAACAACCCGAGCCAGGTGCAGGTCTACGTCGATAGCAACACGCAAAAGATCAACACACAGTCGTTGGGAGCCGGGAGCACGCTGCGCTTTTATGGATTGGTGTTCAATGACAACGGCACGTTGCGCATGGATTGTGGACAAGTGAGTGACGGAGTCAGCGCTCCCGCGGGATCCGCGGCAAGCCAACAATCATCAGTGGGCGAAACGCGCGTGGTTAGCCGTCCAGAGAGCGGCCGGACTCCTATCACGATAGTTACACGCTCCAATTGAGCTGGGCCAGGACGGATGGCCCACCCTTTTGATTTCACCGACAGAACAAACAAAGCGGGTGCCCCGTCCTTGCGTTCGTTGCAAGGGCGGGTACGATGCTGCTGAGAGCGTGAGATTCGGGTTTGACCCCTGACCATTTTTCAATTGTGCGCGAAGGGGAGAATGTCGGTTCCAGAGTTGGATTTCGACGACTTGTAGATTTATGCATCCGTGATACCCACCCTTGCAAAGAACGCAAGGATGGGGCACCCGGCGATCGTGGTGATCCAAGCAAAACCAAAGAGTGGGTCACCCGCCTCCGACTGCTCCGGGAGTAGTTGGGAAAAAACAGTAGACCTAAGGTATTGAAACTCACGAGTCGACCAGCGGAGGTTGATCGATAAGCCTCCGCTTTTTTTCACGCGGCGGAAACAGGGCATGCCCTATCCTGCAGGATTTTCCGAAGGAACCGAATCCGCGGGTTCTTCTTCGCCGGCTCCGACGAGTTCGAATTTTTTCAGCTTGTAGCGGAGAGCGTCGCGGCTGATGTCGAGCAGGCGGGCGGCGTGGGTTTGATTGCCGTTGGCGTGGCGCATGGCGAGTTCGACCATGGCTCGCTCGACTTCTTCGAGCGATGTGCCTTCTTCCGGAATATAAAGCCTGGGCAGAACTCGGCCGTTCGACAATTGCTTGCCTCCACTGTCAGCGGAGGAACTGCTGTGCTCGAACGCGGTGAGCCCGCTGCGGGCAGCTTCTCCAACGGCGAAGGGCATGTAGACCGGGCGCAGGATGGATTCGTCTTCGAGAATCATGGCGCGCTCAATCGAGTTCTTGAGTTCGCGAACATTTCCCGGCCAGTTGTGAGCTAGCAGAAGGCGCCGAGTTTCGGGGCTGATGCCGCGAATTGATTTCTTGAACTTGCGGTTATACCAGTCGATGAAGAAGTCGACGAGGGGAAGAATGTCTTCCGTGCGCTCGCGCAGCGGCGGGATGAAGATGGCGATGATCGCGAGGCGGTAATAAAGGTCCTGACGGAAGTGGCCTTCGCGCACGGCTTTCTCGAGGTCGCGATTCGAGGCGGCGATGACGCGCACGTCGACCTGCATGTCGCGCACGCCTCCGATGCGCCGGATGACTTGATCTTCGAGGACGCGCAGAAGCTTGGCCTGCAGGAGTGGAGATAGTTCTCCAATTTCGTCGAGGAAGAGAGTTCCACCGTCCGCTGTTTCGAACAGACCCTTCTTCATTTGCTTGGCGTCGGTGAAGGCTCCTTTTTCGTGGCCGAAGAGCTCGGCTTCCATCAGGGTTTCAGGAATTGCCGAGCAGTTGATGGCCACAAAAGGTTTGTTCTGACGGGAACTCTCGTAATGGATGGTCTTGGCGACGAGATCTTTGCCGGTACCGCTCTCTCCTTGAATAAGGATGGTGGTGGCTTCGCTGGCGGCAACCTTCTCGACGAAGTTCATCAGTTCGACGCTCTTCGGTGCCACGGCGACGAAGTCGTGATATCCGGTATGGCGGCGAACCTCACCGCGCAGAGAGCGAACTTCGGTGCGCAGACGGTTGGCTTCCAGCGCGTTCTGAATGGTGACGCGCAGTTCGTCGAAGTCGAGCGGCTTACCCACGAAATCGTAGGCTCCGAGCTTAAGGGCGCTTTTGACGTCGTCGAGCTGCGGGTCAGCCGTGATCATGATCACGGGAGGAGCGTCCTGCGCCTTCTTGATCTGCTCCAGGACCTGAATGCCGTTGATGTCGGGCATGCGGACATCGAGGAGGACGAGATCGGGTGACTCCTGCTGCGCCAAGCGTAAGCCGGGATCGCCACTGGGAGCTTCAACGACCTGATATCCCCACTCTTCACACTTTTGGCGTAGGGACCAGCGCACCAGGCGCTCGTCATCGACGATGAGAACCTTTTCGGCAGGCATCCACGAGATAGATTACTACGGAAGCAAGCGGGAAGTAAGGAGGGAGGGGACCCCGCGATCCGCGCAAGCCTATACCGCGGCGGTGGCCTGATCGGCCTTGCGTCCGCCGATTAGCAGGCCGATCCAGCAGCTGATGGGCCAGGTAATGAGCCACGACAGCCAGTACCAGTGCGGCCATCCCTTCCCCCAGTTGGGGATGGTGGCGCCGACGCCCATCACTTCGCCGAGGATGAAGAACCAGAGAACATGTTTCCCGGGGCGGTTTGGAGCGAAACGGGCACAAACCCAGGCGCACAGAATTGAGACCACGATGAAGAATGCGGTGCTCGCCATGAGGGCGTTGTTCGAGGGAATGTGGCCTCTGACGAAATCTCCGGGGAACAGGCGGGAGAGCAGAGGGTCGGTCGCGAGAACCAAAATCACAGACAAAAGATAGCTGCCAATCACAGCGGCGAGGGACTTCAGCATGGGTGCCTCCTCCTTGACGCCAGGTAGTGCGCACCGGATTCGGCTCAGAATTGTAACTCAGTCTTTGGCCGAGATTCTGTTTTTATTGGGGCGGTCTCCTGCCTGAGTCCTATTTGGTTTGGACGGACGCTGAGTTCGTTGTCAGTAGGATCCTTCAGGCTCGGTTCGGCAGCATTTTGGTGATGATGGCTGCGACGGTGCCGGGCTCGTGTTGGCCGAGCTGGCCCTCGAGAGTGTAGGAGCGCTCGAAGGCGTTTGGACCGGTAATCTTCATCTCCCAGCGATCCGTTCCTTGTGAACCGAGGATGACGACACGCCAGTCGCCGGGGCGATCGGAGAGGACGTGCTCGACGATCGCGACCAGATCGTGCTGTAAGTCTGCGTCGCCCGTGTTGTGAGTTTCGACCGTAACGGCCATAGGCAAAGTCTACGACATTCGAGGCGCAATTTTTTCCACGGTTGCGAAAACTATCGATGGAACAGGGCTGAAAGGCCTTCCGAAGGTCCATCGACAAAGGTAATTAGGCCTTCGCGTGGTGGAGTTTTAATAATTAAAGATGTGATGCCCTTCTGGAAATCGACTGTTCTTCTGGCGCTGCTGCTGACTTCAGTGGCGGGCTTCTCCAACGACAAGCTAATTGCACTGACCTTCGACGACGGCCCGCGTCCGTATGTCTTGTTCGGCAGCAAGGGTGAACACCCGGGCCCGGGTCTGGTTAGTGTGCTGGACGGCAATGGCGTGAAGGCGACTTTTTTTGTGGTTGGGTGGCGACTGACGCCGAAGACGTGGGGCGATCGCCGTTACGAAGAAAATGTGGGGATCACGTGCATCGATGCAGCAGAGCGACTGATTCGAGATGGCTACGAACTGGAAGATCATACCTTCAGCCACGTTGAACTGCGGACAGCGGAACGGAAACGTGGTGAGGAGTGGGTCTTATCCGACGTAAATCGGGGAGCGGATGCGATCAAGGCGGTTACTGGGACTCAGCCTCGCTACCTACGTCCTCCTGACTGGATCATTTCCGACGATGCGCGGCGAGATCTGGAGCACGAAGGCTACCATCTGCTGACTATCTCGAGCCAAAATCCCATTGCAGTGCGAGATGTGAACTCGCTTGACTATCTGTGCACCCGAACCGCTTCCCAGTGTCCGAAGCCGTCCTTGGCGGGCGCCGTCTTACGGCAAATTGAACAGCGCGAAAAGCACGGAGTGTACACACACATTCTCGCGTTTCATGAATTATCGACGACCACGGCGATGATGCCGGAATTGATCACAGAACTCAAAGCGCGGGGATACCGGTTCGTTACGTTGACTGAATACATGCAGGTGGTGGGAGCAAAACAGTAGCATCTTTCAGCGATTCACTGCTCATCAAACCCCAGGACAAGCCGCTGGCCGTGAACAAGCGTGATGCAAAACATCACTCCGGGATTATCGAATCGGCGGAAAAGGATTGTAGGAAATCGAAGATGTGCCCCAGAAATTTAGCCGCCTCGCGTTTAGAGAGCCGCTCAGGGTCGTACGTGTGTTCCAGAAACAGGCCGGCCATCACGCCTTCCAAAACGGCGCTTTTCGATTCGGGGCAAGCGTTATCCATCCCAAGCAGCTTGTGAAGGACTTTGAGCTTCATTGAGGCGCGGATGCGTCGATGAATCGCGGCGAGTTGGGGACGGAGCTTGGGATGCCGGGCGGCGAACAATTTGAATTCCAACATCAACATGCCCCATTCGCGGTCGGTGATGCATTGCACGTAGTAGTCGCGGAGCGCGCCCATACGGCGCTCGACCGAGTCGTAACTTTCCAGGATGGCACGAATCCGCGCCGCATGTCCGTCGGTTTCTTCCTGCAAAAGTGCGAAGAATAACTCTTCCTTGGTCTCGAAGTTCGCGTAAAAAGCGCCGCGGGTGTAGCCAGCGGCGGCGGCGATGTCTTCAATGCGACAGGCTTCGAATCCGTCACGCGCAAAGATCAGGCGGGCGGATTTGAGCAGAACACGCCGGGTTTCTTCGGTTCGTTCCTGATGTTTGTTGGGCGCTTTGGCGACGATCGCCCGCGGGCGCGGCCGGGACGAAGCAGCGAGAGGTGGATTCATCACGGGGGATTATAGCTCTGTGATTGACAAATACATACATGCATGTATATCTTCTCGCTGACAAAACAAAGGTGACATCACAGGAGAGAACAGTCATTGTGAACGGCCGCAGTGAATTCCTTGCCACCGGGACCCACGGACTGAATGGGTAGGGATCCCTCCGGCATTTGCCTCAGGGCAGGCTCTTCGACTCCGCAACCGCTCCGCGCTGCGCGAAGCAGTTGCTCCGCTCAGGATGACAGGTCATGATGGACATTTTTTCAGCGAAAACCACTCGTAGGCGGTTAAGAAAAGTACGGGACATTGGTCCTGATCGATCGATTCGACATAAACGCTCGGAGTTTAGAGCCATGAACAAACTGCTGATTGCATCTCTCTTGCTGCTTGCAACTGCGGCTTTCGGTGCAGGGACACCCAAGGTCGCAGGTCAATGGAAGGTTCACAACAGTATCGCCGGGAATGAAAGCGATCAGGACTGCACGTTTGCCGTGGCGGATAACAAGATTACCGGCAACTGCAAGTCGGAAGACAGGAATATGCCCGTCAATGGGAGCATCGATGGAACCAAGATCATGTGGAAGCTCGAGACGGAGTATGACGGCAATCCGCTTACGCTAACCTATACGGCGACGCTCGATGACTCCGAGAAGATCGCCGGTGCCGTCGATGTCCAGCCCTATGCTGTGACCGGTGAATTCACCGCGACTCCAGTGAAGACAAATAAGGAGAAGTGAAATCGCTATCACGCGCGACCAAAGCGTGAGCAGAGTTCAGCGTAGCTGGCGCTCTTTTAGCGATTGCTGGCTAGAAACCGAACCAAGGAGTGGACGATGATGTCCAGAAACAGGAGCGAGTGTGAGTTAGGTAGTCGTTTGCAGCAGATTGCAATCCTTTTTGCCGTTCTGATTTCATTCGTCGTAATCGGTGCGGCGCAGACCGTGGTTCCGGTTGTGACGGGCGACGTCCGCGTAGACAAACTCCTCAGTCAAATGACACTTGAGGAGAAGATGGCGCTGATCCGGGGAGCGTCGGAGGATCCGGCGACGAATCAGGGCCAGGCAGGATATCTAACCGGAGTGCCGCGCCTCGGCATTCCGCCGATTCGGATGTCGGACGGACCTCCTGGAGTACTGACTCGCCAGCCATCACAGGCAGAGACGGCCACGATGGGACTCGCCGCAACGTTCAGCGTGAAAGACGCGGAAGAAAACGGCGTCGTCATCGGCCGGGAGGCGAAGTCGCTGGGGATCGACGTGGTGCTGCAGCCGTTCATCAACATTGATCGCGACATCACGTTTGAGCGCGGCTACAACACCTACGGAGAAGACCCGGTGCTGACCGGCGCGATGGGCGCGGGGCTCATCCGCGGGGTGCAAGCGCAGGGCGCTATGGCGCAGGCAAAGCATCACGTAGCCTACGACAGCAATGCATTCAACATCGTTGTTGATCCGCAGGCGCTGCGTGAGATTTATGTGGCTCCATTCGTCGACGCCGTGAACGCCGGCGTGTCGTCGATCATGTGCTCGTATAACAAGGTGAATGGAACGTCCGCGTGTGGGAATCAGGAGACGTTGGTCAACATTTTGCGTAATGAGCTGGGCTTCAAGGGATTTGTCACGAGCGACTGGGGAGCCGTGCATGCGCCGTCGTTCATCAACAACGGGCTCGATATGGAAATGCCGGGACCGGGGCCGAAAGACTCTCCGCTGAGTGGATTCTTCTTTTCATTTTTCACCACGGACAAGCCGCTGCCTCCTCCTGCCGGTAAACCGGATATGTCGATGTTTGATAGTTTCTCCAGCACGATGCCGGAAGAGCCGAAGGCGAAGCCGCTCGATCTTGGAGCAATCGGCGCCGGCAAGGATCCGCGTGTCAATTTCTGGAACTTGCTGCAGTCGAGCGAATTGAAAGAAGAGACGATTACAAAGGCTGCTGGACGCGTTTTGTACGAGATGGATAAGTTCGGGTATCTCGATCGTCCACCCGATCATCAGATTCATCCGCACGCGACGGAAGCGAATGCTCGCATCATTGAGAAGACCGCCGAGGACGCTGCGGTGCTGCTTAAGAATGAAGGAGGCATTTTGCCGTTGAAGGCTTCGGACCTCTCGTCATTGGCGATGATTGGGCCAGGAGCCGGGCAGGTAGTGGCGATCGGTACGGCGGGAGAGCGGTCGATTGGCTTTCCGTGGAGGCAGGTTGGTCCTTACGCGGCGATGAAGAAGTTCGCGCCTGACGCGAAGATTACTCTGGCCGTGGATGACGACATGACGGGCGCTCCGATTTCAGCCAGCGCGCTTTCGCATGACGGCAAACCCGGGTTGCTCCGAACCGACAAATCTGGCGCGACGCAAGTTGATCCGATTATTGACTTCACAAAGAAGAGTGGCAGTCCGTTGGCTGCCAATGCACAGGCTACATGGACCGGCACGCTCACGGTGCCAACACCGGGATCGTATTGGATTTATCTGCAACTGCTCAGCGCGGCGGGAAGTATCAGCATCGATGGCAAGCGCGTGGCTGGTGCGAACGGAATGCGCGGTGGCGTGCACGGCGACACGGTGCTCGGCGGCAAAGATGGACTGATGCCGACCACAGACGGTCTCGATAATTTGCGTGCGGCAGTTGATCTCACGGCTGGTGCGCACACGGTGACCGTCACGGTTGAGGGCGACACCTCGAACGAGGCGGAGCAGATTCGGCTTGCGTGGATGACGCCGGAACAGAGAAAGGCGGATCACGAGGCCGCCATTGCAGCAGCAAAATCGGCGACCACTGCCGTGGTCTTCGCATGGACTCGCGGCAGACCGGACTTCATGCTACCTGGCGCTCAGGACAAGCTGATCGAAGAGGTTGCGACGGCGAATCCGAATACGATCGTCGTGCTCAATGTCAGCCAGCCGATTGCGCTGCCCTGGATTGATCACGTGAAAGCTATACTGCAGATGTGGTGGCCGGGAGATGAGGGTGGCTGGGCCACGGCCGACATCCTACTTGGCAAAGCGAATCCCGCGGGACGGTTGCCGTTCACATGGGGCAAGAGGCTTGAGGATTACGCGGCGACCGACCCGACGCATCCAGAGCGCTCGGCCGGAGGAGTAAACGGCGTGACGAACTTCAGCGAAGGTGTGAATGTTGGCTATCGCTGGTTCGACAAACAGAAGACTGAGCCGTTATTCCCATTCGGATTCGGTCTCTCGTACACGAGCTTCGACTATTCCGGATTGAATGTGAAACCAGCAGCAGACGGCGGTCTCGACGTCAGCTTCCAGATTAGAAACACCGGAACTATTGCCGGTGATGAAGTGCCCCAGGTCTACCTTGGGGCGCCGAGTCAGCAGCCCAAGGGCGCGGATTTCGCCGTGCACGCGCTGGCTGCATTTGATCGCGTTCACCTGGATCCCGGTCAGTCACAGACTGTCAACGTGCATGTTCCACTGAGGCGTCTTGAGTACTGGTCTTCAGTAGAGAACAAGTGGGTCAAGGCGACTGGGCCACGCGAGGTGCTGGTGGGGGGCTCTTCACGCGAACTGCCGTTGAACTCGAAGGTGAGCATTCAGTAGTCGAGGTGAATGAATTTCTCATCGCCTTACTACATTGTCATTCCGAGCGGAGCGAGGAATCCCTATTCCTGGCAGTCATTCCAGGGTAGGGATGCTTCGACTCCGCCGGAGTTTCGCTTCGCCACACTCCGGCTCCGCTCAGCATGACACGGCTCTGGGTGGGTAGCTTTCCTGCGAACTTTTCCATCCGCCCTGAGATCTGACGTTCACTTCCAATCGATAATGTCAATCAGTTGCCAGGCATTTGCTCTCAGGTCCCACTGTGGTTCGCCTTCGTTGTTGATCGTGATTTGAGCTGCGGGGTACAGGACCCCCGAGCTCTTGCTTTTGTCCTGATCGTTGATGTCGAGGATACCGGCAGTCAGGTTGAAGGCCTGCGATTGGGAGTCAGCGCGCACTTCTGGGGTTCGGATCCAGCGATTGGTCACAAAGACGATCTTGCGGCCGGTGGAAGTCGGAATCATTCGGATGTAGCCGCAGTCGGAGCCAATGGTACCCGTAATCGCGACGTGGCCGACGGCCTTCATCTTTCGCAGCGCGTCGACGAGTCCCTGGTTCTGCCCTTTCTGGAACGCCTGAATCAGAGTTTGCCTGTCTTCGGGAGTCGAAAATTGATTGATAATCAGCGTTACACCGACACTCCCACCGAGTTGCGTGCCGGTGCCGCGAGCTGTAGCCGATATCGTTTCACGCTTCTCTCCTGAAATAGCGGGAGTGCTTGCCGCAAGCGTAAGAGCAAGTACGAGCAGGATTCCTGTCGCGATTCTTGAAATTTTCGATAAGGTGAACACGATCACCTCCCTGATACCGATAGTTCCTACGAAAATTGTTCATCGTTTCCCGCATTGGACGACCTGTAGCTTCCGACAGGATAAGGAGAATAAAGCTTTGCGAACATCAAAAGTGCATCCTTCATTGTTCTGCCTAAGCTTCAGGATGTGCGACTTAGGAGGTAGCAGGCGGGCCACCCGATACCGAGTGGCCCGTGGTTTCTAACCTAGACGATCTACCTCCGCACTCCCGATCGACTGGCGGTGATTCCTCTCTAGTCGGACGGGTGTCCGCCTCCAGCTTTGATCTGTTCCATCACTTGCGTGAGGTTGTAGCTCGCAGGAGCTTGCATCGGGGGGAACTCCTTCAAGGTCTCAAACCAGTCGAGCCATAATTGCTGGCCGATCGGCAGCATGTTCCAATCGTACTGGAACGCTGTCACAGGCCCAGCGAGGGCCCCACCGATGCTCATTGCGCTCTTCTGGTCGATACCAACTGCCTGCTCGAAGGGATCACGTTTGATGTCGTCGACCAGCGTGAAGTGAAATGGAATCAGCGGCAGGATCCAGCCCTCGGCTCCCGGCTGGGACATGGTGTAGTACATCTTCCAGTTCTTGTAACGGACGGCTGACGGCGTGGCGGCCGAGAAGTAGTAGAAGACATCGCGGGCCGATTTGTCGGATTGGCCGGTTAAATAGGCGAGTTGGTTGACACCATCCAACGTAGTTTTGACGATGCCTGGATAGGCTCCCTTTTCGATTTGTGCCTTCAAACCATTACCTTTTGGTCCGCCGGCGATTTCCACGAAGGTGGGCACCCAATCAAGAGCAGAGAACATCTCCGTGTAAACAGTTCCAGGCTTGATGACACCAGGCCAGCGAATCACGCACGGTGCGCGGTAGCCACCCTCGTAGGATTCGCCTTTCTGACCCTTGAATGGCGTAACGCCGCCATCTGGATACGAAATCGCCTCGGCGCCGTTGTCGGTCGTGAATACGATGATGGTGTTATCCAATTGACCCATCTGTTGTAGTTTGTCGAGGACTACACCAATGTTGTCGTCCAATTGCTTCATGCCTGCTTCGTTCACGCCCCAATCTTTTCCGCCCGGCTGACCCACCATCGCCATGTATTTGGGCGGCAGAACGGTAGTGACGTGCATGCGAGCCGGGTTATACCAGACAAAGAAGGGCTTCCCGGTTTGCTTGGGATCATTGCGGCTGAGCCAGTCAACGACGTGAGCGGATATCTCCTCGTCTACAGTTTTCGATCGCTCGAGCGTTAGCGGGCCTTCATCCTTGCAGGTCTGATTCTTCGAGGTGCCATCAGACGATTTGCACCACAGGACGGGGCGTGGAGGTGTCAGGCAAGTGGTGGTCTTCGGATCGACAGCGCCAGAGACTTCCGCTACTCCGGGAATCGGTGTGTTCTTGCACGGCGGCGCGATTCCCTGCTGCGTTGGGCTCGTGTTGATGTCGGGGAAGCTTACCTGTTGCATCGCGTCGAGGTGATAGAGGTATCCCCAGTATTCCTGGAAACCGTGCGCGGTAGGCAGAGCTTCAGTGTGATCGCCCAGGTGGTTCTTCCCGAACTGGCCGGTGGTGTAGCCGAGGTCATGCAAGAAGACGGCAAGCGACGGAGTGCCGGGCCGCAAATAAGATGGGCTGCCCGGAAGTTGCGGTGGGATCATCCCGGTACGCAACGGATACATGCCGGTTAAGAAGACGTTGCGTCCGGAGGTGCAGCTCTGCATGGCATAGTAAGTGGTGAACATCCCTCCTTCGCGAGCGAGCCGGTCGATGTTGGGAGTTTCACCGATTCCGATGCCGCGGTGGTAGGCTCCGACCTGCATCCAGCCGATATCGTCGCCCATGATGAATAGAATGTTCGGCTTCTGCGGGCGGGCGGATTGCGCATTTGCCATTACGCCACCGACTGCCAGCAAGAAACTGAAGATCGTCACGACGCCAACGATCGTTTTCCAACGAGTTTCTGTCGTCATACGGCTGTCCCTCCCGGCGATGAACTAACTTCCCCGGTTTTATGCGATGTCGGGAAACACACACAACTACGAAGACTGACAGAAACGGGAACAACAACTATCGTGATGCACTTGTGCTGGCACGGTTTGGCGCGCGTACTGGTAGTTTTTCTCCGGAGCATCTGCTATTTTGTTTAAGCAACACGCAGCCGAAGCCGCATGTCTGTCTCCCCGGGCCCAACCTACCTAGCAACCTGCTCTTGCGATCGAAAACCAATTAGAACCGAGGTTAGACGAAACCTCGGAAGGTTCGCCGCGTGCGGTCTTTTGATGATGTTGGTCTGGCTACCTGGTCCAGCGCAAACTCGTTCGTGTTATGTGGGATTTGAAATTTCGCAGGCATGTATCGCTGAGCGCGGACTGGAGAAGAAGGCTGCCGTCTATCAGCACAAAATCACCGAGGCGATGTCGACCCTAGGCGTAAGTTATAAAATCGCACTTCGGCTTGTGAACAATCCCATTGAGGCGGGTTACGACGCGTCGGTGGGCGATGTGTTCACAGAGGTTGTGCGCGACGAGGAAATGCGAAATCAGGCATTCATCGTGAACGTGACCGGAGACTTTCTCGAGAATCAGCCGGAGATTCTGTATGAGGCGTCATCGCTTCATGAGATTTGCCACATCATGAACGATGATCTGCCTGGGTACCACAGGAACTTCGAAAACACGGAAGCTGCCGAGGAGTTCTGCGTTCTTCAGGCGGTGGGAGAATCGCGCTACACGGAGTATTTGCAGGCGTATGCCCAGTACCAGCACTGGGACCGCCTGACGTACGAGACTTTCCTTGAGAAAGTGAAGAACGTAACGCTTCTTCCCGCACCAAGCGAGATGGATGATGCCGACCGGATCGCAGCGGAGTATTTCAGAACTCATGCCGATGGAAACGAACACCTGTTGATTTACAACGGCGAGTTACACGATGTGACCTTGTACTCGACGGGGAATCGGGCATGGCATGATTCGGGAAAAGTAGAGGCTGCGATCAAGGCGGGAAAGCCCATGATCTTCTTTCACAATCACCCAACGGATGTCGGCAAGGCCGCGATGTTTCCAAGCTATGAAGATTTTGACGTTGCCGGATTTTTTTCCTTCATGGTGTACAGGGAGAATCCCTCCCAGATAGTGGAATTCAGGGTTATGCAATTGGGTAAAGACGTCACGAGCGTGGCGTATGGATTCAAGGGAACGGCAATCGAGGAAATCAAGAACGTCGCGCTTCAGTATCGATCTTTGGTTGACCAATCCGATCTTGCAGCGATCGAACAGGAGCGAGACCGTCTCGATATTCAGTTGGCGCGAGATTGTTTCAATGACTATCTGCAGTATGCCTGCCCGGTTGATCTCAATCGTAAAGACGCCGAAGTGTGCCGGACCCATCCCCAATATTTTCTGTGGCCGAGCGAGAGGTTTTTTGTTCACTATCGTCCGCGATAGGTCATAGGGACATTGTGCCCGCTGGTTGCGTCTCTTCTTATTCCTAATAAATCTGCTAGAGGCAACAGGCTTTCCATCCCGCTATCGTTTAAGCGAGGAGGTAGTCCATGAGATCTGCCACAGGGAAGATTGCAGGCCTAGTCGTGATTGCCGGATTGCTGATGATGTCGGCTGCCGGTCAATCCTCTTATTCGTCATCGCAGTTCGACAGCTTCTTCGCGAAGTTCAAATTTTCGGTGATGGGGGCAGATACCTACGCGCTGCAAAACCTCATGGCGCCGAGTTTTGACTACATGGGTGCAAACAATTCGTCTCCCTCCGATGTGTTCAGAGGACTGCAGGGTGGTAACGGATGGGATAATCTGCAATCGGCAGTTCAGAAGAAAGTGTTTGTCGATGAAGAGTACGACGGGAAACCCGCACGGGTCCTGCGGTGTACGCCGGACAGCCGAACCAACAGCTGCTATATCGTGTTTCAAACCGACAGTTCCGGGCACTGGAAGTGGAGCGCCATGGTCATGCCGGAGAAGTGATGGGCGACATTCTATTGGTGATCCGCCTGGGCGGCAGGTGCCGCGAGTAGCGTTTCTTGTGCGCGAAGCGACTCGGACAAACTAAGAAGATTTTGCGGCACCACGAGGATCAGCCCTCGACGAGGGCTGCTGATGTCGGATATCAGAAAGAGTGAAACGGAAACCGCAACCGGTAACACGAGGAAGAATACGACGCTCCTTCGCCGCGAGCCATACCCTATTAACAGATTGCAGAACATAGCCAGAGCAAGCAATAGCCACCATGCCGCAGACGGCAAGCGGTTCCACCATGCAGCCTGGGTGTATCCCTGCGAATTCAGCACATCATTGATTGCGGACACAGTGAGAGCCGCTGGGGGCGTCGGTTGCTTTGCAGCGGCTTCCTGCACGACTAACCAGAGTTGGGTTTGTAGGTGTGCTGTTCGAGCGTCAATCTGCCGCAGAGGAGCAACATCCCGAGTGCGATAGAACAGAATTCGTTGGTCGAGATAATCCTTCAGCAGTCCACGTATTTTAGAGGCGTCAACTGGGGAGAATATGCCGGCGCGGAAGTACGCGGTGCCGATCGCATTGGCTTCATCTTCCTCGTAATTCTTACGCTGGTCGTAACGGCTGATGGCCATGGCAAAACTGAAGCCGATGATGAGTCCCAGCAATGTCAATGTTGCCCCTGAGACAACATTGAAATCTTCGCGTTCGCCTTCCTCCATCGGGCGCAGCTTTTTATGAAGCATGACTCCGACCTGAGCCGAGCTCCACAGCGCAGCCAGAGAGACCGCGAGGACTACGAATGGGTGGTCCGTCAGGTAGTACATGCCCAAGAGTTGCTGCATCTCGCCCAAGACGACGTAGGATCCGATCAAAGCAATCCTAACCAACTGCGAACGTTGGTTGAGCTGACACTTCTCACAGTGGCACAACGCGGAGAGAAAATCGGGAAGTCAGAGAAGCACCCGGAATTCCCGGACTACAGGGGGCGCGAGCGGATGCGTCCTGTCTCGTCAACGGCTGTGTGTTGCATTCGCCGATTTTTCAGAACTGTCGCAGTTGACAGTTAACCGGCAATGAAGGGTGTTTAAGAATAACGGTCTGTGGGGATCATCGTGGGTCCGCTAGATCGAACAAGATGGAGCTTCGGCGCTGGTCCCTTCACAGAACGCCCGAAAGCTGCAAACGGAACACCCTGCCGGTTCCAGTGCTAGCCGTCCTGCTTCTCTCCGCGCAGGAAGAAAGCGAGAACTCGATGAACCAGTCAGCGACTCTCCGAAAAGTAGGTTGGGGAACAGCGATCCTCAGCCTGATATTCGCCGTGGCTGCGATCGCGCAGGCGCAACCTCCGAAGCCTCCGAACATTCTGGTGATCATGGGCGACGACGTTGGCTGGTTCAATATTGGCGCCTACCACCGCGGAATCATGTCGGGCAAGACGCCAAACTTGGACAAACTGGCCGCGGAAGGAATGATGTTCACGGACTACTACGCAGAGGCAAGCTGCACGGCGGGGCGCGCCAACTTCATTACGGGTGAGATTCCTCTTCGGACCGGTATGACGACAGTTGGCCAGGCGGGAGCCGACGTGGGCATACCTGCGCAGGCGGTAACGCTCGCTACGGTTCTTAAATCGCTGGGATATGAAACTGGTCAATTCGGAAAGAACCACCTGGGCGACCTGAACAAGTTCTTGCCGTGCGTGCACGGTTTCGATGAATTCTTCGGATATCTCTACCACCTCGATGCGATGTCGGATCCCTATTGGTTTGACTATCCGCAGGACTGGATCGACAAAACCGGGCCGCGAGATCTGGTGCACTGCTGGGCTACGGACACTGATGATTCAACGGTACAGCCGCGGTGGGGGGCGGTGGGAAAACAAAAAATTGTGGATGAAGGGCCGCTGGCGCCGTTCCCGAACATGACGGACATGCAGAACTGGCAGAAGGGCCGTCAAGCCAAGTACGACATGCAGACCTTTGACGGAGTTCTTGTCCAGCACACCAACGGTTTCATGGATAAAGCGAAGAAGGATGGCAAGCCATTCTTCATCTGGCACAACACAACCCGCATGCACGTCTTTACATACATCCCGCCGAAGTACCAGGCGATGATGAATTTCCAGAGCAACTACAACATTGAAGAAGCGGGCATGGCCCAGCTGGACGACAGCATCGGAGAGATTCTGCAGCACCTGCAAGAGATTGGCGAAGCGGAAAACACGATCGTCATTTTCACCACGGACAACGGCGCCGAGGTGTTCACGTGGCCCGACGGCGGAATGACGCCGTTCAAGGGCACGAAGGGCACGAGCTTCGAAGGCGGATTCCGCGTGCCGGCAATCATCCGCTGGCCGGGGCATGTGAAGCCGGGAAGAGTCGAGAACGGAATCTTCTCGGGGCTCGACTGGCTACCTACGCTGGCGGCCGCTGCTGGAAACCCGAACATCACCACGCAATTGCTACAGGGTGTGAAGCTCGGCGATCGGACGTACAAAAATCACCTTGATGGATATAACCAGTTGGCGCTGCTGGAAGGTACCGGACCATCGGTGAGGCACGAGATCTTCTATTTCAGCGGACCCGCCATGGGTGCTGTCAGGATGGACGATTTCAAGTTCCAGTTTCTCCAGCAGCCGTACGGTTGGCCGGGCGAGAAGATTACAACCGACATGCCATCGATTACGAATCTGCGCCAGGATCCTTTCGAGCGCGCATCAACGCTCCGCGGCGAGACGCCACTCAATGGTGCGTTTGGCTATGGAAATGAGTTTTTCGCGCGCGAGTTCTGGCGATTCGTGATGGTACAGAAGGCTGTAGGCGATCTCGCGCAAACGGCCATTGAATTTCCTCCGATGCAGGATCCGGCGAGCTTCAATCTGGATGCAGTCAAGAAGCAAATCCAGCAGGCGGTGAAGGCCCATGAAGGACAGTGACCAACGCAGAAGTAGGAGGATGCCGAATGGGGCAAGAGCAGCGTGATTTCGATATTGGCCGGAGGCGGCTTCTTCGTGCGTTTGCTTACAGTGCGTTCATTGGGAGTGCTATCCAATCCGGAGTCCAGTTGGCCACGGCTGAGGGCGCTCCGACGGATCTGAGTCCTGATGCGGCGCTAAAGAAGTTGCTCGACGGGAACCAACGCGCTGCTGCGGGCAAACTCACGTCACTTGAACGCGACCTCGCCATTCTGAGAGAACACACGGTCAATAACCAGGAACCGTTTGCCGCGGTGCTCTCCTGCGCGGACTCACGCGTGCCGGTGGAAATGATCTTCGATCAGACGATTGGTGACATCTTCGTGACGCGCGTGGCGGGGAACGTTGTGACCCCGGAGATCATTGCCAGCCTCGAGTTTGGCGTTGCCGTGCTGGGCGTAGAGACTCTTCTCGTCCTGGGCCACAGCAGTTGCGGAGCGGTGAAGGCAGCGATGAAGGCCGAGGAGGTCCCCGGGCAGATTAGTACGTTGTATCCGCACCTTCGACAAGCGGTGCAGCAGGCAGGCGGAAGCCTCGACAAGGCAATCGAGGCGAACGCGATGATCCAGGCGGAGCTGCTGCGTACTTCTTCAACCGTTATCCGCGCCGCGGTTCAGGCTGGAAAACTCAAAGTGGAGTCCGGAGTTTATGACTTGGCGAGTGGAAAGGTAACCCTCAGCTGAATACCTACTGCTTCGGAAGTGGCCACGCATTCGACACGAGAGCCGAAGGATGACTTCCATGGAAGGCAAGCGAAAGCGAGCAGAACACGCACGCCCGTCTCGGACCCAGAGTTGGTGGAAGCAAGATCTGGCCATCATTGCCTTCTTCTCCCTGTTGCTCGTCACGGTCGGGACGATCCTTGATCACGCACCGCATCGCGCCCATGCCCGGACAAATTCGCGGCCGGAAGCTGAGTTCGGCCCGACCGTCGCTAATGCCGCTGCTGCTCCGGAATCTACTCCCGACGGAATGGTGTGGATTCCGGGCGGAGAATTCTCTATGGGTGCGAACGATCCTCCGGACATGGACGAAGTTGGAATGAAAGCGACATGGGATGCCCGGCCGATCCATCGAGTGTATGTCGACGGATTCTTCATGGATAAGACCGACGTCACCAACGCGCAATTTGCCGAATTCGTGAAAGCGACTGGGTACGTAACGATCGCTGAGCAGAAGCCAAAGGCTGAAGATTTTCCCGGTGCGCCACCCGAAAATCTTGTTGCAGGCTCGGTGGTATTTTCTCCGCCGGATCACCCGGTGCGTCTCGACAACCACCTGCAATGGTGGAGTTATATTCCGGGAGCGAACTGGAAACATCCGACAGGTCCGGATAGTAACTTGAACGGGAAAGAGAATTATCCAGTCGTGCACGTCGCTTATGCGGATGCCGAAGCCTACGCAAAGTGGGCCGGCAAGCGCTTGCCAACCGAGGCCGAGTGGGAGTTTGCAGCACGCGGTGGCTTGGCGGGCAAACCGTTCGTTTGGGGCGATTCGTTTCGGCCCAACAACAAGTGGATGGCCAATACACACCAAGGCCCGTTTCCCATCAAAGACAGCGGAGAAGACGGATATGCGGGAATCGCTCCCGTCGCTCAGTATCCGGCCAACAGATATGGGCTATATGACATGGCGGGAAATGTCTGGCAGTGGACGAGCGACTGGTATCGTCCGGACTATTATCAGCAATTGGCGGATAAGGACAGTCCGGCGGTCAATCCGCGTGGGCCCGATTCGGCGTTTGACCCGGAAGAACCAGGCCAGCCGAAGAAAGTTCACCGCGGAGGGTCTTTTCTCTGCACGGACCAGTACTGCTCGCGCTACATCGTGGGGACCCGGGGCAAAGGGGAAATCAGTACGGGGACCAATCACCTGGGGTTCCGCTGTGTGAAGGATGCGAAGAAAGCTGCTGCTTCAACGGCGGCCTTGCCGGACCAGAACGCGTCAAATTGATTTGGGGTTGCCGTCTTCTCAGGACGGTTTAGAAGTTGGTGTAGTCCTTAGCTCATCGCCTGCAACTGTCACTCTGGCGGAGCGAGAAATCCATCGCCGCGGCAGTTGTTCTGAGGTAGGGATGCTTCGACTCCGCCGGAGTTCCGCTT
>Ga0070734_10001505_pt1 | contig 33345 bp, 37 predicted proteins | sample Coa_R1_8_FD_66444 | JGI IMG/M metagenome (GOLD analysis project Ga0070734, IMG submission 66444) | Surface soil microbial communities from Centralia Pennsylvania, which are recovering from an underground coalmine fire - Coalmine... | ecosystem: Environmental > Terrestrial > Soil > Unclassified ...
GAAGGCGGTCTACGACGGTGCTACGGACCGGGTGACTCTGACGGGTGGCGTGCAGGTTTCGGACACTGGGAGCGTACTGTGGGCCGACAAGATGATGATGGAGCAGCAGAGCGGCGATGGCGTGGCGGAGGGGTCAGTGAAGGCCAGCTATGTGCAGCCGAATAGTGGCGCGCAAGGAGCGGCTTCGAGTTCGCAGGATGTGGCGCATGTGACGGGAGTGCGGGCGGAGTTCAAGCGGGCTGCGGATACGGCGATTTTTTATGGGGAGGCCGGAAGGGCAGCTCGGCTTTGGCAAGGTGGGTCGCAGGTGGAAGCTCCGGTGCTTCAGTTTGAGCAGAAGGATCGGCGGCTGGTGGCGCATGGCGCGGGGCAGGGGGCTCCGATGGCTGTTCATGCTGTGTTTGTGAATAGCGGGGCGGGGAAGGTTGATTCGTCTTCTTCGTCTAAGACGAGTGCTGGGAAGGTCGGTGTAGGGAAAGAAGTTGGGAGAGCTCAGGTGGTGCGGGTGGTTAGCCGGGAGCTGATTTATTCGGATGAGGCGCGGAAGGCGGAGTTCAGCGGGGGGGTGCTAGTCGAAACTTCTGACAGCAGGATGAGGGGGGAGCAGGCTACTGTTTATCTGCAGCCTGCGCAGGGTGCCGGAGGTAAGACGGCTGTTGGAGCGAAGGTGGCGCCAGTCAGCGGGCCGGGCGGTGTTGCAGGCGGGATGATGGGGGGAAGCGTTGAGCGGATTGTGGCTACGGGGGAGATCGAGATCGAGCAGCCGGGTCGGCGCGCGACAGGAACGCAATTGGTCTACACGGCGAGCGATGGGATGTTTGTGCTGACCGGGACGGCTGTGGCTCCGCCGAAAGTTGTGGATGAGGTGCGGGGGACGGTGACGGGTGCGTCGTTGCGGTTCCATTCGGGAGATGAGAGCGTCGTGGTTTCTAATGATGGAAGCAGTGGTGCCGGACATAGGGTCCGCACGGAGACGCAGGTGAAGAAATAACGATGAAGACATTGTCGACGGAGGAGATCGCGAAGTCCTACGGCGGACGTCAAGTTGTGCGCGGCGTGAGCCTTCAGATTGAGCAGGGCGAGGTGGTGGGGCTGCTTGGGCCTAATGGCGCGGGCAAGACGACGAGCTTCTACATGATTGTGGGGCTGGTGCGGCCGGATTCGGGCAGTGTGATGGCGGATGGGCACGATATCAGCCGGCTGCCGATGTATCTGCGGGCGCGGAACTACGGAATCAGCTATTTGCCGCAGGAGCCGTCGGTGTTTCGCAAGCTGACGGTGCAGGACAACATTCTGGCGGTGCTGGAGACGCAGCAGTTAAGTTGGGAGAGCCGGCGTACGCGGACGGAAAAGCTGATTGAGCAACTGAATCTTGGGCATGTTCGCAAGACGCGTGGATATGCATTGAGTGGTGGAGAACGCAGAAGGGTGGAGATTGCTCGTTGCCTGGCGATCGAGCCGGCGTTCATTTTGCTGGATGAGCCGTTCTCGGGGATTGATCCGATTGCGGTGCTGGATCTACAGGAGATCATCTTCGGTTTGAAGAGGAGCGGGATCGGCGTACTGATCACGGACCACAATGTTCGGGAGACACTTTCGGTGACCGACCGGGCTTACATCATCAATGAAGGAAAGATATTTAAGGCGGGGACGCCGGGTGATCTGGGACGTGATCCGGAGGTGAGACGGGTCTATCTGGGTGAAAAGTTTTCGATGGATTAGGTTTGCGATTGTATTGATACAACTTCTGTTGTAAGAGTGCTGTGCTATCGGTGCACCCCGCTGGGGCCGCTGCGGGGGTAGACTTACACCAACGGATTTCAGACGTGTAGACTGGGCCCAAGCGAGGACCGGGAGTGCCGAGACAACTCGGCTAGCGCCGGACAACTCGCACCGACAGCAAGGTGCGACGCAAGGAAGACGCAGGAGAACTTAGGACGTGTTGCTGCAACCCAAGCTGAATGTTAAGGTCTCGCAACGGCAGGTGCTTACCCCTGGACTGGTGCAGATGGTTAGCGTCTTGGCGCTGAACAAGCTTGAGTTGAAGGAGATGATCAACACCGAGATGGTAGAGAATCCGGTGTTGGAGGAATTGGAAGAGTCCGGCGTTCCGTTGGAGGAGCGCGCGGGAATTGAAGGGGATCGAGAGCGTTCGGCTGAAGAGGTTGCAGCTGAGAGCGAGAGGGTGGAGAAGGATCCATTCGACGAGATCGACTTCGGGAGCTACTTTCAGGATTATCTTGATCCGGGGTTCAAGACGGCTTCGAATTTTGAGGAGTACGACAAGCCTTCGTTTGAGAATTTTCTTTCGCAGCCGAGCACGCTGAGCGATCACCTGATGTGGCAGCTTGGTTCATTGACGCTGTCGCCGGAGGTGCAGGAGGCGGCGGAGTTGGTGGTAGGGAATCTAAACGAGAATGGGTATCTGACGGCGAGCGATGAGGAGTTGGTAGAGTCGCTGATGCAGTTCAGGGCTCCAGTGAGGTCGGTGCCGATTCCGTTTGAGCGTGGGACGAAGGGAAAGCTCGGGTACCGTTTTGATCCGGATGCGGAAGAGGCCGGTTCCGCTGAGGAAGAGGCGGTGGAGATTGTCGCCTCAGTTGATCAGGATCGGGAGAGATTGCTGGCTGTTGTTGCGGAGGTGCGAGGGATAGTCAATCATCTGGATCCGGTGGGCGTGGCAGCGCGTGACCTGCGGGAGTGCTTGTTGATTCAGATAAAGGCCCAGCAGGCCGAGGCGGCGATTGTGTTGCGACGGCGACAGAAGGCTGCGGCGAGCAATGGTGCTGCGCACGCGGTGGGTGGTGGTGCCAGTGTGGATGTCTTTGCGACGGCTACGCATATCGTAGAGAACTGTTTGCCGCTATTGCAGAAGAAGGATATGCGCGAGTTGACGCGGAGCTGTGGGCGGACTTCGGATGAGGTGCAGGTAGCGGTGGAGTTTATCCGGACGCTCGATCCTAGGCCGGGACAGCGCTATAACCAGAGCGAGACGCGGCTGATCGAGCCGGACGTAGCGTTTGTGAAGCGTGACGATAAGTACGTTGTAGTGATGAATGAAGAGGACATGCCGACGCTGCGGTTGAACCAGGGCTACCGAAAGATGCTGCAGCAGAAGCAGACGGAGAAGGAAGTCAAGGAGTATGTGAAGGAGAGGTACAAGTCGGCGATCCAGTTGCTGCGGAACATTGAGCAGAGGAAGAATACGATTGTCCGGACGTGCGAGGTGATCGTGCGGCGGCAGACGGAATTTCTGGAGCATGGGGTTGAGGCTCTGAAGCCGATGATGATTAAAGAGGTGGCGGAGGAGATTGGGGTGCACCCTTCGACGGTGAGCCGGGCGGTGGCAAATAAATATGTGCACACATCGCAAGGGGTTTTTGAGTTACGATTCTTCTTCTCGGAGGGCGTGAACGGGCCAGAAGGCGGAGACCTGCCGCTTGTGCTGCTGAAACGCAAGGTGAAGAAGCTGATTGAAGAGGAAGACGAACGCAAACCGTTGACCGATGATCAACTGGCGGCCGAGCTGCAGCGGCAAGGAATTCAGGTGACCCGCAGGACGGTGGCGAAGTACCGCGAAGATATGCAGATTCCAAGTACCCACCAACGTCGTGTACGCTGACCCGAGCAGAAGTTTCAGCAAAAGACGAGGTGAGCCGAATGGACGTCGAGTACACGGGTAGACAAACAACCGTTACGAAGAAACTTAAGCTGCAGGTTGAAGAGGGTCTGGCGCGCATTGCGAAGATCGTCGGCAACTCTGGCAACGTACATGTCACGCTAAGTACGGACAAGTATCGGCAAATTGCCGAGGTGACGGTGCAGACGCGCCACCAGAAGCTGGTCGCCAGATGCGAAGAGACAGAGATGGTTCTGGCGCTGCGCGATGCCCTGGAGAAGCTGGAGCGGCAGGCGATCCGGCATAAGAAGAAGCATTCGACGATCAAACGGCATCCGAAGACCGACGCCAAGGAGACGGCGGCGAGCAAGGTTACGCATGATGGTGCCGGATTAATCGTGACTAAGGCTCCTGCGACGAAGGTGGCGGCAGTGAAGAGCAGCAACGGACGGAAGGCAGTGCCTATGCTGGTGCATTCGTTTCCGTCGCACTCGCCCTTGCCGGAGCCGCATGTATCGCGCTCGACGGATGGTGTAGCGCTGCGGCCGATGTCGCTGGAGGAGGCGGTGAAAGAGGCTGCTTTCCGGGATCGCGATGTGTTTGTGTTCCGCGATATGAAAGGGCAGGCCATGGTGCTGCACCGCAAGCGCGATGGGAAGATGGAACTGATCGAAGTGCCGTAGGGGGCTAGCTGGTCAGACTCGCGATTCGTGGAGGGATGCTACGATTCCTGCATGCCACGTGAGCAGAGGAAAAAGGCAGCGAAACATGAGACGCCGGAGAAGCAGCGGGAGCTTGTGATTCTAACGGGGTTATCGGGGTCGGGGAAGCTTTCCGCCCTGAAGACGTTCGAGGATTTGGGATACTACTCGGTCGATAATCTTCCGTTAGAGCTGGTTCCCCGTTTTGCAGATCTGGTGCGCCAGTCGGCGGAGATAGAACGGGCGGCGTTGGTAGTGGACGTGCGCGAGGGGATGCGGTTGGAGGAGTTTCCGGCGATCCTAGAGAAGGTGCGTCGCGTGCTGCCGACACGGGTGGTGTATCTGGAGGCGAGTGAAGACGCGCTGATCCGGAGATTTTCGGAGACACGGCGGCCGCATCCGATGGGGCGTCAGGATACGGTAGTGAAGTCGATCCGAGCGGAACGTAAGCGCCTGGATCCGATTCGCAACGTCGCCGACATTGTGCTGGATACGACGAAGTTCAATGTGCACGATCTCCGGGCGCACATCAATGCGCAGTTTCAGCGCGAGGAGAGCGATCTTAATCTCACTATTTCTTCGAATAGTTTTGGGTTCAAGAACGGTGTACCTCCTGAGGCGGACCTTGTGTTTGATGTGCGATTTCTGCCGAATCCGCATTTCGTACCGGAGTTTCGCAAGCTGACGGGACGGCATCCAAAGGTGGCGAAGTATGTGCGGAATTTTCCGCAGACGGCGGAGTTTCTGGATAAGACGATGGATATGCTGGAGTTTCTGCTGCCGCACTACATCAAGGAGGGTAAGAGCTATCTGACGGTGGCGTTTGGATGTACGGGCGGGCAGCATCGGTCGGTGTTTATTGCAGAAGAGATGAAGAAGCGATTGGCGGCGGCGGGTTATCGGGTGAAGACGGCGCATCGGGACATGCCGCGCTAGGGCGGCGACAATAGAATAGAGAGATGCCCAGCGGGATGAGGATCTGGAGAGTGGCGGATTGAAGCGCATTTGGCGATTGCTGATGTATGTGCGGCCTTATGTGCTGTATTCGCTGGCGTCTGTGGTGCTGATGGCGATTGTCGGCGCGATGGCGGCGTTTCGGATTCTGCTGGTGAAGCCGATCTTCGATAATGTGCTGAGCCCGGATGCGCCGCCGGGATTGGTACTACTGTTTCGCATTCCGCATACGGATCATGTCATCAACCTGCAGTGGCTTCTGCCGAGCCACTTCCACAACGCCTGGACTGTGGTGGCGGTGGCGCTGGTTGGCTCAGCATTCTTGAAATCGGTGTGCGATTACTTCGGCACCTATCTGGTGAATCGTGCTGGGTTTGGCATGATCACCGATTTGCGTAATGACCTCTACAATGCTGTTCTGCGGCGGTCGGTGGCTTTTTTTCAGAAGCATACGACGGGAACGCTGCTGTCGACGTTGATCAACGACATCGAGAAGGTTCAGTTTGCGATGTCGAGTGTGATGAGCGATTTTCTGCAGCAGTTTTTTACTTTAGTCTTCACGGCCATCGCGGTCGTCATCGTCGGCGGGAAGCTGGCGTGGGTGTTGTTGCTGTTTCTGCCGGTAGTGATTTTGTCGGCTCGGCGCATTGGGCGTGGTGTGCGGCAGACGACACGTAAGGGGCAGGATAAGCTGGCGGAGATTCAGAATATCCTTCACGAGACGATTACCGGCAATCGAATTGTGAAGGCGTTCGGGATGGAGATGTGGGAGATGAACCGCTTTCGCCGTGCCGCGCGAAGGCTGTTCGATGCGAATTTGAAGTCGGTGAAAGTGCAGGCGATCAGTTCGCCATTGATGGATCTGATTGCGTCGATGGCGATTGCGCTATTGCTGCTGCTGGGGCGGGTGAGTATTCAGCATAAGCAGATGACGGCTGGATCGTTTATCACCTTTCTGATTGCAGTATTTACGTTGTATGACCCGGTGCGGAAGTTTGCTGCGTTCTATAACAGTTTTCAACAGGCGCTGGGTGCGAGTGAAGATATCTTCCGGTTCATGGATGCGCAGGATGATGTTCAGGAGAAGAAGCGAGCCTTTGCGCTGAAGGGCTTCAGCAAAGGGATTGAATTTGAGAACGTTGGTTTTGCGTATGAGAGTGAGGAGGGCGAGACCAAGCAGGTGCTGCGCGGAATTAATCTAACGGTGCATCCGGGTGAGGTGATTGCGCTGGTGGGGCCGAGTGGCGCGGGCAAATCTTCTCTGGTGAATCTCATTCCGCGGTTCTTTGATGTAAATGAAGGCAGGATCTTGATTGATGGGTTCGACCTGCGGGATGTGACGATCGATTCACTGCGTAAGCAGATCGGCAAGGTGACGCAGGAGACGGTGCTGTTCAACGATACTGTGCGAAACAATATTGCGTATGGGCAGCCGGATGTTCCGCTGAGCAGGGTGCAGGAGGCGGCCCAGATGGCGCTGGCGCATGACTTCATCTCACGGATGCCGGATGGGTACAACACGAAGATTGGCGAGAAGGGTCTTCGGTTGAGTGGGGGCGAACGACAGAGGCTGGCGATTGCTCGGGCGATTCTGAAGAATGCTCCGATATTGATTTTGGATGAGGCTACTTCTGCACTTGATACCGAGAGTGAGCAGTATGTACAGGCGGCGCTGGCGAATTTGATGCAGGGCCGGACGGTGTTTGTGATTGCGCACCGTTTGTCGACGGTGCGGAAGGCTACGCGTATTGCGGTAATTGAGCATGGGCAGATTAGTGAGATGGGGACGCATGAAGAGCTGATGCGGCACTCAGGGACCTATCGGCGGCTTTATGATATGCAGTTCAGCGATGCGGCTCCGGTTGTTGCGGGCAATGGTGAGGGCGCGGTGGCAGTGGAGGGGATTGCGTGAGCGAGATTTATTCGATGACGGGATTTGCCAGTGTGCGGGGTTCAGCCGGTGAGGGGTTGGGCTTTACGCTGACGATGAAGAGTGTGAATCATAGGTTTCTGGATCTGAGTTTCCGGATGCCTTCGTACTTCGATGGTCTGGAGGCGCAGATTCGCAAACTGTTGAAGGACGGGTTGCGGCGGGGGCATGTGGATGTGACGCTGCAGGTGGAGCGACGGGTGAGCGCGGAGGTTCAGCTGAATGCGGATTTGCTGGGTGCTTATGTGAAGGCGTTTCGTGAGGCGGCTAGTGCTCATGGGATTGCAGGTGAGCCAGATCTGAGCGCTTTGCTGCGGATTCCGGGGGTAATGAGTGTGGAGTCCAATGTGGGGTTGGGGGAGACGCCGGAGTTGGATGCAGCGGTAATCGAGCAGATTCCTGTTCTTGTGGAGAAACTGAATGCTGCCAGGGCGCTCGAGGGCGCTGCGCTGGGAGATGATTTGCGGTCATCGATGCAGCGGTTGCGGGCGTTCGGGGAGGAGATGGCTGAGCTGCGGAATGGTGTGCGGGAGGCACAGTTTGAGCGGCTGCGGGCGCGACTGGTGGAACTGACGCAGGGTGTTTCGGTGAATGAGGAGCGGGTGCTGACGGAGGCTTCGGTACTGGCAGAGAAGAGTGATATTGAAGAGGAGATTGTTCGACTGCGTACGCACGTGGATCGCTTTGTGGCGCTGCTGGATGAGGGTGGGGAACTGGGTAAGCGTCTGGATTTTCTGTTGCAGGAGTTGAACCGCGAGGCTAACACGATGTTGTCGAAGACTAGCGGGGCTACCGGCGAGAATAGTTTGCGGATCACGGAGCTGGGGCTGGAGATGAAGGCTGTGATCGAGAAGGCGCGGGAGCAGGTCCAGAATATTGAGTAGATGTGGGTGTGCGGCGGGTACACTGAAGATTCAGGCGAGGCAGGTTTTCTAAGGACGCATGGCAGGGATACTTTTTATTATTTCGGCGCCCTCGGGTTCGGGCAAATCGACGTTGGTGAGTCAGCTGCGGACTCTGGTGGAGGGGATGGAGTTTTCGATCTCATATACGACTCGGGCACGACGGGGATCGGAAGAGGATGGGCGGGAGTATCACTTTACGACCCGCGACGAGTTTGAACGGATGGTAATGAAGGGGGACTTCCTGGAGTGGGCAGAGGTCTTCGGGAACTACTATGGTACCGCTCGGTCGTCGCTGCGGATTGCGAAGGATCACGGGAAAGACCTGCTGCTGGACATCGATGTGCAGGGTGCTGGACAGGTAATGAAGAAGATGCCGGAGGCGGTGTCGATCTTCATTGTGCCACCTAGTCCGGAGGTGCTGGAGAGGCGGCTGCGGAACAGGAGCGAGGCCGAGAACATGACGTCGGAGGTCGTGATTCAGAAGCGGTTGGCTGAGGCGCGGAATGAGTTGAAGCAGGTGTGGGACTACAAGTATGCGTTGGTGAACGATGTTCTGGATGAGGCTGTGGCGGAGATGCGGGCGATCGTTCTGGCAGAGCGCGGGGTCACCGATGGGGTAAAGGCGCTTGCGGCAAGTTGCAGAACGGATGCGGCTTCGCCGAAGCTGCTGGCGGCCTTGAAAACTTTCGAAAGATAGAGACTGTTTATCCACTGCGATTTGTGAGTGCGCTTTCGGCTGGGCTGAGTTATAAATTCAGACTACGGGGGTCACACATGACGATCGAGAACTCGATGTTTAACAAATACAGCCTGGTAAAAGGCGCAGCACGACGGGCCCGGCAGTTGCAGTCTGGTGCTTCGCCACTGATCGTAGCCAAGTCGATGAAGGCTTGCAGGGTGGCGCAGGACGAGATCAGGCAGGGGCATGTGAAGTTCGTTCTTCCTGAGCGGCCAGCAGAGCCGACGCTGGATATTCCCACGGTTCACTAGTCTCGAGTTCATCGCGGTATCCCATCGCGGTACGATAGAGCCATGGCTGGTGACGTGGAGCAGTTGCGGGCGTACGTCGAGTACTTTCGCGACATGGGTATCTATGAGTTTTATCGCCGGGGCGAGCCGGTCTTTGTGGAGTCTGCGGAATCCACAGAGATAGCCGGTTCGATCGGTGATGTTGTTGCGGGCGCGGCGGCAGAACTGCGGCCTGCTGTGGTTGAATCTGCGGCGGTTGTAGAAGTCAGTACTCCGCCAGTTGTTTCTGCCGAGACAAATTATCTGGAGCCGGCGATTCCGAAGCTTGTGAGTTTCGATGATCTTGCACCTGTGCCTGAGAGCCGTGTGGCTGCCCGGGAGAAGGCTGGTGCGCTTGTTGCTATTCGAGAAGAGATCGGCGACTGTACGCGGTGTCCGCTGGCGTATGCGGGGCGGCGTTCGATAGTGTTTGGCGATGGCGATCCGAACGCCCGGTTGATGTTTGTGGGTGAGGGGCCGGGGGCCGATGAAGATGTCCAGGGGCTGCCGTTTGTAGGGAAGGCCGGGCAACTGTTGAACAACATGATTGGGGCGATGGGGCTGAAGCGCGAGGAAGTTTATATCGCCAATATTGTGAAGTGCAGGCCTCCGCAGAATCGGGTCCCCGAGCCGGTGGAGGCGAATACCTGCTCGCAGTTCCTGCTCAAGCAGATTGATGTTGTGCAGCCGCAGGTCATTGTGGCACTGGGGGCTACAGCGGCTTTGTATCTGCTGGGGGTGAAACGGTCGCTCAGTTCGCTGCGAGGGCACTGGCATCAGTGTCGTGGGGCGAAGCTAGCGGTGACGTATCATCCGGCGTTTCTGTTGCGGGACCCCCGGCAGAAGGGTGAGGCGTGGAAAGATCTGCAGATGGTAATGAAGGAGATGGGGTTGAAGGCCCCGGCTAAGGGCTAGTTTCTGTGTACAACGGCGTTCATCTGGTACCCCCTCCCTCTACTAGAAAGTCCTAAAGTATTCGAAATAAAAGATTTGAGTCTGGACTGCGGTCAGACCTCAATTGCAAAGAGAAAGCCCCGGCTGGTGGGCCGGGACTTTGCTCATTGGAATTGCTCTATTTCTATTATAGCGGGTGGGACGGAACGATATGGCACTTGGATATTGTTGATTGGTAATGGGATAGGAGGATTTCGGGCTTGACAAGTTTCTGGGCGCCAGCGTGGAATCATGCCTCAGGGGCTAAAGCCCCTTTCTCGCTCCGTGAGCTTTTTCGCAGGGCTAAAGCCCTGCGCTTCACCCAAATACAGCAGCCAGGATTCCTGCGGGATGGCAAAAGGCAACGGTCTTAACGGATGCTGGAGAGACTATTGTGGGGGTGGGATGCGGACGGTGTTGGCTCGGCAGGAGCGGATGGGGCCGCAGGTGGTGGGGTGGAGGCTTTTGTCGAGGCAGACTTCGACGGCTGTGAGGTAGTTGTTGCCACAGCTCAGGGCGAGGTTTTCGCGGGAGAGATTCGGATTGCTGGCGGTGAAGAGAGCGAGAATCTGTTCGGGTGGCATGGAGATCTGGTGGGTGAGCTGGGTGAGCTCGGGCGGAATGACGATGCTGTGGAAGGCGGTGCTTGCAAGGGTGAAGAAGGCGTCGGGGGAGAGGCCGGAGCAGGTGCCATGGGTCCGCCATTCGTGCTTGAGAAGTCCGGGGTCGGGGTAGATGTCACTGTGTTGTGAGGGATCGCGAGGGCCGGGGGCGTTGGAACAGTTCTGGGGGTAGGTGCCGTTGAGGTTCTGGGGCCAGAGGCCGTGGAGGACGAAGGCCGGGTGCTGGGCGCACTCGGCTGCGGTAGGGTGCGAGTGGCAGAACTCGGGCGACCAGGAGAGATTGAGGAGGTAGTAGTCGAAGTTCTGGGAGGTGGTGGGGGAAAGGGAGTCAGGTTTGGCTTGCGTTTGCTGGACGACACTCGATGGACGCGATGGAGTTTGTTGCGGCGCGTTACAGCCGAGAGTAAGGAGCAGGAGGATGATTGCTGGAATCGCCTTGTTATCCATGCGAACGTATACCCCGTGTCGAGCTTGCAGACCGATGCTGATGCAGGTTCAGGGTATCGCAGGAGAATTCGCTAAGACTGGTCTTGTTACGGTTCCGTTGGCTTGTGCGTTTACGTACAGAAGGGGAATGGCAACCTCGAATGGGAATGTGGGCTCTAAATTTGTAACAGTCCTGTAATAAAAGGAGCGTGATGGCGCCGAAGAAAAAGTATGGACTTGCAGATCCGTCGCGGCTTGAGCCGGTGCTGAAGAAGGGCTTGTTGCAGGTGATTGTTGAGACGCCTAAGGGCAGCCGAAATAAATTTTCCTTTGATCCGGAGCAGGAGATATTTGCGCTGAAGAAGGCGTTGCCAGCGGGGATGACGTTTCCGTATGACTTTGGATTTCTTCCGAAGACGCTGGCGGATGACGGCGATCCGATTGATGTGCTGCTGTTGATGGATGAGCCGGCGTTTCCCGGGGTTCTGGTGCCTTCGCGGTTGATTGGCGTCATCGAGGGTGAGCAGGTGGATGGCAAGAAGCGGATTCGCAATGATCGCCTGGTCGCGATTGCCGAGGCTAACCATATGTATCAAAACGTGCGGAAGCTGAGTGATTTGCCCAAACAGTTTTTGCGCGAATTGGAGGATTTCTTCGTCAATTACCACCGGTTGGAGGGCAAGAAATACAAGCTGCTGGGCTACAAGGAGATTGCAGTAGCGGAGAGATTGATCAAGAAGGCGAAGAAGGCTGCTTAGGCTGCGAGCAGATGTGGTCAGCGACGGATGGAAGAACTGTTGATGAGGTTTCTGATCGGTGGGGTTGTGATCAGCGCGTTTGCGTTGTTGGGTGATGTGTTGCGGCCCAAGAGTTTTGCGGGTTTGTTTGGCGCGGCACCTTCGATTGCGCTGGCGACGGTGGGGATGACGATTGCTCGCCAAGGTAAAGGGTATGCGGCTACGGAGGCGCGATCGATGGTGTTGGGGGCGATCGCATTTTGTGTGTATGCCTACGCGGTGGGTTTGGTGTTGATGCGGTATAAGAGATCGGCGGCGTGGACGACGTTGTCGTTACTGCCAATATGGCTGGGGATTTCGCTGGGATTGGGGTGGGTACTGCTGCGGTGAGTGCATGAGGATCGAAGCTAATTTTTCAGTGCTTAAAGATACGAAGGTCCACGAGCATGTGGTGCGGTTCATGCTGGGGGGATTGGTGACTATGGCGGTGGGGCTGATCGCGAAACGATGGGGGCCGGTGATTGGAGGGCTGTTTATGGCATTTCCGGCGATCTTTCCGGCGGGAGCGACGTTGATCGAGGAACATGAGGTGCGGAAGAAGAAAGAGATTGGACGCGACGGGAGACTACGGGGTCGGGAGGCGGCGGCACTCGATGCGTTTGGTGCGGCTTTGGGGGCGATGGGGCTGATGGCGTTTGCGCTGGTGTTGTGGGGATTTTTGCCGGGGCATAGCTCGTGGGTGTCGCTGGGGCTGGCGGCGTTGGCGTGGATGGTGGTGTCGGGATCGTTGTGGGTGCTGCGGAGGAGTTGACGGTAGCTATTCACACAGAGCGGTGGATGGCTTGGAAGCATTAGGCTAGTGGGATGCCTTTGTTTTGTGACGTTGCTTTGCCGGTTCCTCTGGATCAGATGTTTACCTATGCGGTGAATGGGGTGGTGCCGGTGGTGGGGGCTCGGGTGCTGGTGCCTTTTAGTGGGCAGCGTTTGATGGGTGTGGTCGTGCGGGTGCACGAGGATGCGCCTAAGGATGATTTTGAGATCAAGCCGGTGCAGCAAGTACTGGATGATGCGGCGCTGCTGCCGGATGAGTTGATGGAGTTGGCGCGGTGGATTGCGGCATACTATGTGGCTCCGTTGGGTGAGGTGTTGCGGGGGATGCTTCCGTTGGGGGCGGAGGTCAAGCGGCATGTGGTGTATCGAATTGCCGAGGCAGGGCGAAGGGTGCTGTATGAGGGGGCGGCTAAGGGGAGTTCGCGGCGGTCGAAGCTGAGTGTGGAGGAGCAGAATCGCGAGTATTCGGTGCTGAACTATTTGGAGGATGGGGAGGCGGCGAAGATTTCGGCGTTGCGGTCGGCTACAGGGGCGAATAAGAGTTTGCTGGAGGGGATGGTTCGGAAGAAGTGGCTGACGAGGGAGGCTGTGGCGGAGGAGCGGGATGCTCGGCGGCTGGAGCGGGTGGCTGTGCTGATGGGGCATGAGGCAGGGGAAGAGGGTGTCGTGAGTGAGGTATCGGGTATCGGGTATCAGGCGTCAGGTGTGGGAAAGCGGCTGCCTCGGCTGAATGAGAATCAGCTGGCGGTGATGGCGGAACTGGCGGCGGTCGGGGGGCGGATGCGGGTGCTGGATCTGCGGGGGAGTTTGCCTGGGGTGCCTGAATCTACGCTGGGGACTCTGGTGAAACGGGGGCTGGTGGCGATTGAGGAAGTGGCGGAGGATTTTCATCTGGGGGGGGTGGGTGCTCATGGGAAGAAGCATGCGCATGAGCACGCGCTGAATGAGGCTCAGATGGAGGCTCTGAGTACGATTGCGGCGGCGATGGCGAAGAGTGGGTTTGCGCCGCATCTGCTGTATGGAGTGACGGGATCGGGGAAGACTACGGTTTATTTTGCGGCGATGCGGCGGGCTCTGGATGCGGGGAAGAGTGCGCTGCTGCTGGTTCCGGAGATTGGGCTGACTCCGGCGATGACGGGCCAGTTGGTGGCGGCGTTTGGGGATGAGGTGGCGCTGCTGCATTCTCAGTTGACGCCGGATGAGCGGGCTGAGCAGTGGCACAGGATTCGGCGGGGTGAGGCGAGGGTGGTGGTGGGGACGCGGTCGGCGGTGTTTGCTCCCGTGGCGAAGCTGGGGTTGATCATTGTCGATGAGGAGCATGACGGAAGTTATAAGCAGGAGGAGACTCCGCGGTATCACGGGCGCGATGTGGCGGTGATGCGGGCGAAGCTGAATGATGCAGTGGTGGTGCTGGGGTCGGCGACGCCGTCGTTGGAGAGCTGGTCGAATGCGGAGAAGGGCCGTTACGCGCGGGTGGAGATGCGGCAGAGGGTGGCGGACCGTCCGTTGCCAGCGGTGGAACTGGTGGACATGCGCAATGAGTTCAAGGAGACGGGGCAGGAGCAGATTTTTTCGCGCAAGCTAATTGAAGAGACGCAGGCTACTCTGGATCGCGGCGAGCAGGTGATTATTCTGCTGAATCGGCGCGGGTATTCGTTTGTGGTGATGTGCAGAAGTTGCGGCGGGAAGATTGAGTGTGAGAACTGCGCGATCTCGATGACTTACCACAAGCCGGTGACGGATGCGCATGCGCATGTTGGGCAGCGGCTGGAGTGTCATTACTGCGGGTTTCGGCGTGGGGTGCCGAAGACTTGTCCGAAGTGTGAGAGCGAGCATCTTTATTTTTTGGGGGCGGGGTCGCAGCAAGGAGAGGAGCGGTTGCAGGAGCTGTTTCCCGGGGCGCGGATTGGGAGGATGGATCGCGATACGGTGCGAGGTCGCAGCGATATGGAGCGGCTGCTGTCGCGGCTTCATGCGGGGGAGATCAATCTGCTAGTGGGAACGCAGATGATTGCGAAGGGCCACGATATTCATGGAGTGACGCTGGTGGGCGTGGTAGGCGCGGACTTTGCGCTGGGGCTGCCGGATTTTCGCGCGGCGGAGAGAGTGTTTCAGCTGCTGACGCAGGTGTCAGGCCGGGCAGGGCGCGGGGATCTGCCGGGGAAGGTGTTGGTGCAGACGTATCATCCGGATCATTATGCGATTCAGTTTGCGGCGCAGCATGATTATCCGGGATTCGTGGCGAAGGAGCTTCAGTATCGGCGGTGGATGCACTATCCGCCTTATGCTGTGCTGGCGAATGTGGTGATCCAGAGCGAGAAGCTTGAGGAGGCTACGGGGTGGTCAAGTGTGGTGGGGCGGTGGTTTCAGCAGACGCGGTTGGAGAAGGTGCGGGTACTGGGGCCTGCGGCTGCGCCGATTGTGCGGTTGAAGCGAATTTACAGGTATCACTTTGTGCTGAAGGCTGAGCGAAGACAGGTGCTGGGGGAGGCTTTGCGCGCGATGCTTCGGTTTGCCGACGCGCAAGGAATTCCACGACGGAACCTGGTGGTGGACGTGGATGCAGTTCACCTGATGTGATGAAGCAGGAGTCGCTTCGCGGCGCTTAGTTGAGCAGATGCAGCTCTTTGCCGGGCTTGAAGCGGACCGCTTTGCCAGGAGCGATCGTGACTTCGGCGCCTGTTCTTGGATTGCGGCCGATGCCGGTTTTCCTTGGCTTGACGGTGAAGACGCCAAAGCCGCGGAGCTCGATGCGGTCGCCAGCGACGAGAGTAGCTTTCATGCTCTCGAAGATTGCGTCCACGGCGGCCTCTGCTTTCGTCCTTGGCAGGCCAGTTCGCTCAACCACCCTTTGTATCAAATCCTGCTTAATCATTTGGGGCGCCGTCCTTGGGCTGTAATTTGTGTGAAACGGGGTACTTCCGACCTGGGTTTAGTACGGTGATGTTAGAAACTCGCACGGAGATTGTCAACGCCAGAACGCTACCGTAAGATGAAGAATCTAATGAGGCAACGGGAAAAGGGTTGTACGGCGACCAATTTGCCCTGCTTTTGCGACAGTTGAGACCATGAAATAGAAGAGGAAGGGAAGCAAAACGAGTGGCCATTAAAAGTGACCGTTGGATTCGGCAGCAGGCGATTGAGCATGGAATGATCGCCCCGTTTAGTGAGAAACAGGTGAAAGACGGGGTGATTTCGTATGGACTGTCGTCTTACGGGTATGACCTGCGGGTTTCCGATGAATTCAAGATTTTTACGAACGTGAATAGTGCGATTATCGACCCAAAGGCGTTTGATGAGCGCTCGTTTGTTTCTGTGCAGGCGCCGAGCGTGATTGTGCCGCCGAACTCGTTTGCACTGGCACGGTCGATTGAGTATTTCAAGATTCCCAGAGATGTACTGACGATCTGCGTGGGAAAATCGACGTATGCGCGGTGTGGCATCATCGTGAATGTGACGCCGTTCGAGCCGGAGTGGGAAGGGTTTGTGACGTTGGAGATCTCGAACACGACACCGTTGCCGGCGCGGATTTATGCGAACGAAGGGCTGTGCCAGATACTGTTCTTCCAGTCGGATGAGGTTTGCGAAGTTAGTTACGCAGACCGCAAAGGAAAGTATCAGAATCAGCAGGGAATCGTTCTGCCGAAGCTTTAGGCCAACTGTTTTATTGGATTTTCAAACTGCCTACTGATTGACCGACGGCGCAAGGACGCCGCAATGGCCATGAAAGAGACACTGCCACACGACCGTCTGCGGATGGGGTTGATTGCTACGGACCCGCTGCGCATTATGGGATTGCAGGCGATCTTTGCTGAGGGATTGAAGGCGGATGTCATTCCGCTGTCGGTGCCGGGTGCGCTGGATGCGTCGGGGGTCTCGCTGATCCTGATCGATGCGACGTGCGCGGATCATATCCTTGAGTTGCTGGCTACGTTTCGGCGGTCGCGTCCGCATCTGCGGCTCGTTGTGATCGGGTTGGAGAACGATCACGAGTACATCCAGAAGATCATTGGCGCGGGTGCGAAGGGCTATCTGACCCATGGGGCGAAGGAGAGCGAGATACGGCTGGCGATCGAGATTGTACAGGATGGGTCGGTATGGGCTCCCAGGAAGGTGCTGGCGCGGTTGCTGGAGGCATCCTCTGGTGGGGATGGGCAGGGGCCGGTTGGTGAGCCACGGTTTACTGAGCGTGAGGGGCAGGTGCTCCGGTTGCTGGTGGCGGGAAGTCCGAATCGGGAGATTGCCAGTGCACTGGGCATTGATGAAGCCACGGTGAAAGCGCATGTCGGAAGGTTGATGCGGAAGGTCGGGGTAACGAACCGTATTGCACTGACGATGCAAGCTGTGAGTCGAAATCTCTTTACGCAGCAATGAGTTACGTGTTTGTCTATTAGTAACTAGTTTATTAATAGAAACCGCTCAAAGGTCTACATACCTCTGTACCGTTGTGGGACAGAGAATTGTGATGCAGAGTTGTGAGTAAGCAACACAGACCTGGGAGAGGGGTTGTAGAGAGCGCGTCTGGGGAACCAGGCACTATCTCTACAACCCCCATTTTTTTTAATTTGTCAGGTTTCCATCCGCCGCGTACAACTTCTCTTTTCAGGGTTACATCTCATATCATGTTGGAAATAAGCGGGTTGTAGACGCTTTCCCAGTTCTTTAGCTGGAAAAATGAAGACACCAAAGGTGAAAAAACATGAGGAAATTATCTGTGATTGTAACGGGAGTTGCGCTTGTAGCAAGTTCCATGAGTGCGTTTGCGGCGGGCGATAAGGCGAAGATTGCTGGCCGGTTGCAAGATGCTGGTACAGTAATCAGCCAGATCATGTCGGCCCCGGATAAGGGGATTCCTGGCGAGATTCTTGCGGGAGCTTCATGCGTGGTTGTGATTCCGAGCTTCAAGAAAGCTGCATTCGTGGTTGGTGCGCAATATGGTCAGGGTGCCGCGACCTGCCGCACGCCGAGGGGCTGGAGCGCGCCGGTATTGGTGCAGTTGGAAGGCGGGAGCTTCGGATTTCAGATTGGTGGGCAGGCAACCGACCTGGTTCTGATTGCGATGAACGATCAGGGACTTCAGGCGATGCTGAAGAACAAATTTAAGATCGGTGCGGATGCTGCGGCTTCGGCTGGGCCGGTTGGGCGTAATGCTCAGGCTGGTACGGACTGGAAGCTGAATGCTGAGTTTCTGACTTACTCGCGCAGCAAGGGTCTGTTTGCGGGTATCGATCTTGATGGGACTGTGTTGTCGCAGAACCAGGATGATACGCGGACGTTGTATGGCGATAATGTTCCGTTTGAAACTATCTTGAAGGGGCAACATCCCACGCCGCCAGAGGGAGAGCCGTTCGTGCGGACGGTGGCAAAGTACTTCGTGAGGGCGAAGGAAAGTCACTAAGATTTGCATGTTTGATTTAGCTTTGAGTTTGTGGAGGGGCGATCGATTCTGGTCGCCTCTTCTTGTGTTTGGGCATGGTGATGGAAGCCGTTAGACTTGAGGCTTGAGCGAAGCTACCCAGAAGGATCTGCCGAAGGAAAAAGTGAACCTCCGCGAGACGGTGGAGTTTGCTTTTGTCTGGGTCTTTGTTCATCTGCTGAGGATGCTGCCTCGGAGTGTGGCGCGCGGGATCGGGGCGGCGATTGGGTGGATTGCGTTTCGTTTGTTAGGGCGGTTGCGGCGGGTGGGGCTGCGGAATCTTGCGCTGGCGTTTCCTGAGAGAGAGGAGGCCGAGCGAGAGAAGACGCTGCGGGCGGTTTACAGGAATTTGGGGTATCTGCTGGCGGAGTTCTGCCTGATGCCGGGGTATACGGCGGAGAGGGCGAGCCGGTTTATCCGGTATGAGGGGTTGGAGAATTATTTGCGGGCGCGGGACAAGGGGAAGGGTGTTCTGGTGCTGACGGGGCATCTGGGGGCTTGGGAACTGTCTAGCTTTTATCACTCGCTGATGGGATATCCGATGGCGATGGTGATACGGCGGCTGGATAATCCGCTGGTGGATGCGTTTGTGAACAGGGTTCGCTGTATGCATGGGAATCGGGTGATCCATAAGGATGATTTTGCGCGGGGGTTGATTGCGGCGATGCGGGCGGGGCAGACGGTTGGGTTTTTGATGGATACGAATATGACTCCGCCGCAGGGAGTGTTTGTGCCTTTTTTTGGGGTGATGGCTTGTACGGCTTCGGGGATGGCGCGGGTGGCGGCGAAGACGGGGGCGGCGGTGGTTCCGGGTTTTTTGTTGTGGGATGAGGGTGAGAAGAAGTATGTGCTGCGGTTTGGCGAGGAGTTGGAGGTTGTCCATACTGGCGATGCCGAGCGCGATGCGGTGACGAATACAGCTTGTTTTACGGCGATTATTGAGCAGTATGTTCGGCGGTATCCTGAGCAGTGGTTGTGGATGCATCGGCGCTGGAAGACGCGGCCGGATGGGGACGAGAGGATTTATTGATGGCTAAGGTGAGCGAGATCGCAGGGTGGGTTGGGGCGAAGGCTCCGGCGGGTGAGGCGGAGATTACTCGGGTGTCGGGGATCGATGGGGCGACCGCGGATTCGCTGGTGTTTGCGATGGATCAGACGATGCTGGTTGCGGCGCTGGAGTCGAAGGCTGGAGCGATTTTGGTGAGCAATAAGGTGGAGCTTTGGGAGCTGCCGGCTGATCCGCGGATTGTTTGGGTGGCTGATCCTCGGTATGCGTTTGCGGTGGTGGCGCAGCGGCTTGCTGGTAAGGGGTTTGTGGCGGGGGTGCATCCTACGGCGGTGTTGGGGGAGGGTGTGAAGATTGGCCAGGGGACTTGGGTTGGACCTCGGGTGGTGTTGGGGGGTGGGGTGGTTATCGGTAATGATTGCAATGTCTTAGCTGGAGTGACGATCTATCCTGGTACGGTGATTGGGGATCGGGTTGTGGTGCAGGCTGGGGCTGTTTTGGGGGCTACGGGGTTTGGGTATGCGCGGAGTGCAGAGACGGGAGAGTATGTGTTGTTTCCGCAGCAGGGGCGGCTGGTGGTGGAGGACGATGTTGAGATTGGGGCTAATACGACGATCGATCGCGGGGCTCTGGGGGAGACGCGGATTGGGCGGGGGACGAAGATCGATAATCTGGTGCATATTGGGCATAACTGCCTGATAGGAAAGAATGTTGTGATTGCGGCACAGACGGGGATTTCGGGGTCGAGTGTGGTGGAGGATGGGGCTGTGCTGGGGGGGCAGGTTGGGATTGGGGAGCATGCTACGGTGGGGAAAGGCGTGATTCTGGGGGGTGGGGCTGGGGTTTTGAGTGGGAAGAAGATGCATGGGCCGGGGGAGGTTTTCTGGGGTCGGCCGGCGCGTCCTTTGAAGGAATATTTAAGGGACCTGGCTCGGCTGAAAAAACGCTAATTTTCTGGGAAAAACGCTGGTTTGTTGCTGGAAAAATGTGTGGCAAGCGTGGTTTTGATGTGGTTTTTGGTGGTGTAGAAGATGGCCATTGTGGTGGTTGGCGGGCACTCACGGAACGTGGGAAAGACGAGCGTGGTGGAGGGGCTGATCCGCGCGATGCCGGAGATGCGGTGGACGGCATTCAAGGTGACGCAGTTTGGGCATGGGATGTGCTCGGCGAATGGCGAGCCTTGTGATTGCGAGACGGCGGAACATACGATCGCGGTGAGTGAAGAGCGGGTTGGGGGAGATGCGGGGACGGATTCGGGGCGGTTTCTGGCGGCGGGGGCGGTGCGGTCGTTGTGGGTGAGGACGCGGACGGGAGATCTGGCGGAGGCGATGCCTCGTATACGTAAAGAGATCGAGAAGGCAGAGAATGCGGTGATCGAGTCGAACAGCATTATGCGGTTTTTGCGGCCTGATCTCTATCTCAGTGTGCTAGATCCGGAGGTGGCGGACTTCAAGGATTCGGCGCGGCTGTATCTGGATCGGGCGGATGCTGTGCTGGTTCCGGAGGGCGTGCTGGGAAGGCCGGAGTGGAAGGGGGTTTCGTTGAAGCTGGTGCAGGGGACTCCGGTACTGGCGATGCGGCCTCCGATGTATGTGACGGAAGAGGTCGTGGGATTCGTGCGGAAGAAGCTGAAAGGTATAGATTTGTAGCTCCAAAGAGTAACAGGGATCCAAAAGGAGGGCGCGTTTCGCTGGTGGGCCGTTAACAATTGAGGAACATAAGTTTGGTACAGATGTTTACACGTCTTTGACTTGATGGGAGAGTTGGTCTTTCGAGGAGACGGCGCATGGTGACCGCGGTTGCTGGTGGAGTACCGGGTCCTTTTCTGTGGTGGACGGCGCATACGGTGGGGGCAGCCGGAAATGCATTGATCGTGTTGTGGGGTGACGTCGAGAACGCGTCTACGCTCCCGGACTGGACTGAGGTGATGGACGCTCGTGTTCTGCTGCTGGCGAACGTTTTGCTGTTCGCGCTGTACGCAGCAGTGATGCTGGTGAATGCGCGGATCATCGGCGGGACGAAGGGGGCGATGTGGTTTGCGGGGGCGAACCTGTGCAGTGGCGCTGCGATGCTGGCGACGGGAAGCTTGTGGCTGCATGTGGGGCCGCCGGGGTTGTCCTATGCCTTAACGGGATTGTTTTCGGTGACTGGACTGATGATGCTGCACCGGAGCTTCGCGGACCTGCTGGAACGCGGGCCGATGCTGAAAGGGGTGCAATACAGTCTGGTGGCCGCACTCACGGCTGGGGTGGTGATGGTGGTACTGCATCCGGTGGAGACTCCGTTGCTGGAGATTCTGCTCTACCTGACGCTGGCGATGCAGTTTGGAGTGATTGCGGCGGTGGTCTTCCGGTTCTCGGGAGACGACGTTGGGCTGGCGGGATGGCTGACGGGAGTGGCGCTGTCGGTGTATGCGGTTGTGCAGTTTATGCGGGCGCTGGTGCTGACGCATTTTGGCCGGCCGGAGTATCAGGCGCTTTTGCAGAAGACGAATATTTTGTGGCTCATTGCCTGCCTGGTGACGAGCGCGGCGACTGCATTTGGGTACATGTTTCTTGCTACGGCGAAGCTTCGCGTGGAGTTGCAGTGGAGGGCACAGGTGGATGAGCTGACCGGTTTGCTGAACCGGTGGGCGCTGAAGCGGGTGGCGATACGGGAGATCGAGCGATGCCGGCGAACGAAGGGAAAGCTTGCGGTGCTGATGATCGATCTGGATGGGATGAAGGAGATTAATGACAGGGCCGGTCACGGGTGTGGCGATGTGGTGCTGCAGTCGGTGGCGAGTGTGGTGCAGGAGACGGTGCGGGGGCATGACTCGGTGGCGCGGATGGGCGGAGATGAGTTTTGCGTGCTGCTGCCAGATGCGGAGCTTGCTGAGGCGCAGGTGGTCGCGGAGCGGCTGCGAGCGGAGGTAGAGGAGTTGGTGATTCGGTATCGGGGGGCGACGCTGCAGGTGAGCGCGAGCGTGGGGGTGGCTTCGTCGGATCTGTGCGGGCTGACGTGGCAGAGTCTGCTGGACCATTCGGATGCGGCGCTGTATGAGGCGAAACGAGGCGGGAAGAACCAGGTGATGGTGGCCGAGCCGGTGATGGAGATGCATCGAGAGTGCATCGCGGAGTTGGGGGTGGTTTTAGAGGAGAGGCGGAGGCCTTAGGGGCTGGATGGCAAGAGCAGATCCCTGCGGGATGACAACAGGAAAGATCAGGGTGGGGTCAGATGGATTGGACGGGGAGAAGCATTAGGTCTTCGGCGAGGGATACTTCTTTTTGGACGAAGGGTTCGGCGTAGCGGACTCCGGCGAGTAGGCCGTAGTGGCGGGCGGTGGCGAAGGTGCGCTCGCGGATGTCTTCTTCGGGGACGAAGAGGCCGGTGCCGGTGGACTGCTGTCCGTACTGGGAGCGATAGGCCAGGAGGGACTGGAGGCGCTGCTCGACGAATGGGGTGATGTCGACGACGAAGGTGGGCCGGACATCGGCGTAGAGGGAGGCGTAGAGGATCTTGTAGGGCCGGTGAGGTGCGTGGCCGCCTGGGGTTTCGATTTTGGAGAGGCCGCTGACGAAGCAGGCTTCATAGCCGAGGGTGGCGGTGGTGTAGTGGTCGGGGTGGCGACCTTGCCAGTAGGGGAGGATGACGACGCGGGGGCGAAGGCGGCGGAGGACGGCGGCGATCTTGAGGCGGTTCTCGAGGGTGTTCTGGACGTTGCCGTCGGGGAGGTCGAGGGCTTCGCGGTGTGTGACGTTGAGGATGCGGGCGGCGGCGTTGGCTTCGGCCTGGCGCTCGGCTGCGGTGCCCCGGGTGCCGGACTCGCCTTGGGTGAGGTCGAGGATGCCGGTGCGCCAGCCTCGGGCGTGCATCGTGAGGAGGGTGCCTCCGCAGGTTTGCTCGACATCGTCACGGTGGGCAGCTATGGCGAGAATGTCGAGCATAGGAGGTGAGTCAACAGGTCAGCGAGTTAGCTAGTCAGCGAAAGAGTGATAGGCGCTGGCCAGCTAACTCGCCGACTAGCTAGTTAGCGGCGTTGGTGGCGGCGTCCATGTAGGCTACGTCGAGAGCTGTGCCCTGGATGATAATGAATTGGTTGTTGATCTCGGAGAGGTCGGTGGTGTTGAAGGCGTGGACCTGTCCACCGTAGGCGGTGTAGACCTTGTGGAGGCCTTCGACCCAGCAGAGGCCGGTGAGATCGCCTAAGTACCACTGGTTCTGGTTGGCGTTGGGAAAGGGTACCGCGGAGTTGGGGTCCTGCGGGTTGACGGCGGGAACGATGGATGCGGCGCCGGTGCCGAGGTTGTAGCTGGTGAGGCAGTTGTAGTTCTGGCCTAACTTGGCGCGCTCGCCGGTGGCGCAGAATTGAGAGCCGATCCAGAGGGTGTTGTCATCGGCGAAGAGCATCTTGGTGTGGTTGCCGTCGGAGATGGAGACGGGGGCGCTGGGGGTGAGGGTGCTCATGTTGAGCAGGGTGAGGCGTCCGGCCCAGAGGCCGTCTGGTTGAAGCTGTTGTCCGGCTAGATAGAGCGTGGTGCCGTCAGAGAGAGAGGTCGTGACGCCGCCGGGGATGGCCACGCTGGTGTTGACCGAGTTGGGGAAGGGCGGGGTGTTGACGTCGATGGTGAGCGCGCCCTGCTGGAGGAGAGTGACGCCGGCGGTTTTACCACCGCACTCGGGACCGCAGTTGAGGACGTAGGCCAGGGAGCCGTCGAGGGAGAAGTAGACACCGATGGGGCGGTCGAGGCTGGGCTTGGTCGGGCTGTCGGGGACGGGAACGACGCAGTAGACGGGGAGCGTGACGGGCTGGCAGTCCACGGCGCCAGATGGGGCAGCCTGATTGGCGTTGAGCTTGATGAGGCGGTAGAGGGTGTCGGAGTTGCGGACCATCGCCAGAACGACGGTGTCACCCTGATTGACGGCTACCCGATAGACGTTGGGGAGATTGAGGCCGTAGCTCTTGCCGGTGGTGTTATCGAGGACGCCCAGGATGCCGGTGCCTGCTTCAGCAGCATAGATATGGGCGAAGGAGGTGGGGATGGCGAGTGAAGTGGAGGTGGGGAAGGTTCCGGCTGAACCGCTGGCGGCTTCCTTGCTGTAGTCGATTTTGTTGAGGCTGCCGTCGGAGTTGGAGTAGACGTAGCCGAGAACCTGCTCGGGGAAGTTGAAGATCATGTTCGGAAAACCAGCGCCGAAGCCCGAGATGGAGAAGCTGGGGATGGTGTTCTGAACGTTGCTGCGGATATCGCGCAGGCTATCGAGGATCTGCAGGCTTCCCTGGGAGCCGTTGACCGTGACTGCGACCATGACACGGTTCGCCAGCTTGCTGGGCGGGATGGGCCGGTTGGCGAAGGTGAATTGGGGGAACTTGTAGTAGTCGTTGCTATTGCACGCGGCGAGCCCTATGGTAGCGACGGCGATCAGGAGGCCGCAGAGGATCTGGGCACAAAAAGACTGGCTGAGGGGACTACGATTCTTCAACGGTAAGGACTCCAAACCTGAGCGCTGCGGCATGATCTGCGGCCACTGCTATAACGCTGAGTATAACAAAGGACGCGGTGGCGGCGGTTTGGGTAGCGATCCGCAAGGATCAAGGTTTGGAGCGGGTTGGGGTGGTGGCTTAGGATGGGAGGAATAGACCGGAGACGATGATGGCAGAGGTTCTAACGAACGAGAAGGTAAGTCCTGTGGGCGTTGCAAGGCTGTTTAGCGGTTCGACGGTGCTGTGCGATGGCGCGATGGGCACGATGCTGTATGCGCGGGGCATTTTCATCAATCGGTGCTATGACGAGTTGAACCTGTCGCAGCCGGAGATGGTGCGCGAGGTCCATTCGGAGTATCTGCAGGCCGGTGCGGAGGTGATTGAAACCAATACGTTTGGGGCGAATCGGTTTCGGCTGGAGCACTTTGGGTTTGGGGATAAGGTTCGAGAGATCAATGTTGCTGGTGTGAAGCTGGCGCGGCAATGTGTGGAACAGATCCGCGAGAAGCAGGCCAGCGAGGCCTTTGTGGCGGGGTCGATTGGGCCGTTGGGTGTGAGGCTGGAGCCGCTGGGCAAGGTGGGGCTGGATGAGGCTCGGGAGGCGTTTGCGGAGCAGATCAGCGCGATGGTTGAGGGTGGGCCAGGGGTTGGGGTGGATTTGCTTGTGATTGAAACGCTGACTTCGCTGGTGGAGGCGGAGCAGGCGATTCGTGCGGCTCGGAGTGTGGCTCCTGAGGTGCCGGTGATTGTGATGATGACCGTCGATGAGGATGGGAATTGTCTGGATGGTGCTTCGGCTGAGACGGCGGCGACGAAGCTGACGGCGTGGGGTGCGGATGCGATTGGTTGCAATTGCAGCGCGGGGCCGGCTACGGTGCTGAGTGTGATCGAGCGGATGCGGCCTTTGACGACGCTGCCGCTGGCGGCGATGCCGAATGCAGGGATTCCGCGGGCGGTGGAAGGGCGGACGATTTATTTGACTTCGCCGGAGTACATGGCGAGCTTTACGCGCAAGCTGGTGAAGGCGGGCGCGAGCTTTGTGGGTGGATGTTGCGGGACGACTCCGAGCTATATACGGGCGATGAAGAGTTCGCTGCGCGCGATGGATGCGATGGAGACGGGCGCTCAGGTGATGGAGAAGACGAGCGCGGACAAGACGGCTACGGCTGAGGTGAAGAACAAGGTTGCTCCTCCGCCGCTGGCGCAGCGGTCGAAGATTGGATCGATGGTCGCGCGGGGCGAGTTTGTGCGGCTGGTGGAGATTGTGCCGCCGAAGGGGATCGACTGCAGCAAGGAGCTGGATGGCGCGGCTTATCTGCATAGGCTGGGCGTGGACGCGATCAATGTGCCGGACTCGCCGCGTGCGAGTGCGAGGATGAGCGCGCAGAGTTTGTGTGTGCAGATTCAGCAGCATGTGGGGATCGAGACGGTGCTGCATTACACGTGCCGGGACAGGAATGTGTTGAGCATTCAGAGCGACCTGCTGGGGGCTTCTTCGATTGGGTTGAAGAATATTTTGTGCCTGACGGGTGATCCTCCGAAGCTGGGGAATTATCCGGATGCTACGGCGGTTTTCGATGTCGACGCGATTGGGCTGGTGAATGTGGTTCGGAATTTGAACTGCGGGCTGGATATCGGAAAGAACTCGATTGGCGGATCGACGGGTTTCACGATTGCCGTGGCTGCGAATCCTGGGGTGCCGGATATCGATCAGGAGGTTCGGCGGTTCGCGTATAAGGTCGAGGCGGGCGCGGAGTATGCGATTACGCAGCCGGTGTTCGATATGCGCGTGCTCGAGGAGTTTCTGAAGAGGATTGAAGGGTTCCGGATTCCGGTGATCGCGGGGATTTGGCCGCTGACGAGTTTGCGGAATGCGGAGTTTATGAAGAACGATCTGCGGGTGAGTATGCCGGAGTCGATTATGGCGAGGATGGCTGCGGCGACTTCTCCTGATGCGGCTAAGGCTGAGGGCGTGAAGATTGCTCAGGAGATGCTGGAAGAGGCGAGACCGATGGTGCAGGGAGTTCAGGTGAGTGCGCCGTTTGGGAAGTTTCCGGCTGCTGCTCAGGTGCTTGGGTTGGTTTAGGTTTCGGTTACTGAGAGTTTGAGGCGGAAGCATGGCTAGTTTTGAAGAGCAGTTGACGGCGTTGGAGGGTGTGGTGGAACGGCTGGAGCGGGGGGAGTTGTCGCTCGATGAGTCGGTGCGGCTGTTTGAAGAAGGGGTGAAGCTGTCTGAGGCTTGCAAGAAGGAGCTGGAGGCTGCGGAAGGGAGGATTCAGGTGCTGGTGGAGCGGGGGCGAGGGTTGGTAGCGGTGGATTTGGCGGTGGAAGAGTCCGATGAAGAGATTGATGAGGGTGAGAGCGGGGAGTAGGATTGTTGGTATGAAACGAGATATCGGTAAACTCGCAGACCGGCTTGTAGAACTCGGCCGGGAAGGCATTGCCATTGAGAGGAAGATCCTCGAATGGAAGGCAGCCGAGAAGAAAGAGACTCCAGTTCCTAAAACAAAAGCGAGCTAGATGCCAACTTTCACAGTTGTAGCCGGGGCCAATGGATGTGGTAAGACAACTCTCACGCGGTGGGCGAGAGAAGAATTTCAAGAAAATCCAGTCTTAGACCCAGATGCGATTGCTCGCTCTCTGCAATCGACGGGTGCAAACACTGGGTCGGCTATCGATGCGGGACGCGAAGTTTTGCTCATGGCGGAGAGGCTTCTTGCTTCTGGCCAGAGTTTTACGGTGGAGACGACGCTCTCGGGACATACTTATCTGCGAATGATGACCAGGGCGAAAGTTCAGGGGTATCTCGTTGTGCTGATTTATATCGGGACGACTGATGTCTCAATCAATTTGCAGCGGGTTCGGTCTCGCGTCGCCAAGGGCGGACACGATGTGCCGGACGAGGATCAACGCCGCCGGTATCCTCGAAGCCTTGCCAACGCTGCCGAGGCCTTGGCCATTGCAGATGAAGCGGTGATTCTTGATAACTCGACGTCGGATGGCTTTGTCAAAGTGGCTGTAAAGCGAATAAACGGGATTGAACTCTTCGAGTCAGTACCTGCGTGGGCGTCGTTTTTGCGTAATCAAATGTCCTAACCTGACTTGGGCTAGCGATCGGAAGGATTGTTTAGCCAGTAGCTGGTTCTGGCGGAGACGGTGAAATCCGGATGGCTGAGCAGGCTGACGTGGAGAGCGTGGAAGCCTGGTTGCGCGGACGTGGGAGCGAAGCTGAGCATGTATCGGTTGCGCAGGTGGTCGGCGAGGATGCCGAGTTGATCGTCTAGTTGGTGTTGGTTGTCGTAGCGGGCTGCTTCTCCTCCTGAGAGGGTGGCTAGTTCTGCCGATACGTTTTTGCGCATGGCGTCGACGATCATCAGCATCGGTTCGGTGAGATCGAAGTAGGCCACGTAGGATCCATTGCCAACTTGAATGGGTGGGTTGCCGTGGGGGCTTTCTTTGAGTGAGTCCTTGAGGGTGGTCTTGGTGGGGGAGAAGGTAAGGGTGTAGATGGCGGTGTTGGTCTCTCCGGTGATGCGAAGGATCTCTTTGGCGGTGGTTTTGCTGCCGACGTCGTGAGGTTGAGAGAGGAGCAGGATGGCGCGGCGGTTGGTGGGGGGCTGATGGCTTAGAAGGTCGAGGGCGAATTTGAGACTGTCCATGATGGCGGCGCCGGAGTCGCCGGGGTCGGGATGGTTGATGGCGTCAGTCCACTGGGCGATGTCGGATGTGAAGGGTGAGGCGGCCTCGGGTTTGCTGTCGAAGTTGACGATGGAGACTTGGTTTGGCGGGTTGCCGAGGAGCGAGGCCAGCATGGTTTCGAGGCCGCTGTAGTCACGGAGTTGGTGGACCGCTGCGCCGCCGGTCTGGATGAGAACGACGAGGGAGAGCGGTGGATTGATTTGGTCGTCCAGGGTGATCTTTTGGGGGGTGCCGTTGTCTGTGAGGAGAAAATCGCTGGCTGTGAGGGAATAGACGACATTGTTTGCGGAGTTTTGGACAAGGGTGGGAACGAGGACGAGGCGGCTTGTTGTGTGCAGGGTGTTCTGGTTGTCAGATGGGGCTGTTTGCGCGTAGCAGGTTGCGGCGAACGAGAAGAACAGCGTGGCCTGGAGAAGCCTGCACATGATGCAGAAATTATAGATGTGGGTGGGGCATGGCCATCGAGGTTGTCCAATTTATGTCAGACCAATCCCGCGAACTCTGCTTGCGAAACCAACCCAGGCATCGTCGGACTATCATTCCTCAACTTCTTTGCCCAGCGAAAGCCGGCGTAGCCAAATCCTGCGCACAATACCACCATTCCCAAGCCCCAAAGTAGGAATCTGTATGGGAGATGCGTGTCGAGCACAAGCGAGATCCATAAGCACCAGCCCCAGACGCTACCAATGCCCGCTGAAACTAACCCTGCATAGATCCGAAACAACGCAAATGTCATCTGCCGTATCGCCGTTTGGTGAACCCAGGCCACGACGGTAGCGACCACGATCGTTCCCATCAGCCCCAGCACAATATATCCGGTTCCAATGCCATTGGGCAGGACAGGCAAATGAAGATTCTTTGTTTGTGCTGCTTGCAACGCCAGAGCGTTCGCCACCATTGCGAAGCCACCAAGTAACATCCAGAGCACGACACATGGTCCGCACGTTGCACACCACAGCGCAGCGCTTAACCCGTATTTGCGCAGTGGCGGCAAGACTCCGCAAATGACGAATACCGATGCCCCTACAACAAGGAAGAGAAAGATGATAGACAGCACAAGCAGAGGAAGCATGGCGCGATTTTTTCCTTCTGTTTGTTGTGTGTCAACTTAAATGCACTTGTAGTGATGGTGCTCGGACCGCGTGAAGGGGGAGTCTAACGGTCGCGGGTGGTGACGAAGCCGGGGACCCAGAGTAGGGCTCGTTTGGCTTCGGAGTCGGGTAGGTCGGCTATGCTTTGGCGGGCGGCTTCGGCGTAGGCGCAGGCGGTGTCCATGGCGTAGTCGATGGAGGCGTGGCGCTGGAGGATCTCGATGATTTGGGGATGGGAGACGCGGTCGAAGCTGCGGTCGGCGAGGACGGTGCGGATGGCTTCGCGGTCGGCACCGGTGCCTCGCTCGAGGGCGTGGATGACGGCGAGGGTGGCTTTACCTTCGCGGAGGTCGCTGGCTACGGGCTTGCCGAGGACGTCTTCGGTGGCGGTGAGGTCGAGGATGTCGTCGACGATCTGGAAGGCCAGGCCAAGGTTGCGGCCGTATTCGCCAAGTTGGATTTCGATCTCGGTGGGGTCGCCGAAGGTGTGGGGCGTTATGGCCGCTCCGAGCTGCATGGAGACCTTGAAGAGGCAGGCGGTCTTGCGGAAGATGAGGTCGAAGTACTCCTCTTCGTTGATGAGGTGGCCTAGCTTTTCGATCTGGAGGAGTTCGCCTTCGACCATCTGCTGGGTGAGCGAGATGAGGAGGTCGAGGACGTGGAAGTTGCGCTCCTCGAGTGCGGTGGAGAAGGCCTGCATGTAGAGCCAGTCGCCGGCGAGGACGCACTTGGAGTTGCCCCAGGTGGTGTTGGAGGAGGGGCGGCCGCGGCGGGTGTCGGCCTCGTCGATGATGTCGTCGTGGACGAGGGTGGCGGTGTGAAGCATCTCGACGACGGCGCCGAGGCGGATGCGGGAGTGGCTGGTACAGCCGAGGGCTTTGGCGGAGAGGAGGAGCAGCAGGGGGCGGATGCGCTTGCCGCCGCCAGCGATGAGGTATTGGGCGATGTCGGTGATGACGGCGACGTTGGAGGCGGATTGGCTGGAGAACTCCCGCTCGATGGCGGAGAGGTCGTCGCGGAGGAGTTCGAAGACTTCGGCGGCGGTCGCGCTGGAGAGGGTGCTCACTCGTATTTAGAGTAACAGGAGGTTCTGTCGGCAGATGGACTTGACCGAAAATCGCGCGGGGAATTTTGATGTAGCAACGGCGTTTTTTGATCAGTTGCTGCGGAAGTTGGTGAACTGGAGTTCGACGCCGATGTCTTTGCCGCGGAGAAGGGCCATGACTTCCTGAAGGGTGTCGCGGTCTTTGCTGACGACACGGACGGTGTCGCCCTGGATGCTGGCCTGAGCCTTTTTCTTGGAATCCTTGATGGCGGCGACGATGATCTTGGCTTTTTCGGAGGGAATGCCCTGGACTAGTTTGATCTTCTGGCGGACGGAGGAGTTGGCGGCGGGCTCGAGCTTTTCGAACTCCAGGTTTTTGAGGGAGACTCCGCGCTTGACTAGCTTCTGGGAGAGGATCTCGATGACGGCCTTGAGGGTGTACTCGCTGGCTGAGGCCAGCTGGATGGCGTCGGTGCCTTCGAGTTCGATCTTGGACTTGGAGTCCTTGAGGTCGAAGCGGGCGTGAACCTCTTTGGAGGCTTGTTCGATGGCGTTCTTTACTTCCTGAAGTTCTACTTTACTGACTACGTCGAAGCTGTTGTCGGATGCCATGATATTTTCCTCTGCTGGGCGCTTTGCCGGTTTCTATTATGTCAGGGTGTTGGGGTTCAGCGAGTTGTGGGAAAGAGGCGATGGAAATTTTCTGTCGTGATGACTGCGAGTTCGTCTGGTGAGATGCCTCGGAGGTCGGCGAGGGCTGCTGCGGTGTGGGTGACGAGGGCGGGTTCGTTGCGCTGGCCTCGGTTGGGGATGGGGGCGAGGAAGGGGGCGTCGGTCTCGACCAGGATGCGGTCGGCGGGGGCGAAGGCGGCGGCTTCGCGGATGGCGACGGCCTTGGGGTAGGTGAGGTTGCCAGCGAAAGAGAGGTAGAAGCCGAGGTCGAGGGAGCGGCGGGCTTCTTCGATGCCCCCGGAGAAGCAGTGCATTATTCCGGGGAGTTTGGTGGGGGTCCAGTGCTGGGTGATGAGGTCGAGGGTGTCTTGCCAGGCGTCGGCGTGGCCGAACTTGGCCTTGGCTTGCGGGGTGGCTAATTCGGAGGTGCGGCAGTGGATGATGATAGGCTTGCGAGCTTCGGAGGCGATGTAGATCTGGGCGGTGAAGGCTAGTTGCTGGACGGGGATGTCGGGGTTCTCGACGTGGTAGTAGTCGAGGCCGATCTCACCGATGCCGATGCATTTGGGGTCGGCGGCTAGTCGCGCGACTTTGGCAAGGGCTTCCTCGGTGGCTTGCGCGGCCTCTTGCGGGTGGATGCCGGCGGTGGCGTAGATTTTGGGGAGATCGGGGGTGGATGGGGCGTTGGCGAAGGCGAGGGCCTGGTGCATGGTGTCGGGGCCTTCGCCAATGCCTATGGCGAGGATGGTTTCTACGCCGGCGGATTGGGCTCGGCGGAGGATGTCTTCGCGGTCGTCTGTGTAGAAGTCCAGGTGAGCGTGGGAGTCGATGAGCATGCGTTGCTTAAGGGTACATCGACTGCATGACGGTTTAGCGAGCTGTACCCTCAACCGGGGTCATCGGAGACTCGCGCCCGATGGCGATTACGAAGTAGTTTGCCGGGGCGTCGCCTACGTTTTTTATTCCGTGCATGATGCCTGAGGCGGCGAAGATTACGCCTCCGGGGCCTACGCGTTCCTTCTTGCCGTCGTTGTCGAACTCGATTGTGCCCTCGCGGATCATCATGAATTCGGAGTGGCGGTGCTTGTGGGCTGGGTGGGGCATATGGCCGGGTAGGAGGGTTGTCTCATGCAGCTCTACGGCTTCGCCTGTGGGCAAGACTCCCTGGATTACCGGACGCGTTACGCCGTTCTCGGTCTTCTTCGGCGTTAGCGAGTCGAAGGGAAAGGCTCCGGGTGTGGATAGCACCTTTTCGCTGGGCATTGCCTGCGCTTGTGCCTGGGCCGAAGCTGAAACACTGCCCATCGCCGCAAATGCGGAGAGGGCCACACAAAGGTCACGACGGTTCAAATTTTTCATGCCCGACATCGTACTCGACCGGGTCCACCGCTGGCATCTTCGAATTACTTCTTTACGTCTCCGCCGATTGCTACGACTACATATTTTGCTGGTACGGTTCCCACGTTTCGGACTCGGTGGACTGTGCCGAGGGGGACGTAGATCACGTCGCCGGGGCCAGCTTTTTCCGATGTGCCGTCGTGGTCGAACATTACTTCTCCCTCGCGGACTACGAGTAGCTCGGAGTGGTGAATTGGATGAAGGGCCACTGGGGTCGCTCCCACGGGCTGCGTTGATTCGTGTGCCGCTACCGACTCTCCTGTTGCGAGTGTTCCTCGGAGTACGCTCCGGCTTTCGGTGCCGTTGGGCGACTTGCTCACCGGTGATTGATCTATTGCGTACACCTTCGGCTGTGACAGCGCTTCCGTTGCACTTGGCGTGGGGGTCGCTTGTGCTCTAGCGGGTACACACATCGACAGCGCAATTGCACACGTTATCTTGATCGTCTTCATGCCGCCATCGTACGCCAGGGATGTGACGTCAAAGCTATGCGGTGAAGCAGGGGATGGGTAACCCCCATCCCCTGCTTGAAGTTGAATGTTATTTGGTTTCAATAAGATATGCCAAATTTTGGCTTGACGGTGCCTTTTTATGGGCTATTTGAGGCGGGAGCCTAGCTCTATGTCTTCGGAGTCAGCGAAGGTGGCGAGGATGGGCTTGCCGTTTTCTCCGTTGGAGGCGGCCAGGAGCATGCCGTGGGACTCGAGGCCGCGCATCTTGCGAGGGGCCAGGTTGGCGATGATGACGATGCGGCGACCGATGAGCTCTTCGGGGGTGTACCACTCGGCTATGCCGGAGAGGATCTGGCGCTTTTCGTAGCCGAGGTCGACCTCGGCTACGAAAAGCGCCAGATCCTCTCCGGCATAGCCGAGTGGTACACCCCCGAA
>Ga0070734_10001506_pt1 | contig 33313 bp, 35 predicted proteins | sample Coa_R1_8_FD_66444 | JGI IMG/M metagenome (GOLD analysis project Ga0070734, IMG submission 66444) | Surface soil microbial communities from Centralia Pennsylvania, which are recovering from an underground coalmine fire - Coalmine... | ecosystem: Environmental > Terrestrial > Soil > Unclassified ...
TCTTCGGCGTTAGAAGTGCCGACACGATGACGTTCGTGTCGAGCACAATTCGAATCAACGCTTGGATGCAGATTTTGCGCTTCGGGAGCGGCGATCCCGTCGAGCGGCTGCGATCTCAGCGTCGATTTCTTTCATCGTTAGTTTATCTGAGCCCTTCCGTTTGGCGTCTTCCCATGACTCCACGAGCCAATCCGGCGGAGGCGCGAAGGTCTTGATGTAATCGGCCACGCTGAGAATCAGAACGGCGGGCTCCCCATTCCGCTTCACCAGAAACCGCTCGTTGTGTTCGACGGCACGGTCCATGATCTGTCCGAATTGCGTGCGGGCGGTTAAGGCGGAGATTTTCTTGGTCACGGGTGATTGATTAATTAATTAATCATAGCGCATTGGACCGCCGGGCCTTGACCAAAAACGCACTTTGTAGTAGCATTGCTGAGTAGCGTAGGAGAAACTGCGGGAGACCATGAACCGAACACGCTTTTCCAAAGCCGAGACCCGCATCCTGGAACAGTATTGGAAATTAGGCACCTCGGCAATCCGGGAGATTCTCGACAGTTTGCCGCCGGAGGAACGCGTGGCTTACACCACCGTGCAGACGCTCGTCTATCGGCTGGAGCAAAAGGGCGCGCTGCGCAAGGTCAAGAAGATCGGCAACGCGCAACTGTTTGAGCCCGCCATCGACAAGAGCGAGTTCCGGCGTGGATTGATTAAAGATTTCCTCAATTTGTTTGGCGATTCCCCGCGCGTGCTGGTCTCGAGCCTGCTTGAAACGGGATCGCTGACGCTCAAAGATCTAAAAGCGCTGCAAAATGCGGCCGCAGGCGGCAAGCGTGGCCGGAACCGGGAAGGGAAGCAGGATGCCTGAGCCCATCGTGCGCGGATTTTACTACGCCGCGATCCATCTCACGTTCGCGTCGATGGTCGCACTCGCGGCATTGGCTTTAACCTCGGTTCCGCGAGTTAGCGCCGGCATGAAATATTGGGTCTGGACGGTTACTGCGATCAATTTCTTTTTACCGGCGGGCGCGATTCTCGATCGATTGTGGGCTCAGCATCTGGCTTGGGCGCGGCCGCTAGGTTTCATCGGCGGAGAAGTGAACGACATTCTTCAGAACGCTGCGGCGTCCTCGCTCCTCGGCGTGGTATGGTTCGCGGGCGCGACGTTCATGGCGGTGCGACTTTACCGCCGGATTCGCGCCGAGCGCAGCCTTACCCGGAAAGAGCGCCCCGGATTCGTGACGGAGGGCATCCCGGTACAGTTCGGCGGCAACGACCAGGGTCCTCAAACCGCGGGAATTCTGCGCACCCGGATTTCGCTGCCCGATGGAATCGATCGCTTGTTGAGCGAACCAGAAGTCTACGCGGTTCTGCTCCATGAAGTAACTCACGCCAAAAGGCGCGACAATCTCACTCGGCTGATTTACGAGGCCGGGCTTTGTGTGCTGTGGTTTCATCCGCTGCTATGGCTCGCAGGATCGCGCCTTGCCTTGTATCGGGAGCTTTCCTGCGATGAACGAGTCATTCGAAAAGGCCGCGCCGGCGATCTGATTTCCGCGTTGCTGAAACTAGCAGCTCCGGAAGGAGCGGCCGTGTTGCAGACCACCACGTCGTCCTTTTTGAGCCACCGCCTGGAGCGGCTGGCTGCAGGCCAACGACGACCAACCTCTCGCGCACGGGCAGCGCTGATGACTGCCGCATTCACGGCCGCCTTGCTCGCGGGCGTTTTTGAAACCGTGGCGCATACCGCTTGCTGTTTCCTCCGAAAGGGGTAAGTTCAATGAAACCGAAACGACTTCCGGCGCTGTTGGCGGCGCAGATTTTTACGATCGCGCTCTTGGGACAAGGCGCGGACACTCCGCCGAGCATCGCCAGCTCGGTAGATCGCGATATCACGGCCATTGAGCAGCAGATTTTCGCCGCCGCCGATGCGATGCCGGAAAGTAAGTTCAATTTTTCCCCGGAAAGCTTGAACATCCCAGGCAGCGACTACAAGGGTGTGCGCTCGTTCGGGGTGCAGCTAAAGCACATTGCGGCTTCGAATTATGCATTATGGTCGGGGCTCACTGGCGATCAATTTCCGAAGGACTTTTATGGCGGCGACGGTCCGGTGAGTATCAAAACCAAAGCCGAAATTCTGAAATTCCTGAAGGATTCATTCGCGCTGGGTCACAAAGCCGCCGCAACGCTTACCGCCGATAACATGTTGCAGCCTCCGCCGGGATCGAAATCCACTCGCTTGCGCCTCGCCACCTTCGCTGTCGCACATGCGTTCGATCATTACGGACAGATGGTGGAGTATTTGCGCATGAACGGCATCGTTCCACCGGCCAGCCGGCGAAAGGATTGAAGATGGAATGTTTCGGAATCGCGCTGGGCGCAGCGCTGCTTTTGGGCGCGAATCTAGCCGGACAGAGCCGCGATCCGGGTCTGGTGCGGACGCACGCGGAAGAGATCCTCGAATGGTGGAACCGGATCGGCGGCAAGCTGATCGCAATGGCCAAGGATTTTCCGGAGGACAAGTACGATTTCAAAGTCCAGAAGGATGAACGTACATTCGCGGAAAACCTTTTGCACGTCGCGGCCGTGGATTATGACGTGGCGAGCAAGGTTGCCGGATCTCATCTCGGACCGGATTTCGGAAAAGACGCGCACAATCCACCGCGCGAGGCTTATAAGACCAAACCCGAGATCGTGCAACTGATCGAAGCGGCGGTCGCTGGCGGCGCAGCCGTGATCCAGCAACAAGGGGACTCCGGATTAGAGGTGACCAGACCGTTCGCTTGGGAAACGGGACGCCATGTGGTGCACAACTCGTACATCTGGATCACGGGCATCGAGCATAGCACGGAGCATTTCGGCCAGCTTGTGGTTTACTATCGCGCGAACAATCTGGTGCCGCCGGAATCCCGGAAATGAGATCAGCTTTACTTGCGCCTGCGTTGCATCACGCCGAACACGGGAAGCATTCCTGCCAGCAACAGAAGCAAGGATGGTTCGGGCGTCACGACAGCGACGCTGTAGTCCTGATACACAGCAGTTAAACCGAAGGCCGGGCCGCCGCTGATGTTAGTGACACCCGAAAACAAGCCGAACGACATGACGTCGCCGGAAAAATTCGGATGATTCGGAGACAACGTGCCGGTTGCGAAATCGTACTCGTTGAAGTCGGCGGCAGTAAGTCCTGTAGCCGATAACGTGTTGAACCCGGTGGTGGTGTTCGGTGAGCTCAGCATCGGTCCGGAAATCACCGACAAGTAAAACTTCCCATCCTGCTCGATCAGCGGGACGAACGTGTAGTTGAAGCTGTAGGCGGGGACGTTCGGCGGAGGCGTCAGGTTCACCTCTTTGAATATAGAAGCATCAATGGACTGGGCCGGCCCTTGCGTCCCGGGATTGTAGCTGAATCCAGGGTTGATCAGGCCGAGACTTCCAGTGGCCGTACTGCTGGTGGTATCGCCGACATTGAAAACGATTTGTAACGCAGCGCCGGGGCTGCCACAACTCGGGCATTGAGAAGGCGTGACGGTTTCGTTCACCACGGGTCCTAATGTTTGGGTGTAGCTGCCGAAATCGTTAAAATTGTTGTCGGTAAAAACGACGTCGGCGGCGGCGTTCGAAATGGAACAAAGGGTGAGGACGGCTGCTGTGGCCATCGCTTGCAGAACGGGGGATGATTTCATATTGGTTCTCTTCCTCTTTCTATCAGGATCAGTTATACTCGCTACCGTCTGAAGAGTCTTTTGAAAGCGTCTGATATTTTCTGAAATTACGTCTTTTCTATGGGATCCGGCTATGAGTTCCAGTACCAATTCGGTCCGTTTTGCCTCGATCCGATTCGGCGCGTGCTGCTCCGCGGCGGCGAACGCGTCGCACTCACGGCGAAATCGCTCGCGACGTTAACGGCGTTGGTGGAGCGGGCCGGCGAGACTGTCGGCAAGAATGAGCTGTTGGATGTGGTGTGGGAGCATACCGCGGTTGAAGAGAACAGCCTGAACCAATGCATCTCGGCCGTGCGCAAGGCGCTGGGCGAACGGCGTGGGCAGCATGAATATATCGTGACGGTTACGGGCGTGGGCTATCGGTTTGTGGCGCCGGTCACGCTGGTTCCCGTTGTCAAAGATGACGAAGGCAGCCAAAAAGACGCACCCATGGCCGAGTCGCAAACGAGCGCCGCGCCGCCCCGCGCTAAGTCATGGTTTCATTGGCGCAAAGTGGCAGTGATCGCCGCAGCGCTTCTTGTGGCTGTTGCGATATACGGAATCCGCGGAAGAGTGAGCGCTTCAGCGAAGCGACGCAGCGCGGTCATTCTAAGACTCAAAAATTTGTCCGGAACTCAGGAAACTGCGTGGCTTTCGACGGCCATTGGGGAAATGCTTTATCACGAGCTCGGTGCTCCCGGCAGCGGAGCGCTGCGGCTGATGCCGCCTGAAGACGCCGCTCGGATGGAAGTGGAACTTCCGGTGCGGCGAACGGCCACGGAAACATTGCGCGATATTCGTTCCTACACGGGTGTTGAATATGCGCTGGGCGGCGCGGTGACGGTGCTTTCCGGCGCGCCAGGAACGCCCGTTCATGTGGACCTTTTCGTCCAGGATCTTCGGAGCGGCGAAATGGTGGCGAAAGCTTCGGCGGAGGGGGCTGAGGGTCAGACGTTCAGTATCGTGCGGAGCTTGGCGGATCAGGTGCGTCCGGCATTGGGGATGGGCGCAACGCCAGGGAGCCGCCCGTCTCCCGCGCCATCTTCGGCGCGCGCGATGCAATTGTATTCGAGCGGAATTGCGGCGCTGCGCGCCTGGGATTTTATCCAGGCCAAGGACGTGCTGCTGGAGGCGGTAAAAGCGGATCCGACGAACGCACTCTGTTACTCCGCGCTGTCGGCTGCGTTGTCGGAACTTGGGTACGAGCAGAACGCGGTGGATACGGCGAAGCGGGCGTTTGATCTGTCGGCGTCGCTGGATGAGCTCGACCGCTTAGCCATTGAAGGGCGATACCGGCTGACGACGCACAATTGGCCAAGGGCAGCGGAGATTTACGCGTCCATTTGGAATCTCGTTCCGGAAAGCATTCCGGATGCCTCTGCGCTTCTCAATGCGTACTGGCAGTCGGGCAAGGCGGAGGAAGCAAAGCGCGTGATAGCGCGGCTACGCTCGCTGCCGGCACTGAAAGACGATCCGCAGGTGGATCTTCTTGATGCGCAAACGGCGGGCGCCACTTTCTCGGATTTCGGACGCATCGCGCGCCTTGCAGAGCAAGCGGCGGAAAAGGCCAAGCGGCGGCAGATGCGCGATGTGTACGCACGTGCGCGGATGCTGCAAGCGAGCGCAATGTATTCGACCGGGGATCGCAAGGCCGCCCCGGTGGCAGAAGAAGCCCGGGCGCTTTGCTCGGAGTTGCACGATTGGATGTGCGTGGCGCATTCGCTGCGCATGGAAGGGAATCGCGCTCTGGTGGCAGGACGGATGCGAGAAGCGGAGGCGTCGTACAACCAGGCGCTCCTGGCCGCGCGGCAGAGCGGCAATTTAGCGGAACAGCCGAACGAACTGAACGGGCTGGGGCTGCTCCATCTTGGGATAGGAGATTTGGATGCCGCCAATCTCAATTTTCAAGAAGCGCTGCGTCTGCTGACGGAGATTCGCATGAACACGGCATTGACGCGCAATAACTACGCCCGTGTTCTGATTTACGCTGGGAAATTGGGTGAGGCCAGGGAGCAGGCAACGTTCGCGCTGGCTGAAGCGCGCGCGTCGCACCAGATTGAGTCGGAAGCTTTCGCGTTGACGGAGCTGGCGCAGTTGGATCAGATCGGCGGCGATCCGCGCAATGCGGTTGTGTTGGGGAAAAAGGCGGTGGCGTTGGCTGCGCAATCCGGCCGGACTTTGGCGCGCTTCGAAACCGGCCTCGCTTTGGCTTCCGCATTGTCGACTACCGGGGAAAGCAACGCGGCGCAATCCGTATTGCGCACCGCTGCCGCCGCCGATTCGCGCGCCACCGATGACGACTTGTCGTTCGCGCTGGCCCAGGCGAGATTGTTGCGCCAAGCATCCGACTACGCGCAAGCAGTGCCACATGCCCGGGCTGCCGCGAACCGTGCCAAGGCCACGCAGGCCGCCTGGTTCGAAGTGGAGGCCGACTCGGTGTTGGCTTTGACTTTACTCCGGCTGGGCCAAGCGGATGAGGCGTATGCTGTGGCGGTTCGTGCGATGGCGATCCCGCAAACCGGCGCCCGGACCTTCTCAAAACTGGACGCGCGCTTTGCTGAACTTGCGGCCAGAACGGCTGGCCAAAATTCGGACAGTCTGATGGGTCTCGCAGCGGAAGCGCGCAAGGCCGGTTATATCGAGCTCGACTTCGAGATTCGCCTGGCGCACGCCGAACAAGCCGCATCCTCGGGGAGGAAAGCCGAGGCGCAGCGGCTGGCGAACGAATTGCGATTGGAAGCTGCTCGAAGAGGCTATGGAAGCGTCGCCGCCAGAGCTTCCCGAGTGGCGGGGAATCGGAGCTGATTGGCGATTGCTCCGATGAGAATCGCCACCTACAATGTGAATTCCATCCGGCGCCGGCTGCCGATCGTGCTGGATTGGATCGGCCGTCACCAGCCGGATGTGATGTGCCTGCAGGAAACCAAAATCCAGGATCACGAGTTCCCGGTGGATGCGTTTCGTGATGCCGGATATCACGCCTCGTTCCGAGGGATGAAGGCGTATAACGGTGTTGCTACGCTGACTCGGACTGCTCCGGAAAAAGTCGTTCACGGTTTGCATGAAGGCGAGGATAACGAAGATTTCCGGATCATCCAGACGGTGGTCGCAGGAATTCCGATCGTCAACACCTATGTTCCGCAAGGTTATTCGATCTCGTCAGAAAAATATGCGCACAAGCTCGCCTGGTTCAAACGGCTACGCGCTTATTTTGAGGGAGCGTTGGATGCCGGGAAGCCCGCGATCTGGCTCGGCGATCTGAACGTAGCGCCCGAGCCGATTGATGTTTATCATCCGGATAAGCGCGGGAACGATCCGGATTTCCACATTGATGCGCGCAACGCGTATAAAGAGACGGTCGCGTGGGGATTTGTGGATGTCTTCCGCAAGCTGCATCCGGACGCGGTGGAATATACCTACTGGGATTTTTTCCGGAACGCCTTTCAACGGAATTTCGGCTGGCGCATCGATCACATTCTAGCGACGGGATCGCTGGCGGAGCGATGTAAGACGGCCGAAATCGATTTGGAAGCGCGGAAAGTCGCGGGAGCCTCCGATCACACCATTATGTGGGCGGAGTTTGATTGAAGTTCCAACTCGCGTGCCCGGTTCAAGGCCGCCTGCACGTGCGGAAGGATATTTTCTCTGCCTACGTGATGGACGAATTCAGCTTGTTCCAACATTTGCGCGGGCTGCTCGCGCGCACCGCAGAGCAGCAAGGTGCGGCCGGTTTTCCGCAAGCGGTCTGAGAATACTTCGAGGGCATGCAGCCCTGTGGCGTCGATGGCGGTCATGTTGCGCACTCGCAGGATGACAACGGAAGGAAATTGTTCCAGATCCTCCGTCTCGTCGGCCAGCTTGTCGGTTGTTCCGAACAGAAATGGGCCATGAATTCGCAGGATGCTGACGTAAGGCGGGATCTCTTTGTCTTGCAGGATGTGAGCACGGCCGCTTTCGAGATATTCCGGCGTCACGCGAGCCACGGTTGTTGTTTGTGAAATCCGATAGATATAGAGCAGCGCGGCCAGCGACATTCCAACTTCGACGGCCACGGTAAGGTCCGCCAGAACCGTGAGCGCGAACGTCGCGGCCCAGACAGCGATATCGGCCGCGCTCAACTTGAGAATCGCGCCGATCTCTCGCCACTCACCCATGTTGTAAGCAACGACGAATAGCACGGCCGCAAGCGTGGCGAGAGGAATGAATTTGGCAAGCGGGGCGGCAATCAAAAGAATCGCGGCTAACGTCAGGGCATGGACTACTCCGGCTACCGGTGTCTTTGCGCCCGAACGGACGTTGGTCGCGGTGCGTGCGATGGCACCTGTTGCCGGAATTCCGCCTACCAGCGGCGTAATCACGTTTGCCACGCCTTGGGCCATGAGCTCGACATTGGAATTGTGTTTGTCGCCGCTCATGCCATCGGCAACCACTGCGGAGAGCAGGCTCTCCACCGCGGCGAGCAGCGCCACGGTCAAGGCGGAAGGCAGCAGGGGCAAGATCAGATCGGCGCGGAAGACGGGAACATGAATGGAAGGCAGGCCGCCCGGAATTCCGCCGAACTTGGAGCCGATGGTGTCGATCGGCAGCTTGAAGATCATCACGGCTGCGGTGGCCGCGAGCAAAGCGATGATGGATCCTGGAATTCGTTTCGTGACAAATCGCCATAAGAGAATGGCGGCCAAGGAGCAGCTCCCGACGATTGCTGTGGTCGTATCGAACGAAGTCCAGTGATCGAGCAGCGTACGCATGCGGCCTGCGAAGTCGCTTGGTATGACGCCGGCTCGCAGGCCGAAAAAATCGCGAATCTGCGTGGAGGCGATCAGCACCGCGATGCCGTTGGTAAATCCGATGGTCACGGGCCGGGGAATGAAGCGCACGGCGGTTCCAAAGCCGGTGGCACCCATCACGATCAGGATGACGCCGGCCATCATGGTGACCATGAACAAGCCGGATAAACCGAAGCGTGCGATGATGCCCGCCACAATGACAACGAATGCGCCTGTAGGCCCGCCGATCTGGGCACGCGACCCGCCGAGCGCGGAAATCAAAAATCCCGCGACGACTGCGGTATAAATGCCGGCCTGCGGCGTGACGCCGGAGGCGATTCCAAACGCCATCGCCAAGGGCAGCGCGACTAATCCGACAGTGATTCCGGCGATCAAGTCGGCGATGAAGAACTTCAAACTGTAATGACGGAGCGAGAGGACGAGTTTCGGAAGCCACCGATCAAGCGACTTGGAAGGCGCGTTCACCGCTTGGCCTCTTTTTTCATCTCGCCGAAGGTTGCCAGCGTTCCTGAGATGTGCTCTTGGAAGTAGCGCCGCATCAGATCCAAAACCTCGCTCAGGATCGGATTGCGCAGGCTGTAAAAAACCTGGTTGCCTTCTTTCCGGTTCACCACAATTTGTTTGGAGCGCAGGACCGCGAGATGTTGGGACGCATTGGCCTGTTCGATGCCCAGCCGTTCGATCAGTTTCCCGGCGGGCATCGGGCCGTTGCGCAGCAATTCTACGATGGCGATTCGGGTGGGATGCGCGAGGGCCTGGAAGATCTCGGCTTTGAATTGACGCAGGGCGTCAGACACTCCTTTAGTATATTCGATAATTAGAATATACGCAATTGGAGGGCTACGTTTCCCAGGGATTCAGGACGGTCACGTGTGTGGCGGCGAAATCGCTGGTGTTTCGCGAGACCACCGTGAGATTGTGCTGGAGCGCGCTGGCCGCGATTAAACCGTCGATCACGGCGAGTATTTTGCCGTGGCTCTTGGCATGTCCGGCTAATTGGCCCCAACGATCTGCGACCGGCCCATCGATGGGAAGGATGCGTCCGGCGAACCGCGCCTGTAAATCCACTTCGAGCCAAGTCTCAAGTTGGGTGCGTCGTTTGCTCTGCGGAAGTTCGGCGATCCCTTTTCGGATTTCGCCCATGGTGAGCACGCTCAGATAAAGCAGGGATTCGTCGGCGGCTTCGATCCAATCCAGGACGCGCCGCTCCGGTTTTAGGCGAACCAACTCCGAGATGCAGTTGGTATCGAGCAGGAAGCCGCTCACAGATCAATATCGCGGCCTGGATCTTTATCGCGTTTGAGGTTGAGTTCCAGGCCGGTCAGGGGAGAATCGCGGAAAAATTGAACCAAGCTTTTTGGTTGGTGCGACTTGGCCACCAGCCGGTTGTATTCTTCGTCGGAAATGATCACAACACCTTCCTTGCCTTGCCGCGTAACCCGTTGCGGCCCATCGGTTAAGGCCAGCCGGAACACTTCGCTAAACCGGGCTTTTGCCGTTTGAACTTGCCATTGGATTCGAGCGGTCTTTGTACTGGTGCTGGGCATGGTGAATTCCTCTGAGACTCCATATCGGACTAGTCTGACTAGTTAGATAGTAACCGGGATTGCGCTGGTTGTCAATGGGCAAGAAGCCAGGCATATTTGCTGCCTCGAACGATCGCCTCGACGCTTTCGATCGTCACAATATCGTGGATCGCCTTCGCCTTGTCCTTCGTCGAGGAATAGTAACTCCGGCAAATCTCGGCGCCGATCCAATAACCCAAATCGGCCGGTTCCGCGCCGGAGGTGTCGTAGTTGTATAGCCACTTGCTCGTGTCGTTTGGTTTGTCCGCCATATCTCGGGCGAACCGATGGAACAACTCGTCGCTGCGCTGATCGGCCCACTCTTTGGAATAACTATTGATGGACCGATTGGCTACTAGTTCGGTCATAAAATCGGGCGCGCCTTCCGCTACACAGCGTGCCAGCAACGATGGGACATTCGGAGATGCTTTCGCCTTCGCCTGCGTGTGCGTGAGCTCGTGCAGAACGATCAGCGAAATTCGTTCCACTGGTCCCATGGCGTGTACGAAAGACGGATTGATTTCGCTGGTGTCGACGCCGTTGCCGAGCGAGTTCACCTCGGCGCCGATCAGCAACCCTCGGCTGCTGACTGTTCCGCCGCTGGTCAGCCGGCCGATCACGAAATAAACAGTTGGGAAGTTAGCATCTGGATAAAGGTCGCGATAGCGCGCAAGGTATTTCAGGATGGCGGGCGTTTGTTTCCGGATCTCGAGCGTATACGGCCGCACCGATGCGTAGAACTTGGGGTATTTTTCATTGACGGCATCTGCCAGCTTTTTCGCGGAGCCGATCCGCAGTTTGAGGAAGTCCTGCAAGCCGGGCGATCCCGGAGCGAGATACTGTTTCTCGAACGCCTCTTCGCGTCCCCCCAACCGGCTCGAGTCGTAAGCCTTCCAGAAATTGTCGATGTCGGACGTCACCAGGCCGGGCGCCACGTTTTTATCGAACGCCGCAATGCCCAACACAACCAGAAACAAAGAGGGTTTCACGATGGCTCCTTCGTAGTCGTAGTACTTTATTCTTAGTACTTTCGCACGTTAAGTACCACGAGAGATCGGAGCCATAGGGGTTTATACTTAGTACGTGCATAACAGATTTGCATTCATTACTGCCGTTCTTTTTCTTGGATTGGCGCTCGCTTCCGGCCCGGCGTTGGCGGATGTCATTCCTCTGACCTCACTTGATCTGGTAGGGACTTCGCAAATCACGACGAACGCCTCGAACCAGACAGTACTGCGTTTGACCCCCAACTTCGATACCAATCCCGCTGGAGCCCCTCCGGCTGGTGCTGCTTGGACAAACACACAATACAACGTCGCGGCAGGTTTTACGGCGAATTTTCAATTTCAGATGTCGGATCCCTGCATCGGCAACGGACAAAATGGCAGTTGCATTGATGACCACGGTCACGGCGGCGATGGCATTGCGTTCCTGATTCAGAACAGCGCACAAGGCACTTCCGCGATCGGCGAAGGCGCGAGCGGCATGGGTTTTCTGGGTATCACGGATAGCGTTGCCGTGATGTTGGACACTTACCAGAACAACTCGCCCAATTACTACGGAGATCCCAGCAACAACTACATTTCGGTGAACACCATGGGAACGGGCCCGAACGTTCCGCATCATTTTTGCATCAATGGGAAACTGACGGCCGACCCAAGTGTGCCAACCGATCAGCCGGCGATTCCCTGCACCACCAATCCGACGCTCGGGATGACTGGATTTGGGGGCGTCCCCGCGCTGTCCTCGAACATGGACAGCGGCGTGCATGACATTGGAATCGTCTACAACGGCTCAATGCTGGACGTTTATCTGGATTCCGCCCTGGTGCTTTCGGTAGCGATCGATCTTGCGACCACTTTGAACCTGCAAGGCGGCGACGACGCGTACCTGGGATTCACGGCAGGCACCCGCTTCTCTTTCCAGAACCAGGACATTCTCAGTTTTTCGGAAGCGCCAGTGCCGGAGCCGATTTGGAGCCAATTGTGGCTTCCGCTTGCGGCGCTGATTGCAGTCGCTGTAGGCCGCAAATTGAAGCGGGTTACGACCTAAGGCGATCACCCGATTCCCTCCTGTCAGTTCGCCAAACTACCGATGAAAGGCTGTCGGCCCCGATTCGGGGAATCCGGTATGCCTCTCGCCGAGTATTTAGAAGGTCAGAAATCCGCTCCGCCTGCCGCGGCCCCAGCAGACCCTGCAGCAAAACTACGCAAACAGGTTTTTACGCAGGTCGCGGTGATGATCACACTCGGATTGCTGCTCGCCGGGTGGTACGTCGGATATCGCGTGTATAGCGCGCGAGCGGCGCAGCTGCAAACTCAGGTTCAGGCGCCAGCAATAGCAGTTCCGAAGCCAGTTGCGCCGCCGAAAGTGGAATCGAAACCGGAAGCTCCGAAGCCCGAAGCCCTAAACCCCAAGCCGCAAGCCGACGTGGAGAAACCCAAGCCCCAAGTCCCGAGCCTCCAGCCTCAAGCGGCGAACCCGCAACCCGAATCCCCAAACCCCAAGCCCAAATCCCAAGCCGAGAAACCCGAGCCCCGAGCCCCCAGCCCCCAGCTCCGAGTGGTGAAGACTTTCACGCGCCACGAAGCGAGCCCTCGTGCCGGCGAACGCTATCTTCAGATCGCGGCGTTTGGTCCAAAGGCGCTCGATGGATTTTTGAAAACGCTGGAAGGCCAGGGTCTGCATCCGCTGGTGGCGCCCGGTCCCGTGGACAACATTTACCGCATTCTGGTCGGTCCGTTTCCCAACACAAGCGCGCTCGAGGAAGCGCGGAGTCTAATCAAAGCGTCCGGCGTGGAGCCGATTCTGCGCAGCTATTAGTTCGTCGATTCTTCCCAGGACCGTTCCAGCATCCGCGAATATTCACCGGACGAGTAAAGCTCGAAGAAGCAGCTACCGGAGGCGACCGGAGTGAAATCGCACTCGCCTTGCTTCACGGCGAAAATCTGATCGGCGTAGCGATAGTAGCTGCGCACAAATTCGTCAGAGAGAACTTCGCGGCTGGGCGCGTCTGCAAAGAGGCATTGCAGTCCGAGGGCGCGGGTGAAGATAGCTTTGTAATCCGCGACTCCCCACTTGCGCAGTTTGGACTGCACGTTGACAGGTGCATCCTTGACCAGCATGGCTGCGAAACTTTGATACGAAGTTCCGGCCGGCAAATACTGACGATTCCGTTCCGCGAACTCCAGGCACTGATCAATCCAGCGTGCCAGATCCTTGCCCACGTAAAACAACATGCGCAATTCGGAGTAACGTCCATCTAACAGCGCGCGATCCAGGTCTTCGCGCGAGCTTTCGCCCGAAGGCAACAGGCCTTGCAGCTTCAGACTGGCGCGCGAGCTTTCCACCAATTTGCCGGGACCCGAGGCGTCCGCGAACGGATGAAGAATCAAAGGCGGAAGCGTGCAGGCCGGCCGGTTTTGCGGAGGCTGCGAGTCGAAGGATAATCTGGGCGTCATATCTGAACCCAGTATGCGATCTTACTTGCGTTCGGTCAGTAGTACCTTGGCTTCAATTGTTTGGCCTCCACGTAGTACCTTTACAAGTACTTCTTGCCCAGGCTTCTTGGCCCTTAACGCGTAAGTAAAATCGTAAAGATTTTGGATGGGTTTGCCGTCGAATTCCGTAAGGATGTCTCCGGCGCGCAGATCCGCTTTCGCCGCCGGCGAACCGGGCCGGATGTCGGCGAAGCGTACGCCATTAGGAAGCTCGGTGAAATCCGGGATGCTGCCGAAGTCAGGTCCGTAGCCGGATACTTTGCCGGTGTGTGGGGAAGATGGATCGGCAGGCGGTTGTGGCTCGGAAACCCGCACAAACTTCGGACGCCCGGGCGCGTCACGCAGATGGTCCATTACATCCGCCACCATTTCGAGCATGCGAACCGCGGAGGGCGCGTCGATTTTGTCCCAGGTGTCGCTGGGTTTGTGATAATCGGCGTGGAGTCCGGAGAAAAAGAAAAGCACCGGGACTTGTTTGGCGGTGAACGAGGTGTGATCGCTCGAACCGTAGCCGCCGCGTTCCGTCACATCGGTTTCGAAGTCGTGGCGCTTGCCGGCATCTTTCAGAATGTCCGCGAACGTGCTGCCGGTTGCGACACCACCCACGTACACCTTGCGGTCACGGATTCGCCCGATCATGTCCATGTTGATCATCGCGACCGCGTCGTTCAGCGGCAGCACGGGATGGCCGGCGTAATAATTCGATCCCAGGAGCCCAAGTTCTTCGCCCGCGAAGGTCAAAAACAGAATGCCCCGCGCGTGTTTCGGTTCGCGCGAGAACCAATGGGCGAGTTCGATGACACCGGCGGTTCCGGACGCGTTGTCGTCGGCGCCGGGATGTACGGTTCCGGCCAGCGACGGCGCCAGCGAATATTGTTCGCCCAACCCCAGATGATCGTAATGCGCGCCAACGATCACATATTCATTCGTATCGCCCGGAAGATAGGCGCCGACATTGTGAACGGTTTTCACTTCGCGGCGGATGTCGATACTGAGATCGACGTGGAGCGCCGCCGGCAGCGCGAACGATTGCGGATGCAGGTCTTTATCGATGGAGGTTTCAATTGCGTTGAGGTTCTTGCCGGAAGCGGCCATCCATTTATCCACGAGGTCCGCTTTGATTTGCGCGATTTCGATGCCTGCGTTGCCCGGTCCGGCTGTCGTCCCGAATTTTTCCAATTGATCGGTGTCGTTGGCGTGCGCGGCCATATCGTTGATCAGCAGTACCGCTGTGGCGCCGTGCATCTTTGCATTCACCGCTTTGTTGACGGTCTGCGAGTGCGCCGTGTAGACCTTGCCTTGAAACACGCTCTTTTCGTCAAACTCCTGCGGCTCATGCCGCAGCACTAGAACAATCTTGCCTTTCGCATCGATGCCCGCGTAATCGTCGTAATTGTATTCGGGCGCCGTAATGCCATAACCGGCGAAGACTACCTCGCCCGACACCTTGCCTTCCGACGAGAGATTCATCGGAAGAAAATCCTGCTGGTTTTTGATCGTCTGCTTTTCCTTGCCGGCCGTATACTTCAGTTCGTTATGCGAGCCGAGGCGCGCGCTGGTGGTCACCTCGAAATCCTGGTAGTAGCTGTCCCCGTTCAGCGGCTTGAGATTCATGGATCGGAACTGATCGCGGATGAATGCCGCTGCTTTCTCAAGCTCGGGCGATCCCGTGGCACGCCCGCGCAGTTCGGGCGATGCCAGGTATTTCACGTATCCGATGTATTCTGTCGGACTCAGCTCGGCCGCGATTAACCCGCCGGCCAGCGCAAGCAGTATAGGGGCGCGCATCTATTTGTTTAGCGGATTCGGGATCTTCACTTCGCAGCACTTCTCGCCCGCGTTCTGGGCTGACTTCTGGTAGTTCAATTCGCCGCGGATCAACTGGTCCAGATTCTGCCAAGGATAATTGCCGATCAACCGGCGTCCGTTCAAGAACATGGTCGGCGTGGCGTCGATCTTGAGCGCTCTGCCCTGCGCTAGTTCCGCATCGACGTCTGCCTCGGTTGCTTTGTTGTCGATGCAGCGGCCCAACTGCATTCCATCCAAATCCTTGGCGCTCGAGGCCCATTCGAGAACTTTGGATTTTAAATTCTCTGCATTGATTTCGCCTTGGTGCTCATACATCCAGTCGTGGAACTGCCAAAACGCCGCGGGATTCTCGCGGAACACGCATTGTCCGGCGATCGCGGCCGCTTTCGCCCAAGGATGAATCTGCTCGAGCGGGAAATCCTTGAAATAGACGCGAACGTCTTTGGGATACGCCTGCGGAATCTTCTCGCGCAGCGTCTTGGCTTCTTCTTTGCAGTTCGGGCACTGGAAATCGCTGAACACCACCAGCACCACGGGAGCTCCCGCAGCTCCAAAACTAGGCGACAGGCTGGTCTTCAGCTTGTCGAGATCTTCCTTGAATGGATTCTGCGCCAGATCGTAAATGTATCCTCGAACGATTTTCTTACCGTCCCTGGAAACATAAAACGTTTCGTCCTGCGTGCGTGGTCCGTAGATAAAGTGAACATCCACCTGTTCGAGGCTTGAAATCTGGGAAGGCTTGGGATCGTCGATCTTGATCTGGACTTCCGGTATCACCGCAAGCAGGTGCCGGACGTAGGCTTCGAGCGCGACTTTATCGAGCCCGGGTTTGGCTTTTTCCTGGCCGGAGAGAAGGGCCAGACAGAGTCCGGCGAGGACGATGAGACGCATATGATTCGATTGTAGCGTCTTAGCTAGCCGCGGATGAACGCAGATAAACGCCGATAAAAGAAGAACGCTTGGCCATATCCGCGTGCATCGGCGTTCATCCGCGGCCCAAATTATTCCCCTCGAACCAGATCTTCCAAACTCTCCCTCTTGCGGATCACCCGGTAGTGATCGCCCTCCACCAGAATCTCCGGCGGGCGCGGCCGCGCGTTGTAATTCGATGCGGATACGAATCCGTAGGCGCCCACGGTGCACACTGCAAGCAGATCGCCCGGTAAAACGTTTGGCATTTCCCGATCGCGCGCCAGGAAGTCGCCGCTTTCGCACACTGGCCCAACAACATCAGCAACGATGGTGGAATTGTTATATGCACGCAATGGAACGATGTCGTGGTGCGAATGATAGAGCGCCGGCCGAATCAAGTCGTTCATCGCGGCGTCCACGATGACGAACTGTTTGTCGCCATTGCTCTTGCGATAAAGCACGCGAGTCAGCAGGTATCCGGCTTCGGCAACGATGGATCGGCCTGGCTCGATCAGGATTTCCAGATCGCGTCCGGCCGCGCGCTGCGACATTGCGCGAATGTAATCGCCGATGGACGGAGCGGTTTCTCCGGAATGATAACGAACGCCTAAGCCGCCACCCAAATCCAAACTGCGAATCGGATGACCCTGCGAGCGCAATCGCTCGGTAAGCGCCAACATTTTGTCGAACACTTCGAGCATCGGCTGGACATCCAGAATCTGCGAGCCGATATGGCAGCTTACGCCTTCGAGAGTCAAATTTTCGAACTCGCGCGCGCGTCCGTACACGGCTTCGGCTTGCGAAATGTCGATCCCGAATTTGTGTTTGCGTAGCCCGGTCGAGATATAGGGATGGGTAGCTGCGTCCACATCCGGATTCACGCGCAGCGCAATGCGCGCCTTGATACCGCGCCTCGCGGCTAGCGAATCGATCAATGCCAGTTCTGGTTCCGATTCGCAGTTGAATCCACGGATATTCTTGTCCAGCGCGTAATCCAACTCGGCGGCCGTTTTTCCGACGCCGGAGAAAATGACCTTTTGCGGATCTCCGCCCGCTTTGATGACGCGGAAGAGTTCGCCGCCCGATACAATGTCGAATCCGGCGCCGGCTTCGGCCAGCAGTTTCAGGATTCCCAGATTGCCGTTCGCTTTGACGGCGTAGAAAACCTGGTGGGGCAGGGAACCGAAGGCGTCTTCGTAGGCGTGAAACTTCCCGAGAATCGCAGCGCTGGAATACACGTAGCACGGCGTGCTGTGACGCTTCGCGATATCGGCCAGCGGGACATTTTCCAGGTAAAGCGTTTGGTCGCGATAGTCCATTACTTCACCCTCATCACGATCAAGGTCTGATCATCGTGCATTGGAGTATCGCCCGTGAATTTCGCGAGATCGTGCAGAATTCCATCCGCCACCGTGTCCGGATCCTTACCGCATCGATGCAGCAGTGACGCGCCAAGATGCGTGCGTCCGAACTCCTCGTCGTGAGCGTTGGGTTGATCGGTGATGCCATCCGAATATAGCACCATGACATCCCCAGGCTGGGCGTCGAAGGTGACCTCTTCGTACTCGCGATTGTCCAGTAATCCGGCTGGAACGCCGCCGACTTTGGGTTTGATGATTTCGCCGTGGCGGCAAATCATGGGCGGCGCGCCGCCGGCGTTCGCCATGACGAACCGCCGATTCTTTCGCTCCCAAACCAAGACCGTTAGCGTGACATATTGCGCTTCCACTTTGCGCTCGCGCAGCACGTTGTTGAGCAGCTTAAGCAAGGCTGCGGGACTGCGAAGCCGGTACGACAGGGTGCGAAGAAGCCCACTGACCATGGCTCCGTATAGTGCTGCCGCAGCGCCCTTTCCGCTCACGTCGCCAAAGGTGAAAAGCGCATAATCGGCGCCGTGTTCGAAAACATCGTAAACGTCGCCGGTGATTTCTCTCGCCGGTTTTAATCGGATCGCGATCTCTAGGCCCTTGATCTTGGGCGCCTCGCGCAAAAGCAAAACGGATTGGAGATTGCGCGCGGCTTTCAAATCGTGATCCAGGCTCTGCTCGCGCTTGGCCAACTCCTGATACAACCTTGCGTTTTCCACCGAGCTCGCGATCTGAGGCGCAAGCAGGGCCAGGAGACGCGAATGATCCTCAGTGAAATAGCCGACCCGCTCCGCTTCCAGATCCATTACTCCGACCACGCGATCTTGAACGATCAGCGGTACGGCGATTTCGGAGCGCATGTCCGGATGCGAAGCGATATAGCGCGGATCCGCCGCGGTGTCCGTCGCGCGAACGATCTCGCGCGAGACTGCGGCCGCGCCCGTGATCCCTTTGCCCAACGGAATATTGTCGATGGCGACGCGTTGATCGTAGCGCTCGCTAAAACGATGCGTCAGAACTTTGCGCTCGGCGTCCAGGAGCAAAATACTGAACGCATCGAATGCCACCAGCGCGTGGATGGTGACCGCAATTTTACCCAGCAGTTCATCCAGGTCGAGAATCGAGCTGAACTCCTGCGAAAGATTCGACAGAGTCTTGAGCGTGCGGTTCTGCCGGTCCACGCGCCGATAGAGGCGGGCATTATCGATGGAAACCGCCACGCGCGATGCGATGAGTTGCAGCAATGCGCGATCCTGTTCGCGATAGGCTCCGAGGTGCGTGGATTGCAGATCGATGACGCCCACCAATTTTCCTCGCGCGAGCATCGGAACTGCCAGCTCTGCCTGCACCGCGTCGAGCGCCGGAAGGTAGCGCGGATCTTTGCGGACGTCGGGCGCGACAATGGGCTGGCGAGTCGCCGCGGCCGATCCAGTGATGCCTTCCCCCAACGACAGCACCAGGTTTTTTACCACTTCTTCGCGATGCCCAATGGCGTGCCGAATACTCAAGCTGCGCGCCCTTTCGCTATAGAGAAGGATGGCGAACAGATCGTAGGGAATTACTTCTTTGACGGCGGTGGCTACGTTGCCCAGGATGCGATCAAGATCGAGAGTTTCCGCGGTGGCGGCCGAGACTTCCAACAGGAAGTCCAATAACTCGGCGCGCTCCTGGAATCGTACTGTGGATTTGCGGGGAGTGGCCGCCACTCAGTAGCCCCCGGTGCGAATGCCGGGGTTTCCGGATTCTGCCGCGACGATCTTGATGCCTGCGCTGGCTCCGATGCGAGTGGCTCCAGCGGCCACCATCTTTTTAACATCCTCGAGAGTGCGAATTCCGCCGGACGCCTTCACGCCCATCGCTGGGCCCACCGCCGCACGCATCAACATGACGTCCTGCACGGTGGCGCCCGAGGGGCCGAAACCGGTGGACGTTTTTACGAAGTCCGCATGGGCATTTTTAGCCAGTTGGCTGGCGATTGTCTTTTGATTGTCATCCAGCAGCGCTGTTTCGAGAATCACCTTGACGATCGCGCCTGCCCGGTGAGCGATTTCCACCACGGCTGCGATGTCGCGCTGGACAGCCTCATGATCGCCGCTGCGCAGGGCGCCAATGTTCTGGACCATGTCGATTTCCTGAGCGCCCGCGCGCAGGGCTTCTGCTGTTTCGGCAACTTTGGCTTGCGTGCTGGTGGCGCCGAGCGGAAACCCGACTACGGTACATACTTTCACTTGCGATCCGGAGAGTTCGGCCGCGGCCAACGGCACCCAAAATGGGTTAATGCACACGCTGGCGAAGCTGTATTGGCGGGCTTCGCGGCAAAGTTTCACAATGTCGTCGCGCGTTGCGTCGGGACGGAGCAACGTATGATCGATGATCCCAGCGATGTCTTGCATGCAACCGAACGCCGCTGCCGAGTGTAAGTACAGTGGAATGAGGATGTTCCCGGCTATTTATCGCGGAGGCTTTATCATAACACAGCGCTGGCCGGCCGCTCGAACGGATTGTGCTGAAGTCTTTTTTTTAGGTGCGCCGGTCCGCCGGACGGCGGTTCCCGTAGCGATCTTTGTCCGCGCGGAAAAACCGCCGTGCGGCGTCGAAACGCAATCCGATTTGAGCCTTCACCCCAGGCGAAAAACGATGAAAACGATGCCAGCAGGAGTGGCAACGGAACGGAACCAGATAGAACGACCAAAGGACCCAATCCAATCGCGTTCGGCGTTTCGAACGCCGCGCGCACGTCCAGTGACATTTCGGGCAGCGAAGTTCATACTGCATGTGGATGTGACGCCGAGTCTCACAGGTTGTTTCACATCTCAAGGAATGTTACGTGGGTTAAAATATTAGAACGGGAGTAAGTTTGCACCATCATCATCATCACGGAACAGGGAAGATCTTGAAATGGTCGTTCTTCGCAACTCTTGTCTTCTGTGTGATCGAGCTGATTGCCGGAATTCGCGCCAGCAGTTTGGCGTTGGTCTCCGACGCCGGGCATAATTTCACGGACGCGTTGGCCATTGCGCTGGCGGCGCTCGGATTCCGTTTGCAATCGAAGCCCGCTAATAACGTCAAAACGTACGGCTATCATCGCGCGGGCGTACTGACGGCTTTCGCAAACGCATTGACGTTGATCATGATCTCGTTGTTCATTTTCTACGAAGCGTGGGATCGTTTCTTTCATCCGCAGCCAGTAGCCGAATGGACGATGTTGGGTGTTGCGGCTGCCGGACTGGCGGTTAACGGCGCCATTATGCTGGGCCTGCGCGGCGACAAAGATCACGATCTGAATATCCGCGCCGCGTTTATGCATATGCTGGGCGACGCAGTCAGCTCCATCGCCATCATGGCCGGCGCGGTGGCGATCCATTACACGGGATTGCAAATCATCGATCCCGTGCTTTCGGTTTTGATCGGAGCGCTGATTATTTGGACTGCGTGGGATATTATTCAGGAATCGCTGAACGTTTTGCTTGAGGGACTGCCACGCGGAATGGAACTCGAATCGGTCTGCAGTTCCATGCGTGAAATTGAAGGCGTGATCGATGTGCACGATGTTCATATCTGGAGCCTCGGGTCGAACGCTCACGCGTTAAGCTGCCACGTGCTCATCGAGGACATGCCGCCATCGGAGAGCAATGCGATTCTGCAGCGCGTAAACGATCTGCTGCGAACATTCCAGATTCACCATTGCACCATTCAGTTTGAGCACACCAAGTGCGCTCTCTCCGAGACGCCGTGTTCAATGGTTGCGGCCCCGCATCTCCACGAACATTCTCATGCACAGGGCCACGAGCACCACCACAGCCACTAGGCAGGCCTTACCGTTCTTTACGTCCCATCTGTAACCTCATTTCGCAGCGTCCCATCTTTAAAGTAGGATCGGAAGGTCCTAACAAGGAGAAAAGAATGAAGTTTCGTTTATTATTGTTATCCTGCGCTCTGGTTGCGGCCAGCTTTGCCGCAGACGTAACGGGCAAATGGACCTATGAAATGCAGGGCCGTCAAGGCGCGATGACGGCGACGTTGAATTTGAAAGCAGAAGGCAACACACTGACCGGCACTGTTTCCGGACGCGGCGGAGAGACTGAGATTTCCGACGGCAAGATCGACGGAGACAATCTGTCGTTCACCGTGGTGCGCGAGTTCAACGACCGGAAGATCACGATGAAGTACACCGGCAAAGTGACTGGGGACGGGATCAAGTTCAAGGTGGAAGCGGAAGGCTCCGATCGTCCCGCGCGTGAGTTTGTCGCTAAGCGCGCCAGCACTACTTAACGGCTTTCCAATCTGATTTCTCCTTCCTGTATGCTGGCAGGAAGGAGAATCATGGCCACATCGTTTCAGCCGCCACCACCGCCGCCACCCCAGAAGAGCAAGACGCTGTTATGGGTTCTGGTTGGTGTGGGCGGCTTTTTCCTTTTAATCGCGCTGGTGGTGGTGGGCGGAATTGCGTATGTCGCGCGAAATCCCGCCGCTTTCATGACCAAGGTGATTACCGCAGCGAATCCCAATGTGGAAGTGCTTTCCGTCGACAAAGGTTCCCAACAGGTGATTCTTCGCGACAAGAAAACAGGCAAGACTTATAACATCACTTTCGACGACGTAAAGAAGGGCCGTTTCAGCATGCAGGGCAGCGATGGCCACTCTTCGTTCTCGATCGGAGGGGATGCGAAGATTCCAGCGTGGGTGCCGGATTATCCTGGATCTCATCCGCAGGCCGCCTTCGCGGCAAAGGGTGACGAGGGCGAAAGCGGGACCTTCACTTTCAAGACTTCGGATTCCGAAGCCCAAGTCGCGAAATTTTATCGGGATCAATTCCAGTCGTTGAACATGCATGTCACGCGCGAATCCTCGACCAGCGGAAACGGCAGCGCGATCACCGCCGAGGACGAAGCGAAGAATCACACCATCACGGCGATCGTGCGCGAGGATGGAAGCCAGACTAGCGTTTCGGTGACGTACGCGAGGGGCAGATAGCGAGCCACTCTTCCGCGCGCGCTCGAACCGAAGCTTTTGTGCAGGGCTCCGGATAAAGATCACCGATGACAGCGATCGCATCCGCGCCCGCGTTGAGCACCGCGGGAGCCGTCTCCCGCGTGATGCCTCCGATTGCCACCAGCGGCTTGCGCGTGAGCGTGCGCAGCCGCCCCAGTTCAGCGAGTCCGACTACGGGATCCGGATTCAGCTTCGACGAGGTTCGAAAAATCGGACCGATCGCCAGGTAGTCGACGGGTTCGCGATCGCCCGCGCGAAGCTGCTGCTCGTTGTGCGTGGAAAAGCCGATGATGCCATCGGTTATTTTGCGCGCGTCGGCAGGCGCGAGATCGTCTTGGCCCAAATGCAGGGCGGCGCCCAGAAGCTTCGCAATATCCACGCGATCGTTCATCACAAAAAGCGCCCTGGCTTCCTCGCACAAGGCGGCCACACTTTTGGCTTGCTCGAATATTGTGCGCGAGAAAAATCCCTTGTAGCGAAATTGCAATATGCGCACTCCCGCTTCCAGCATCGCCTCTGCGGCCCAGAGATCGCGATGTGCGTCCAAGATCGGATAAAAACCGGTGACAGGATACTCAATTCCCGATTTCCGCATGCTCCACCAGCGCCATCGCGCCATACAGGACGCTATCGTCTCCCAACTCCGCCGGCACCACATCGACGCGGGCCCGCGACCACGTGGTAATCTGCCGGCGCAATTCCGCGCGCAGCGGGACGAACAGCCCATCGCCCGCTTTACTGATGCCGCCGCCGATCACGATCCGCGCCGGATTCAGCAGCATGATGGCCGCTTTCAGCCCCATGGCAAGATTCACCACGTAGCGCGCAACGAACGCTGGGTCGCGTAGTAACTCCTCGGCCGTCTTCCCGTGATCGCGCTCCAGCCAAAGCCCACCGCACATCCGCTCGAAGCAGCCATGCCATCCGCATAAGCACTCCGGACCATCCCGCTGGATCACGATATGACCCAGCTCGCCTGCATAAGAATCCGCACCGCGATAGATGATCTCGCCGCTCGGGACGATGCCGCCGCCGATGCCTGTCGAAAGCGTCATGTAAAACAGCGGCCGGAATCCCCGGCCCGCGCCGTAGAGCGCCTCGCCGAGCGCGCCCGCGTTGGCGTCGTTGTCCATCAGCGGAAGCAGGCCGAGCTGCTTTTCAAGATATTTCGGAAGATCGAAATCGCTCCATCCGCCGACGTGCGTGGATAGCGCGATGCGCTGCCGCTCGAACTCCACGGGTCCGCCAAAACCGATCCCGCAACGCTCGAACTTGTATTGCGGCGCCCAAGTGCGCGCGATGCCGGTGATCTGTCCGAGCATCCACTCGCGGCCACCTTCGCGATCCGTGGCGCGCGAGGCGCGATCCAGCATTTGGCCCCGCTCGAAAACGGCCATGCTGAATTTGGTCCCACCGACGTCGATCGCGAGCGTGCTCATTCGCCAGCGGCGGCCAGCACTTCTTGAGGACTGGCGGTGCCTGTTCCGTGCTTCCGGATGGTGACGGACGCGACCAGGTTGCCAAATCGCGCTGCTTCCGTGGGAGATTCCGTGATCGCGAAGGCCATGGCCGCGCCCGCCGAGAAACTATCGCCAGCACCGCAGATATCCACCGGTTCCACGGCCGGCCCAGTCACCAGCGTTTCGGAATTTTCTTCCACCACCAGCACACCTTGCGACCCCTTGGTGACGAACATCAGCTTCGATCCAGTGTGCGCACGCAAACGCTGATAATCCACGTCGCCGAAAAGAGCGATGGATGCCGCATCGGCTTCCTGCTCGTTCGGTTTCAAGATCATCTTTTGGAAGCGCTCCACCCGGACGCGCGAATCCACCCAAATCACTTTTTTCGGATTGCTCTCCGCAATCTTCAAAATGCGATCGCGCACCACCGGCGTCACCACGCCACCTTGTTTGGTCTCGGCTTGGTCGGAGACGAAGAGAACATCGAAGGTGTCGGCGAAATTATCCAAGTGAGCCAGCACCTGTTTTTCGATAGAAGGCGGAAGCGGGCGGGTGTTGATGAAATCCACGCGAGGCTGATCTTCTTCGCCGTTCGAGCTGTTGATTAACTTGGTGTAAGTGAACGTAGGAATCTCGCCGTCCCGCACCAAAAGATCGGTGGAAATACCGCGCGCATTGAGCGAGCGCGTCAGCTCCCATCCGAAGCCATCCTCACCGATCGCGCCCAACACGGCAAGCCTGGTAATTCCAAGCGACGCGAGATTGTTCCCAACCGTTCCGCCCCCGCCCGGCGAAACTTCACTTGCCACCACGCCGATGCGCGGAATCCGGGTTTCGCGCGACAGCTCGGTGGCGGCCGGATCGTAGACACAGCGGCGATCCAGGCAGATATCCCCAACGATCAGCGCCGAGTAGCGAGGAAAGGCCGCAAGAATTTCCGCCGTCGTCATTTGGATTCGAGGATTGCGCGCCGCAAGGCAGGCAGCGTGGCTCTGTGGTCGCCCTGGAAGTAAAAGCTTTCGCCGCCGTCGGCCACGGTTCGCACCAGCATGGTTTTGTGAGGGCGGAAGAAATATCCCGGATCGGTCTTGGGAAGCTCTTTGCGATGGTCGCCTTCAATCGGCCAGATATCGAACACGGCAGTCATAAAATGTTGGATGGCGCGCTTCTGCTGCTGCGCCACATTTCTTACCATTGCCAGCGCCTTTAAGTAAACTTCCGGCGCCATGATGGCAGATCCGAAGCTTAGCACGGCGCCGCCCTCCAGACGCTCCAGGGTCCGGGTGAAGATCAGGAAATCGCGATAGCTCGCGCCCCCGTAGGCCGCACCGTCGCAGTTCGGATGCTCATAGACGATATCGTAGCCGATGCCGGTATGGACCGTTGCGGGAATCGAGAGGCGGTAAGCGGCGGCCAGAACACTGAGATCGCGATGCGGGAAGCCGCTATCCAGAATCCGGCGGCCGATGTTTTCGCCGAGCCCGAGTTCCATGCCCTGGGCTTCGGATACCCAGTCGTTCAGCTCGCCGATTTCGCGCCATAATCCGAATTCTCCGGTTCGGATGTATCGGCCTACGCTTTCGGTAGTCGCGCCCTGGCGCGCGAGTTCAAAATCGTGGATGGCCACGGCGCCGTTCATCGCGAGATGATCGATGAATCCACGCTCCATCAAATCGATAATGTGACGGTTCACGCCGGCCCGGATCACGTGCCCGCCGATGATGAGGACGCGCGCAGCGCCCATTTGCCGAGACCGGATCACACGCTGCGCTACATTTGCGAGATCCGCATGTTCGAATTCGGGAGCCGCATCCTCTAGCGCCAGCCACCGGTCGATTTGGAGATCGTTGACGCGCTCCTCGAGCGGTTTCACGCGTAAACGCGACCGGTCAAAGAGCTGATACTTCGAAGCCATCAGGCGGGGAAAAGGCTGGAGACCAATTCTTCGCGACAGAGAAAATTGGGAACGATATAATCGGCGCCCACGCCGATCAGGCGCAGCCGTTTCCATTGATCCACTTCGGTGCAAGCAGGCTCTTCGCTCGCCACGCCCACCGCGACGCCGCCTACGTTTTTCACCTCTTCGATCTCGACGTATCCGTCGCCGAAGCCGAGAAACTGATTGCCCTGAAATTCAGCCGACGCAAGAATCCGTTGGATGAGGATGGCTTTCGAAAACTTCTTATAATCGTCGAGCGCCCCATACACACCGCCGTCGAAATATTCGGTGATGCCGAGCAGGCGGGCCTCCTCTTTCATGTACACTTCGTCGGTTCCGCTCGCGAGGTACAAGGTCAGGCCGCGGCTCTTGAGTTCTTCGAGCAGCGCGCGCGATCCGGGCACCAGATATTTTTCGGGATCCGCCGTGCCTTTCCGCAGCGACTCTACGCGCGCGGCGATTTTCTCCCACAGCCGGTCGAGATACATCTTCTTGTAAACCAACGGATCCTTGGGCTTGCCGCCACGCTTTTCAATCGCTTCAGCCAGCGCGATCATCTGGTAAATGGTCTCTTTGCCGGTGAGTCGCCAGACAAATTCCTCCACCACCGCTTGGAGCTCGGCTTCCGTTTCTCCCGTTTTGAGATCGGCCAGGATCTCGACCATCATGGGCACCATGACTTTCATCCAGCCGGACCGGATCAGCGAAAGTGTGCCGTCGAAATCGAAGAGCACAACGCGGGCATTTCGGGCGGAAGCGCCCGGACTGATATTTTCAACCATCCAGTTTTATCTTAGTGGACCAGTAAACTGGACGCGGCGACGGTCACGCCCACGGCACCACCGAGAATGCATAGGTACCACAGCAAAGACCGTTTGGTAAGAATCGCGAGCGACGCAAATACGATGGAAACTTCGAGAAAAACTTCGCCAAAGTGCAGGCGCAACGCGTGCCGTCCCTCGAGTTCGCTTTCGGCTTCCAGCTCTTTGGCTTTCTCGGAGATCTCTTCGTCGTCTTTCTTGTACTTCTCGGCGTTCTTGGCGTACTGCTCGCTCTGTTTCGGGTCTTTCATTTCGGCGAACGTATCGCGTGCGACTTCCGATACGTACCGCCGGATGGACTTGGCCTGATAGTACGACCACTGATCCGAAGCCTTCTGTTGTTTGAGGAGTTCTTCGGTGGTAGTGATGTGACCAAGCACCGAAACGACCGCCAGAGCGGCGGCGATAATGGCCATGGTGGCGGCGACGCGCTTATCGAAAGGATTCTGAGCGTGCTCGGAGTGCTCGCGAAGTTCTTCTTCAACGGACATGCACTCTATAATACGCGAACCGTTTGTGGTAGCGCTCCCTCGCGGCCGCGGTTCAGCACCCAAACGAACCGCGACCGCAAGGGAGCGTTGACTATGCTTCTGAGTGGCTCAAACGGTTTGGACTTGAGCGCTGCGTGCGCGCCAGGCGGCAGCTTCGCGCGGATTTCCCATGTGTTGTTCCACAACCGCGAACACTTCGCACGCGAACGCAAACTGTGGACCGCCTTTGCGTTCCAGCGCTCCAATAGCCTGAGTTAGAAGTTCGCGCGCAGAGCCAATCCGCCCAGCTTTCACATACAAGGCAGCGAGACGCACTTGCACATCAATCGCTTCTTCGCGATTTCCTCCCACTTGCCTTTCCTTGAGCCGGAGCATGCGTTCGTATTCGTCCACGGCACTCTGGTAATCGCCGGATTCTTCGAGCGATGCCGCCAGATGATACAACGCTTGTGTCGACTCATGCGAATCGGCGCCGGAAGTTGCTCGATGAATATCCAGAGCTTTGCGCAGACAGCGCTGGGCTTCCTCATGTTGCCCGATTTGCCGCGAGAGCATCCCCAATTCCGCGAAGGTCTGCGCCGTATGCTGGTGCTGCGCGCCAAAAGCTTGCTCGGATAACGCCGCAGCTCGGTGAAGGGCAGCGGATGCTTCCTCGGCTCTGCCCGAATTTAGAAGAGCGGCACCCAGCTTGCGCGAACATTGCGCTAATCGCGCGCGGTCCGTCTCAATCGCCTCAATTGCCCGGATGGTCCCTTCCGCCTCCCCATATTTCTTCTGATCCAGTTGGATATCCACCAATGTCGCCAAAGCATGGGAACGCATCGGCTGATCTCTGCTTTGATCAGCCTTCTCCAGCGCCGCTTGCACGGTTTGCTCGGCTTCCGGGAATTTGTTCTGTTTCGAACGCGCCGTCGCGAGATTCGACAAAAGCTCGATTTGCTTCTTCGCGGTATGACGCCGTTCCGCCAGCGCCAGTACAAGATGATGCTCCGCATCCGCCCAATTCCGCGCCGTCAGGTGTCGGTCGGCCTCGGTTAGATTCAGATTACGCTTGAGGTGCCATTCCTTAACGTGCGGCGTCGCCCACGCCGCGAGCTTAATGCAGAGCTTGAAAATCCGGGTGACGGTCATGGCGCTATCCTTTCTTCTAATCGGCCCGGCCGCTCCAGGACTTTACTGCGTTTTGATATCGTTGTCGAATGCGATTGCTTCTTGTGAGTCTCGCCGCCTCCGCGCTCGCGCTCGCCCAGCCTTCGGACGTTCAAACGAACACACTCTCCAACGGCATGAAGATCCTGATCCAGGAAGACCACAACATCCCTAACGTCGCGATGTATCTCTTCTACAAAATCGGATCGCGCAACGAGCATCCCGGAACCACTGGCATCTCGCATTTCTTCGAGCACATGATGTTTAACGGCGCGAAAAAATACGGGCCTGGACAGTTCGATTTCCAAATGGAAAAGAACGGTGGCAATAATAACGCGTATACGACGGAAGACGACACCGTTTACACCGACTGGTTTCCCAATACCGCCCTCGAACTGATGATGGACATGGAAGCCGACCGCATCCGCGATCTCGCCTTCGATCCGAAAATCATTGAATCCGAACGCGGCGTGGTGTATTCCGAGCGCCGCAGCTCGGTGGACAACAGCAACTTCGGGATTCTGTTTGAACAGCTCCACGCCGCGGCCTACACCGCGCATCCGTATCACTGGCCGGTGGTCGGTTGGCCGTCGGATATCGAATCCTGGACCATGGACGATTTGAAGAATCACTTTCGCATGGGCTATGCGCCAAATAATTGTGTGATGGTTGTGGTGGGCGATGTCTCAACGCCCGCCGTGATTTCGCTGGCGAAAAAATACATTGAGCCGATTCCCAGCCAGAATCCGCCACCGCCCGTTCGCACCAAGGAGCCGGAACAGATCGGCGAACGACGGATCACCGTCGTGAAACCCGCGCAGTTGCCCATCGAGATGGTTGCATATCACGTGCCGGAGTCCAACCATCCGGATGACGCCGTGCTCGATGTGCTGGAGACAATCTTGAGCCGGGGGCAAAGTTCCCGGTTGTATAGCCGGATGGTGGACAAGGAGCAATTGGTTCTGTCGGTCAACGCTAATCGGCAGACCACGTTCGACCCGGGATTGCTGATCTTCGTCATGCAGCCGCGCAGTGGTGTCGAGCCGGCGCGCGCCGAAAAAGTTCTGCTGGAGGAGTTAAACCGTATTGCCAGCCAGCCAGTGCCGGACGAAGAGCTGCAGAAGGCGAAGAATCAGTTGCTGGCCGGCCACTTCCGCCAATTGAAGACGATTGCGGGCCGCGCGAATTTGCTGGGCGAGTATGAAGTGTTCTATGGAGACTATCGCAAACTCTATTCCGTGGAAAAGACTTACCAGGCCGTCAGCCCGGCCGACATCCAGCGCGTGGCGAAGCAATATCTGACGGAAAAAAATCGCACGGTCGCGACCTTGATACCGGAAGTAAAAAAGGAGAAAACGCAATGACGCGCCGCTGCATTTTAATTACGCTGTTCTGCTGCGCTGCGCTCTTCGGCGAATTGAGGTTGCCGCCCTACACCCGGCAGGTGCTTTCCAATGGAATCGTACTTGATCTGATGCCGCGGGCCGGCGTGCCCTTGGTTCAATTCCGGATCATGGTAAGGGGCGGCGTCGAAGCCGAACCGGCGAATCTCGCCGGTCTCGCGGGCGTTACGGCACAACTGCTGCGCAAAGGCACCAGCAAACGTTCGGCGGATCAGTTCTCGCAAGAACTGGATTTTCTGGGTGGATCGTTCCAGAATTTCGATTCACAGCTATCTTCGGTAACCACGATCTCGGGCGAGTTCTTGAAAAAAGACTTCGACCGCGGACTTGATCTGATGGCGGACGCCGTGTTGCATCCGACATTTCCGGAAGCAGAGGTACGCAAAACGCTCGCGCAGCGCATCGATGGCGCGAAATCCATCAAGGACAATCCGCAAGCCGCCATCAACTCCTATTTCGCCACGTACTTCTTTGGACCTGGTCATCCTTACGGCCATCCCGCGGATGAGACGACGCTCGGCCGCATCCAGCGCCAGGAGATCGTGGATTTTCATCAGCGGATTTACTGCGGCCGCAATATTACGGTAATCGTAACGGGCGATTTTGATGGGGGCACGGCTGCGGCGAAAATCCGGGATGCTTTCAGCGGCGCTCCGGCCGGCGAAATATTCGAGTGGGCCAAATCGCCGCGCCCTGCCGCTCCGGCCAACTTGTTGCTAATTGACAAACCGGATGCCACCCAGACGTATTTCTATATTGGACAACCCGGGGTGGATCGCGCGAGTCCCGATCGCGTGAAGCTGCTGCTGATCAACACGCTGTTCGGCGGCCGATTTACGTCGATGCTCAACGAAGCGCTACGCGTACAAAGCGGCCTCACCTATGGCGCAGCATGCAACCTGCAACGTGTCCGACTGCCGGGCAGCATTATCATTACCACCTACACAAAAACCGATACAACGGAAAAAGCCATCGACATGGCGCTCGACGTTCTGAAGCAGCTCGGAGAGAAGGGAATCACGGCCGAGCAGTTGGCGTCGGTGAAGGCGTACATCAAAGGAACTTTCCCGACCCAGCAGCTCGAGACCACCGATCAACTTTCGAACGTCCTTGCCGATCTCGAATTGTATGGACTCAACAAAGGGGAAATCGACGATTTCTTCTCCAGCATCGATGCCGCCACGCTAGTCGATATTAACGCCACCGCCAAAAAATATTACAAGCCGAATCACCTGACGTTCGTGCTCTTAGGCAACGCGGCAAAGATCCGGCAGACGGCGGCTAAATATGCGCCGAAAGTAACAGAAATATCGGTAAACAAACCCGGCTTCGGCGGGGAGTGATGGGCAGTCAACGGCAAATCGGCAAGAGCATCCTGGCGTTGCTCGCCGGATTTGCAGTCGTGGTGATTCTCTCCATCGCAATCGATATTGCTCTTCGGTCCGCCGGAATTTTTCCACCGCTCGGAAAACCGATGTCCGATCCGCTATTCGCGCTCGCCACCACGTATCGCACGGTCATTGGAGTATTTGGTAGCTATCTTACGGCCCGGCTCGCGCCCAATCGTCCCATGCAGCACGCATTGATCGGCGGCGCGATCGGCCTTGTCCTCAGCATCCTCGGCGCCGTAACCGCGTGGAACAAGAGCGCAGAGCTCGGACCTCACTGGTATCCACTCGCCCTGGTTATCCTTGCAATGCCGACGGCTTGGCTTGGCGGCAAGCTTGGAGGCTCACGCAAGGCTTAGTGAAAAGCTTCACCCCGGCTTAACATCGTCAGGATCATCTCCATTCGCCTCTGCCGCGTCTCCGGCTTCTTCGCCGTTTGCAACCGGTACGAAATCGCGTAGCGATTTGCTTTGTTCAAGCCATCAAAGAACGCGTGCGCTTTCGGATCTTTCGCGAGGGCTTCCAGGAAATCCTCAGGCATGGTGGATTGGCTTGGCGAATCGTACGCGGCATTCCAGCGGCCATCTTTCTTCGCCGCTTCGATCTCCTTGCGTCCGGCCGCGCGCATCCGGCCCGTTCGCATTAATCGCTCGGCGTGGCCGGTGTTGATTTTCGACCATCCGCCCTTCGGACGCCGCCGGCAAAATTTCTGCAGCCAGGACTCGGCATCGTGCGGCTTCTTCTGCCCATCGATCCAGCCGTAACAGATCGCTTCGTCGAGCGCTTCGGCATAAGTGATCGAAGTCCTCTCCGAACTCTTCTTGAAGATGCGAATCCAAATTCCATCCGAAATGTCGTGATTCTCCTTCAGCCATTTTCGGAACTCTTCGGGCCTGGAAAAGCTGAGAATCACGTCACACTCTCCAATCTGCCGAGCGCCCAGCGGGCGTGCTCCGCAACCATCTCATTCGGAAATCGCGCCAGCTCTTCCAGCGGCTCACGGAACTTCGCCTGACCGCTGTTGCCCATGGCAATCGCGACATTCCGGAGGAATCCCGCGTATTTCGCGCGCCTCACCGGGCTCTCTTGAAACATCTCGCGAAAGTCTTCCTCGCTCAATCCACCCAGATCTTCGAGCGGCGGCGCGAAATGGCGCGGCTCAAACGCCGGATCGTTTGCAACGGCCGCCCGCCGATTCCACGGGCAAACATCCTGGCAAATATCGCACCCAAAGATATGACGCCCGATTCCGGCGCGCATTTCCTCCGGCACCGATCCATGCAGTTCGATGGTGAAGTAGGGAATGCAGCGCCGCGCGTCCACCTGATAACCCTCCGGCGGAATCGCCTGCGTCGGACAAGCATCGATGCAGCGCGTGCAAGTGCCGCAGCGATCCGGGGGCGGGGAATCGGGCTCAATCTCGAGCGACGTCAGGATCTCGCCCAGAAAGAACCACGAGCCCATTGCCTGATTGATCAGGCAAGTGTTTTTTCCGATCCATCCAAGCCCAGCCTCGCGCGCGTAAGACCTTTCGAGTAGCGGCGCGGTGTCGACGCAGATCTTCCACTCGTGCCCTGCGCCCAACTTCGAAACCAGCTTCTCCAGACCAGCGCGGACCACGCCATGATAATCCTCGCCCCACGCGTAGCGCGAAATCCAGCCGGAGTCCGGATTGCCCCCGTCCGTGGACCGCGGCTCAGGACCGTTATATAACTTCCCGACGGAGATAATCGATTGTGCCGACGAAAGAAGCAGCCGGGGGTTGGTACGAACCTGGGCTCGGTGATCGGTCAGGTACCCCATCGCTCCCGCCATCCCTTGCCGCACCCAATCGAGGTACCGGGCCGAATCTTCCGCCAAAGGCACAGCCCGCGAAATCCCGGCCAATTCAAAGCCGCACTCGTGCGCCAATGCCTTTACCGCACCCGCCGTCACGCTTCCATCATCCCATAAGCCTAGCGTTTTCAATGGTGACCGGGGAATTGTCAGGCTCCGTTCGATGTGTGATATCCCCTTTTGGCGAAGAAAA
>Ga0070734_10001508_pt1 | contig 33277 bp, 31 predicted proteins | sample Coa_R1_8_FD_66444 | JGI IMG/M metagenome (GOLD analysis project Ga0070734, IMG submission 66444) | Surface soil microbial communities from Centralia Pennsylvania, which are recovering from an underground coalmine fire - Coalmine... | ecosystem: Environmental > Terrestrial > Soil > Unclassified ...
CTGAGGCTTTGCCGGCGCCTGGCCGCGGCGCGGCTGGCCGAGGCCACTGCCGCCCTCATGGTCCTCGGCGCCGACATCCTCGAGCGCTATCGGCGCCTGAAGGAGGAACGCGCCGCCCTCGACTATGAGGACCTGATCCTGTCCGCCCGCTGGCTTCTCGAGCGTCCCGGCATCGCGCCCTGGGTGCTCTACAAGCTGGACGGCGGGCTCGATCACATTCTCCTGGACGAGGCCCAGGATACCAGCCCAGCCCAGTGGGAGATCGTGGCGCGCCTGGCCGAGGAATTCTTCGTCGGCGAGACAGCGCAAGCAGGCCCGCGCACCGTGTTTGCCGTGGGCGATGCCAAGCAGTCGATCTTCGCCTTTCAGGGCGCCGACCCGGCGGCCTTCGCCGACATGCGCCGGCATTTCGCGGCCAAGATCGAAGGCACGGGAAGCCAGCTCCAGGATGTTCCTCTGGACATATCCTTCCGCTCCACGGAAGCGGTGCTGCGGGCCGTGGATGCCGTCTTCGCCCTGCCCGAGATGCAGGAAGGTGTCGCCCTGGACGGGCGGGTCGTCGCCCACAGCTCGGCCCGCCCCGGTCAGGCGGGCCGTGTCGAAGTGTGGCCCCTGGCGGAGCCTCTGGCGCGCGAAGCCGCCCCCGAATGGCGGCCCCTGCGCGAGCGCCGGCCGGGGGATTCTCCCCGCGAGCGCCTGGCCCGGCTGATCGCCGAGCGCATCGCCGGCATGCTTGCCGGGGGCGAGAGGCTGGAATCCCGCGGCCGGGCGTTGCGCCCGGGGGATTTCCTCATTTTGGTCCGCCATCGCGACGCGCTGGTGGAGGATCTCGTGCGCGAGATGAAGAAGCGCGGCGTGCCGGTCGCGGGCGTCGACCGGATGCGCCTCATGGACCAGCTCGCGGTCCAGGATCTGGTCGCCTGGGGCCGCTTCCTGCTGCTGCCAGAGGACGATTTCAACCTGGCGGTCCTCCTGAAGAGCCCCCTTGTCGGCCTCGGCGAGGACGACCTCTTCGCCCTCGCCACCGGGCGCGAAGACCGGAGCCTGTGGGAAGAGCTCCAGCGCCGCCCGGAATTCGCCGCGGCGCGAGAGCTGCTGTCCGGCGGCCTCGCCCGGGCCGACTTCCTGCCGCCCCATGAGCTCTACGCCGATCTGCTGGGCCGGCTTCAGGGGCGCGCCAGGCTGCTTGGCCGACTCGGCCCCGACGCCGCCGACCCCTTGAGCGAGTTCGTCAACCTGGCCCTCGCCTACGAGCGCGAGCATGTGCCGTCGCTCCAGGGCTTCCTTCATTGGCTCGAGCGGGACGAAGGCGAGATCAAGCGGGAGAGCGAACCCTCCGGCGCCGGGCTGGTGCGCATCATGACCGTCCATGGCGCCAAGGGCCTCCAGGCCCCCATCGTGTTCCTGCCCGATACCCTCTACCGGTCCAACAAGCCGGAGCGCTTGTTCTGGCTGCCGGAAGCCGATGGCGGTTTCCTCTTCTGGCCCTCCCGGGTAGAGGACGACGATCCTCTGTCCGCGGCGGCCCGGGCGGCCGGCAAGGCGGCCACCCAGAGAGAGGAACGCCGGCTGCTCTACGTCGCCCTCACCCGGGCCGAGGACCGGCTCTACGTCTGCGGCTGGCAGGGCGGGAACCCGCCGGCCGAGGATTGCTGGTACCGGACCATCCTTCGCGGCCTCGACGGCCTGGCGAAACCGATCCCCTTCGACAGCCGCGGCGAGCTCGGCCGCGACGGCTGGATCGGCGAGTCACTGCTCATCGACGAGCCTCAGCGTGGCAAGCCCGAGGCGGATTCGGCCAGGTTCCGGGGAACCCCGCCGATGGAACGGGCGCCGGAGCCCTGGATCGGCCAGCCGCCGGCGCCCGAGCCTCTGCCCGGCCGGCCTCTCAGCCCCTCGCGGCTGGGGGACGAGCCGGCCGTATCCGCGCCCCTGGCCATGCGGGGCGATGAGCAGCGCTTCCGGCGCGGGCGGCTCATCCACCGCATGCTTCAGAGCCTGCCCGATCTGCCCGTCGAGGAGCGGAGCGGAGCGGCAGCGCGCTTCCTCGCCAGCCGGGCGCAAGACCTGAGCCAGGCGGCACAAGAAGAGATCGCGGCCGAAACGCTCCGACTCCTCGCCGATCCGGTCTTCGCCGCGCTGTTTGGCCCCGGCAGCCGGGCCGAAGTGCCGATCCTGGGCGAGCTTGGGCCAGACACTGTCATCGCGGGCCAGATCGACCGTCTCCTGGTCACGCCGGGCGAAGTCCTGGTCATCGACTACAAGACCAACCGGCCGGCGCCCCGGACAGCCCTTGAAACGCCCCAGCCATACCTGCGGCAGATGGCAGCCTATCGCATGGCGCTTGGCAAAATTTACCCAGGTAAATCAATACGCTGCGCTTTGCTCTGGACGGAGGAGCCGCGCCTCATGGCGCTGCCCGAGGACCTGCTCCAGGTCCATTCACCTTGACCCGCCCCCACCCGGTCCTTACCTTTTAGCCAGGCAAGCCGGCGCCCGGCCGGGCATCGGAAATCCAGACAAGGAACAGGTATGATGAGTTCCCCTTCCGCCGTCGCAGACAAGAGCTCGACGTTGAAGATCACCGACCAGAGCTTCGAGCAGGATGTCCTGAAGGCGGCCGGCCCGGTGCTGGTCGACTACTGGGCGGAGTGGTGCGGCCCCTGCAAGATGATCGGCCCGGCGCTGGAGGAAATGGCAACCAGCCTTTCCGGCCGGCTGACGGTGGCCAAGATGAACATCGACGACAATCCCCAGACGCCGAAGAAGTATGGGGTCCGCGGAATTCCCACCCTGATGCTGTTCAAGGGCGGCCAGGTAGCGGCGACGAAGATCGGCGCCCTGCCCAAGAACAAGCTCCTGGAGTGGGTCGAATCGGTTCTCTGAAGCCCGAACGTCGTGTCTCTCTCTGGGAAAGGCCCCGCGCGAGCGGGGCTTTTCTTTTGTCGGCCTCGTCCTTGAGCTTGTCGAAGGATGAGGCTGGCTCAGCCGTTCGTCTCCAGCACCACCCCTGCCAGGTAGAGAGAGCCGCAGATGAGGATTCGCGAAGGTTGACGCTCGCGGGCGATGATGCGGGCGACGGCTGGCTCGACTCCATCGGCGATCTCGGCGGCGATTCCGGCCTGGGCCGCCGCGCCGGCCGCATCCTCGGCCGAGAGCGAGGCATGGTCGCCGGCGATCCTGACCGCGATCAGGTCCCGGGCTTGGGCCGCCAGCGGCTTCAGGAAGGCGACCGGCTCCTTGGTGTTCAGCATGCCGAAGACGAGATGCAGTGGCCGATCGGCCCAGCCCTTGACGAATTCCCCCAGCGCTTCGCCCGCCGCCTGGTTGTGGCCGCCGTCGAGCCAGAGCTCCCAGCCGGCGGGAAGGCTTGCCGCCAACGGCCCTCGGGTCAGGCGTTGGAGGCGCGCCGGCCATTGCACCTCCCGCAAGCCCCGTGCCGCGGCCTTGTCGTCGATGGTGAATCCCTTCAGCAGCGGCAGGCAGGCAAGCGCCGCGCCGGCATTGGGAATCTGATGCGCGCCGGCGAGCGCCGGCTTGGGAAACCTTCGCTCCCCGGCGGAATCCTTGAACGACATGCCGTCGCCCGCTTCCGCCGCATGCCATTCCCGGCCATAGCGATGAAGCGTCGCCTGGAGTTCGGCCGCCTTGGCCTCGAACACCGCCATGGCCTCGGGCGGCTGGGGTCCCACCACCGCCGGGACATGGGCCTTGATGATGCCGGCCTTCTCGAAAGCGATCTTGGCCAGGCTGTCGCCCAGATACTGCATGTGGTCGAAGGAGATCGGCATAAGCACGGTGACCAGGGGACGCTCGACCACATTGGTCGAATCGAGCCGGCCGCCGAGGCCGGTCTCCAGCAGCAGGATGTCCGCCGGCTCCCGGGCGAAGGCAAGAAAAGCGGCCGCGGTCGTGATCTCGAAAAAGGTGATGGGCTCGCCCCCGTTTACCCGCTCGCATTCCTCCAGCAGGGCGAGCAGCGCATCCTCGCCGATCAGGGCGCCGGAGAGCCGGATGCGCTCGTGGAAGCGCACCAGGTGCGGCGAGATATAGGCATGCACGCGATAGCCGGCCGCCTCCAGCATCGCCCGCAAATAGGCGATGACCGAGCCCTTGCCGTTGGTGCCGGCGACATGGACGACGGGCGGGAGCTTCCGCTCCGGGTGCCCCAGCCGCTCCAGCAGCCGCCAGGTCCGGTCCAGGGAGAGATCGATGATCTTGGGATGCAGCCTCGAAAGCCGCTCGAGGACGCGGTCGGTGCCAGGCCTTTGCTCGCGCGCGGGCTCGGTCAGCGGCTCACTCGAGTCGGGGCTGGGCATAGCTCTCGCCGGCGGCGGTCACGGGCAGGTTCACCACCTCCGCCGGCGGCGTCGGATGGCGCAGCAGGTTGATGATGCGGATGAAGGTTTCGCGCAGCTGGCTGCGGGGAACCACGAGATCGACCATGCCGTGCTCGAGCAGGTATTCCGCGCGCTGAAAACCCTCGGGCAGCTTTTCGCGGATCGTCTCCTCGATCACCCGGGCGCCGGCGAAGCCGATCACCGCCCCCGGCTCGGCAATGGCGATGTCCCCGAGCATGGCGAAGGAGGCGCTGACGCCCCCGGTGGTCGGATCGGTCAGCAGCACGATATAGGGCAGCCCCGCTTCCTTCACCTCGTCCACCGCGATGATGCTGCGCGGCATCTGCATGAGGGAGATGATGCCCTCCTGCATGCGGGCCCCGCCCGAGGCCGGGATGACGATGAGCGGTGCCTCCTGCAGCACGGCGAGCCTGGCTGCGGCGATCAGAGCGTCCCCCACGGCCGCACCCATGGAGCCGCCCATGAACTCGAAATTGAAGCCCGCGATCACCGCCGGAATTCCCCCGATGGTGCCATGGGCGACGACGACGGCGTCCTGCTCGCCGGTCCTCGCCTGGGCTTCCCTCAGCCGGTCGGTGTAGCGCTTGCTGTCGCGGAACTTCAGCGGATCGGGCTCGCCCTTGGGCAGCTCGATGCGATTGTACTTGCCCTCGTCGAACAGCAGCTCGAGGCGCCGCAGCACCGGGAGGCGCATGTGAAAGCCGCAATGGACGCAAACGCGAAGTGCCGCTTCCAGCTCCCGGTGGAAAATCATCTGGCCGCATTTGTCGCATTTGTCCCAGAGATTGTCCGGCGGCTCGGCGCGGCGCACCAGGCCCTGGAGCTTCGGCCGTACGAAATTGGCTAGCCAGCTCATCGCTTGTTCCTCGCGCTCTTGACCGCCGCGGCAAGCTCGGCCACGAGGCCGAGCAGGTCGTCCTTCAAGCCCGCTTTGGCCCGGCCCGTCGCGTCGAGATTGCCGGCGATCCGGTCGACCAGGGCCGAGCCCACCACCGCCGCGTCGGCCACCGCGGCCACCGCCGCGGCTTGTGCGGGCTTGCGGATGCCGAAGCCGACGGCCACGGGCAGCGCCGTATGGCGCTTAAGGCGCGTGACCGCCTTCGTCACGTCGGCATCGGCCGCCGAGCGGGTGCCGGTGATCCCGGCGATGGCGACATAATAGACGAAGCCCGCCGTGTTGCGCAGCACCGCCGGCAGGCGCCTGTCGTCGGTGGTGGGCGTCGCCAGGCGGATGAAGTCGATGCCCGCCGCCTTGGCCGGCAGGCAAAGTTCGTCGTCCTCCTCGGGCGGCAAGTCGACGACGATCAGGCCGTCCACCCCCGCCGCCTTGGCATCGGCGAGGAAGCGCTCGTTGCCGTAACGATAGATCGGATTGTAGTAGCCCATGAGCACGATGGGCGTCGCCTGGTCTGCCTCTCGGAAGGCCCGGACCATGCCCAGCGTCCGGGTCATGCGCCCGCCGGCCTTGAGGGCGCGCAGCGACGAGGCCTGGATCGCCGGCCCGTCGGCCATGGGATCGGTGAACGGCATGCCGAGCTCGATCAGGTCGGCGCCCGCCGCCGGCAGACCCTTCACCACCGCGAGCGAGGTCTCGGGATCGGGATCGCCGGCGGTCAGGAAGGTGACGAGGCCGGCGCGGCCTTCGCCTCTGAGCGCGGCGAAGCGCCTTGCGATGCGGCCGGCCGAGTTCGCCTCGCTCACAGTTTGGTCCCGAGATGCTTGGCGGCGGCGAAAATGTCCTTGTCCCCGCGGCCGCAGATATTGACCACGATCAGGTGATCCTTGGGGCGCTGGGGCGCGATCTTCGCCACCTCGGCCAGGGCGTGGGCGGGCTCGAAGGCCGGGATGATCCCCTCCAGCCGGCTCAGCAGCTGGAAGGCCTCCAGGCATTCCTTGTCCGTGGCCGAGACGTAGTTCACCCGGCCGGTATCGTGCAGCCAAGCATGCTCCGGACCGATGCCGGGATAATCGAGGCCGGCGGAGATGGAATGGGCCTCCAGGATCTGGCCGTCGTCGTCCTGGAGCAGATAAGTGCGGTTGCCGTGGAGCACGCCCGGCCGGCCGCCGGCCAGCGACGCCGCATGGCGTCCGGTTGCGATGCCGTCTCCGGCCGCCTCCACGCCGCGCATCTCGACCGTGGGATCGTCGAGGAAGGGATGGAACAGGCCCATGGCGTTGGAGCCGCCGCCGATGGCCGCCACCAGCGTATCGGGCAGGCGCCCGTCTTCGGCCTTGGCGAGCTGCGCCCGGGTCTCGCGCCCGATCACGCATTGGAAGTCGCGCACCATGGCCGGATAGGGATGGGGACCGGCGACCGAGCCGATGATGTAGAAGGTGTTCTCGACGCTGGCGACCCAGTCGCGCAGGGCCTCGTTCATGGCGTCCTTCAGGGTGCGCGAGCCGCTCTTGACCGGCACCACCTCGGCCCCCAGCAGGCGCATGCGGAAGACATTGGGCTGCTGGCGCTCGATATCCACCTCGCCCATGTAGACCGTGCAGGGCAGGCCGAAGAGGGCGGCGACGGTGGCCGTGGCCACGCCATGCTGGCCGGCGCCGGTCTCGGCGATGATCCGGGTCTTGCCCATGCGCCGGGCGACCAGGATCTGGCCCAGGCAGTTGTTGATCTTATGGGCGCCGGTGTGGTTGAGCTCGTCGCGCTTCAGGTAGATCTTCGCGCCGCCCAGATGCTTGGTCAGGCGCTCGGCGAAGAACAGCGGGCTCGGCCGCCCGACATAGTGCTCCAGGTAATAGTCGAGCTCGGCGGCGAAGGTGGAATCGGTCCTGGCCTTGGCGTAGGCCTCCTCCACCTGCAAGACCAGAGGCATCAGGGTCTCGGCGACAAAGCGTCCGCCGTAGAGGCCGAAGCGCCCGCGCTCGTCCGGTCCGCCGCGATAGCTGTTGGGTTTGTTCACCTGCCGTCCCTTCAAGGGGGCGCAATCAACCACAAGCGTCCGGGAAGGTCAAAGGCGGGGTGGATCGAGGGCACATTCGCGATCCCGGCCCCCCATACCCTCCCGGCCTTGTGTATCGCCGGCCGCAGAACCGCCATGCAATATGGGACGGCCCGGTCGCGACTTCGAGCCAGCAAGGAATCCCATGCGCGTCTTCATCGTCCACGCCCATCACGAGCCGCAGAGCTTCAACGGGGCCATGACCCGGGAAGCGGAGGCGGCGCTCCGGTCCACCGGGCATGAGGTCGTCATTTCCGATCTCTACGCCATGAACTTCAATCCGGTATCGGACCGGCGCAACTTCGTCACCGTCAAGGATCCGGCCCGCCTTCGCCAGCAGGCCGAGGAAGCCTATGCGGCCGAACATGAGGGCTTCGCCCCGGACATCCAGGCGGAGATGAACAAGCTCTTCTGGTGCGACGCGCTGATCCTCCAGTTTCCCCTCTGGTGGTTCGGGCTTCCGGGAATCCTGAAGGGCTGGGTCGATCGCGTCTTCGCTTCGGGCGGTCGCATCTATGGCGGCGGCAAGTGGTACGACCGGGGCGTCTTCACTGGCAAGCGGGCGATGTGTTCGCTGACCATAGGCGGAACCGCCGCCATGTATACGCGCGAGGGTTTGAGCGGGCCGATCGACTGGATCCTCTATCCGGTCAACCACGGCATTCTCTACTTCACCGGATTCACCGTGATCGAGCCATTCCTCGTCCACGGGCCCGCGCGCATCAGCCAGGACGAACGCCAGGCCCATCTGGTGCGCTATCGGGAGCGGGTCCTGGGGCTGGCCACGGCGCCGACCATCGCCTACCCGAAGCTCGCCGACTACGACGAGCGCTACGTTTTGAAGGCGCCGTCGGACGCATAGGCGCGGCGTCGCTCGGGGCGGGGCTACGCACTGGCGCTGCTTGCTCGAATTTCAAGGGCAAGAGACGGGGACATTTTGCGGATGTGATTTTTCCTCACGATACATGTGAAAAATACGTCGGTTGAATTCCGTATCGCACTGCACCAAATCCTTGCGACCAGCAGAAAACCTGCTTCTACGAGTCATGGAGTTCCTACGTTGAATAACTATGTTGCCAGCCAGACGTTTTCCACCCCAAGCCGCACGCAGTCCCCTCACCCTCTCGCCCGCTTCGTGCACGCAGTCGATTCCTTTCTGGGTGCGGCGATGAACACGCTGTTCATCTGGGACCGCCGGCACCGGGATCGCCTCCATCTTGCGAGTCTCGATGAGCGCATGCTGCGCGACATCGGGATCACCGGCGCCGATGTCCAGCATGAGGCCGCCAAACCCTTCTGGCGCGCCTGAGGGACCGGAACTGCCGGCGCGCTTCCACCCGATCCGTATGGCCTGACGGGTTGCGAAGGGCCCGCAGCAGGCGGGACAGGCCGGGACGTCGGCGCTCCGCCAACCGCGCATTGCGGAGTATCGGGCCGAGACATTACCTTCGGCACGTCTCGGAACTCCCCAGCGGCGCGGACACCGAATGGAATCCTCAGGAGTCTTGCGCCCGGCATCGGCCGCTGACAAAGCCCGCATGAAGGCGATGCTGGCCGACCACCTGCGGGAACTGCGGGCCTTCGGTCCGGTGGAGGAGCCCTATCCCTATTTCGACGTCTATTGGACCGAGGCGACGCGCTGGCCCTACTTGATCGAGGTCGGCGGCGAGCCGATCGGATTCGTCATGGTGAACCAGTGGTCGCCGTCCGGGCGCGGCACCGACTATGCCATCGCGGAGTTCTACGTCGGTCCCGCCCATCGCCGTTTCGGCCACGGTGTGGAAGCCGCCAGGCAAGCCCTCAGGGCCCATCCCGGTCAATGGGAGCTCTCGATCTTCGCGGCCAACCGGCCGGCCCAGGCCTTCTGGCCCACGGCGATCGCGAGCGCCGGCGGCCGGTCCCTCGAGCGCATCGACCACCAGGGCAACACGGTGCTGCGATTCGTGATCGCATCGGGGGGCAGCCCCGAGGGCTTCTGACTTTGCGATGCGCGAAAAGGTCGAAGCAGCCAAGCCCGCTCGCGGGCGCTGTTCTAACCGTTCAGCGTTTCTCCGGCGCGATCCCCTTGATCCGGGCGCTCAAGGCCGCGATGTCGTCCTTGCTATACGAGAGATGGACGCGCTTGGCCGATGGCGGGCGCTTGGCGAGAGAGAGTCCGGGCCGCCATTCGGTCGCCGGCCGGATGGGGCGCGGCGTGAAGCCGCCGCCGCAGTTGGGGCAGACATTGTGGAGATTCTGCGCGACGCACTCGGCGCAGAAGGTGCACTCGTAGGAACAAATCCGCGCGAGCGTGGAGTCCGGCGGCAGATCCCTGTCGCACCACTCACAATTCGGCCGCAGCTCCAACGCCATTGCCAGATCCCTATGCGGATGGAGGCCTTCTGGTCAGCATAGCCCAGCCGGCGTCGGAAATGCCATGACGTGAAAGCTGCCCGGCAGGTCCCTCGGGCGCTTCGACCACCAGGGAAATATCGTGCTGCGATTTGCGATCGGGTCCTGAGTCCCGATCCGTCGCTACAGCGCCGCCGCCAGCTTCAGGAAAGCTCCGATCTTGGCCGGGCTCTTGCGGCCCGGCGCGTCCTCGACTCCGGACGAGACGTCGACATGCGTGGCCTTCGTCGCCGCCACGGCAGCGGCGAGGTTCCCGACATTGAGGCCACCCGAGAGCATCCAGGGCCTGGTCCAGCGCCGGCCGGCCAGGAGGGCCCAGTCGAAGCTGATGGCGTTGCCGCCCGGCAGCGCGCCTTTCATCGAGGCCGGCGGCTTGGCATCGAACAGCAGCCAGTCTGCCACCGGCAGATATTCATCCGCCGCCGCGATGTCCACCGCCGACGCAATGCGCAGCGCCTTCATGACGGGCAGACCGAATCGCCGGCGCAGCTCCTTCACCCGGCGGGGCGTTTCATCGCCGTGGAGCTGCAGCATGTCGAGGGACGCTTCCTTCAGCACGGCCTCGATCGTCTCGTCGTCGGCATCGACGAATAGCCCGACCTTGACGATTCCCTTGGGCACGGCGCTGAGGAGCGCGCCGGCAGCGGCAGGCTGGAGCGCTCGGGGGCTGGGCGCATAGAACACGAACCCCAGGTGGCTCGCCCCGCCGCTGACGGCGGCGGCGGCGGCGGCGGCGCTGTTGACGCCGCAGATCTTGACCTTGACCGGCATCAGACTGGGCCGCCGGTGAGCCGGCGGAAGACCAGCGCGTTGATCGTCACCAGCACCGTTAGCGCGACGCAGCTTATGACGTCGGTTGTGAACAGCGTGGCATAGGGCGCCGCAGCCGTAAGGCCGAGGCCGAGGGCGACGACATGGAAGAGGGAGGCGACAGCAAGCCAACCCAAACCCGTCAATAGATTAATTCCGAAAAGTCGGCCACCGTTGCCGGCAGTGACGCGCCACGCCCTAACAAAGCTCAACTCCTGATCAATCGCCGTGGCGGCGAATATGGGCCCCCAGCGTCCGCAGCAATAGGGTACGGCAACAATGCAGATTATCGCGACGACTCCGAGAGCCGTCGATTTCGCCTTGCCCGATGGGTACAGCGCAGTTGCCACAACGGCTACGGCGCCGGCGACCATGACGAGAATTAGCACACAGAGCCACATCCGCCCCCAATAAAGCAGCTCCCGGGTTCCGACCCGCAGACCCAGGCCACCGCCGACGCTGTTGGGTCCCAATAGAATCAGGCGGTGCCACAGGACAGCAAAGATCGAGATGAAAAGGGTGTCGAGACCCATGATCACTAGCGTGTAGAGAGTGCGGGCCGGACTGGCGACGGCTCCGGCTTGGCCTGGAGTAGTTCCGATGTTCAATCCGCGTTCACGTCCAAGTGCCCCAAAGAAGAAAACGACGAGTACGAGCGCGAGACCAAGCCTCAACAAGTCCGCCCGCCGCGCGACGACAGTGCGCACTGCGGCAATCAAGGTTTCCGCAATCGGGACCTTGTCGCCCGCCGGCTGAATTTGTCCCGCGACCATCAGGCAGACCCAGGCGCGCCGACGAGCCGGCGGAAGACCAGCGCGTTGATCGTCACCAGCACCGCCAGGAGAGCCGTTGACACGAAGGCGCTGATGAAGAGCAAGGCATAGGGCGCGATTTCGCCCAGGCCCAGCAGGCCGGCCAAAGCACCCAGCAGGGCGGGAACGGCGACCCAGCCGAACCCCGCCAGGAGATAGAGCGCCAGCAGGCGTCGGCCATTGCCCATGGTCGCCTGCCAGGACCGGCTCATCTCCGAGGGCAGGTCGACGGCGATGGCGGCGAAGCTCGGCCCCAGCCGGCCGATGGCATAGGCCCCGATGGGAATGAACCCCAGATAGGCGATGGGGAGCGTGGCATAGGGGCTGACGCCGATGCGTAGGGCGATCGCCGCATCGACATAGGAGAGGAAGCCGGCGACCATGATCATGCCAATGAAGCAGATCCAGAGACGGATGAAATAGCGCAGCTCCCGCCCGCCGAGCTGCACGCCGAGCCCGCCCCCGGCCTTTCCGGGCCCGAGCAGGATGAGGCGGTGCCAGCCCACGCCGAAGATGGAAACCAGCAGGAAGTTCGTGATCAGGACCAGGAGGAAGCTGCCCGGCAGCCTGTTGTCCATGACCGGGGCGCCGGTGGCATCGGTCGTTGCCGCCGCCAGCATGGGCAGGACGTAGTTCAAGGCGAGGATGTCGAGAGCGAAGGTTCCCAGCAGGAACAGGAGCCCCACCCGCAACAGGTCGTTGCGGCGCTCGAAGACGAGACGGCAGGCTTCCGCGATAGTCGCCAGAACCGGGATCGGCGCACTCATCGCCCGGCCGCCCCATCGATGCCGATTTCGCGCCGGATGGACCCTGCCGCGGCGGCCGGATCGGCGGCGCCGGTGATGGGCCGGCCGATGACCAGGAAATCGGCGCCGTGCCCGGCCGCCTCGCCTGGCGTCATCACCCGCTTCTGGTCCTGGACCGCCGCCCCCGCCGGACGCAGGCCCGGGACGACCAGCTTGAAACCCGGCCCGCACTCGGCCCGGATGGCGGCGATGTCGGAGCCGGCGCAGACCACCCCGTCGCAGCCTTCGACCTTAGCCAGGGCCGCGAGCCGCCGGGCTTGGCCGGCGGCAGAAGGACCTTGCCCGACCGCAGCCAGGTCCTCGTCGGCAAGGCTCGTCAATACCGTGACCGCGATCAGCAAGGGCCGGCCCTCGCCCGCCTCGCGCACGGCCTCGGCCGCGGCCCGCAGCATGGCGGGTCCGCCGCCGGCGTGGACGTTCAGCATCATCGGCTTCATGCGCAAGGCCGAACGGACGGCGCCGGCCACGGTGTTCGGGATGTCATGGAACTTGAGGTCGAGGAAGATCGGCCGGCCGAGCCCGCCGACGGCCAGGACTCCGGCCGGCCCATTGGCGAGAAAGAACTCGAGCCCGAGCTTCACCCCGTCCACCGCCTCGCCCGCGGCGCGGGTCTGGGCAAGGGCGAGGGCAAGGTCGGGCGTGTCGAGGGCAAGCAAAATCCGAGCCGGCATGGCGGGCTCTATAGCAGAAGGCGATTGGGCGGGATACCGAAGCGGGCGCTACAACCCGGGTCGCGCCAATCAGCTCCGGGGCGGCGGCAGGCCGGCGGCGGCGGGCGATCTTTGGGCGGCGTTGCGGCGCTCCTGATCGGCGATCTGGTGGGCCTGGGCGCGCGCCGTCTCGCCCAGGTCGCGCAGGCGCCGGCGGGTCCGCCCGCCCGACAGCCAGGCAGCGACGGCCCCGACGAGGAAGCCGATCAGCAGCGCCAGGAACAACGCCACGAAGACGGGCATGACGAAGGTCCAGGGCAGAGGCCAGAAGCTCAAGGCGAGCGCGCCGCGGTTGTCGACGGCGAAGACCACCAGGACGACGAAAAGCGGCAGGCTGATGATGAAGGACAGTCGGCGCATCGGCCGGCGCCAGGATCAGGCTTGGCCGCCGTTAAGGCGCTCGCGCAGCTGCTTGCCGGTCTTGAAGAAGGGGATCACCTTGCGCGCGACCTCCACCGTGTCGCCGGTGCGCGGATTGCGCCCGGTGCGTGCGTCGCGCTTCTTGATGGAGAAGGCCCCGAACCCGCGCAACTCCACCCGGTCGCCCCGGGCAAGCGCGGCGGCGATCTCGTCGAAAATAGTGACCACAATCCGCTCCACGTCGCGGTGGTAGAGATGCGGATTGATTTCTCCGATCCGGAGAATGAGCTCCGACTTCGTCATCGTCTGTCCCCAAGGCGCCACAGCCGACCCCAAGCGCCCTCCGCTTGGCAAAGTGCCAAAGCCGCCGGGGGGCGTCAAGGGTTAAGTATTTAAGATAACACCGTTTTTTGCCACGGACCCGAATGAGGCCCAGGCGGCCGCCGCGCGGAGACGAAAAAGGGCCCGGCGGTTCGCCGCCGGGCCCCGTTTGGAATTGGCGAAGCTGTTGGCCGCTCTATTCAGCCTCGGCCTCGTTCTTGTTCTTGGATTTGGACTTGCCCTTGGCCTTGCCGGAGGATTCTTCGGCCTCGGCCTCTTCCGACTTGGCCTTCTGGGCGCGCGAAATCGCCGCCCCCAGGATGTCGCCCAGGCTGGCGCCGGAATCGGTCGACCCGAATTCCTCCAGCGCCTTCTTGTCTTCCTCCACCTCACGCGCCTTGATCGACAGGTTGAGCTTGCGCGTCTTGGCGTCCATCACCGTGATCTTGGCATCGATCTTCTCGCCAATGGCGAAACGCTCGGGCCGCTGCTCGCCGCGCTCGCGGGAGAGTTCCGCCTTGCGGATGAAGCCGAGCGTCCCGTCGCTGAGCGCCACTTCGACGCCGCCCTCGTTGATCGCCGTCACGCTGACCGTCACCACCTCGCCCTTCTTGTGGGTCGCGGCGGTGGCGGCGAACTGGTCGGTGGTCAGCTGCTTGATGCCGAGCGAAATGCGCTCCTTCTCCACATCGGCGTCCAGCACCTTGACCTTGACCTGGTCGCCCTTCTTGTAGGCGGTGATCGCCTGCTCGCCCGGCTTCTGCCAGTCGAGGTCGGAGAGATGGACCATGCCGTCGATCTCGCCCGGCAGGCCGACGAAGAGGCCGAATTCGGTGATGTTCTTCACCTCGCCGGTCATTTCGCTGCCGGCCGGATACTTGTCCTTGAAGGCCTGCCAGGGGTTCTCCAGGCACTGCTTCAAGCCGAGGCTGATGCGCCGCTTGGTCGGGTCGACGTCCAGCACCATGACCTCGACCTGCTGGCTGGTGGAGACGATCTTGCCCGGATGCACGTTCTTCTTGGTCCAGCTCATCTCCGAGACATGGACCAGGCCCTCGATTCCCGGCTCCAGCTCCACGAAGGCGCCGTAGTCGGTGATGTTGGTGACGCGGCCGGTGAACTTCGCGCCGACCGGGTATTTGATCTCGACCTTCTCCCAGGGATCGGCCTCGAGCTGCTTCATGCCCAGCGAGATGCGCTGGGTCTCGGGATTGAAGCGGATTACCTGCACCTTCACCGTCTGACCGATGGAAAGCGCTTCGGAAGGATGATTGATTCGCCGCCAGGCGATGTCGGTCACATGGAGCAGGCCATCGACCCCGCCCAGGTCCACGAAAGCGCCGTAATCGGTGATGTTCTTGACCACGCCCTGGAGCACCTGGCCCTCGCGCAGCGAGGAGACCAGCTCGGAGCGGGCCTCGGCCCGGCTCTCCTCCATGACGGCGCGGCGAGAGACCACGATGTTGCCGCGCGCGCGATCCATTTTCAGGATCTGGAACGGCTGGGGCGTGCCCATCAGGGGGCCCACGTCGCGCACCGGACGGATGTCCACCTGGCTGCCCGGCAGGAAGGCGACGGCCCCGGAGAGATCGACCGTGAAGCCGCCCTTGACCCGGCCGAAAATGATGCCGGTCACGCGCTGATTGTCCTTGAAGGTCTTCTCGAGCTGGGTCCAGGACTCCTCGCGCCGCGCCTTGTCCCGGGACAGCACGGCCTCGCCGTTCTTGTCCTCCATGCGCTCGAGGTAGACCTCGACCGTATCGCCGACCTTGATCTCGGCCTTCTGGCCGGGGCCGGAAAATTCCTTGAGCTGGACGCGGCCCTCGGACTTGAGGCCGACGTCGATGAGGGCGAAATCGTTCTCGATGGCGACGACGATACCCTTGAGGACGCTGCCTTCGAGGCCGTTGCCGGCGCCGATGGATTCCTCGAGCAGGGCGGAGAAGCTTTCCTTGGGGAGTGTCGTGGCTTGGGCCGCATTGGCCATGGCGATAAGGTCCTTCCTCGTTACATGTTCCGGCCGACCGGTTGAATCCGGCGGTCTTGGAAACAATTCCCGTCCGGGACTATCCGCGGGCGAGGTCCGGCAGGACGCGGCCGACATAGGCGACCGCCAGGGCGAAGACGCCATCGGCATCCAGCTTGGAGCTGTCGATGACGAAGGCATCCTTGGCCGGGGTCAGGGGTGCCACCGCGCGATCTCGGTCGCGGGCGTCACGGTCCTTCATGTCCTGCAGAACGCGGCTGTATATACTCGCAACCCCCCGCTCTAGCAACTCCCTGTGGCGGCGCTCGGCCCGCATTTCCAGGCCGGCGTCGATGAAGATCTTGGCGCCGGCATCGGGGAAGACCACGGTGCCGATGTCGCGCCCGTCCAGCACCGCTCCCGGCGGGGTCTCGGCAAAGCGCCGCTGAAGCGCCCGGAGCGCGGTGCGGACCTCGGGGATGGCCGCGACCTTGGAGGCGGCCTGGGCGACCTCCTCGCTGCGGAGTTCCGGCCGGTCGAGGTCGGCCAACGTCACTGCCCTGGCGGCGGCCACCGGATCCAGCCCCTCGCGCAAGACCTTCAGGCCGACGGCCCGGTAGATCATCCCCGTATCCAAGTGCCTCAGGCCATAACGGGCGGCAAGCCGGCGGGCGAGCGTGCCCTTGCCCGAGGCGGCCGGGCCGTCGACGGCGATCACCGTCATCGAGATTCGTCGCCCGGGTGAGCCAGGCGGGCGCCGAGCCCGTTCATCAGGGAAACGAAACCGGGGAAGCTGGTGTCGATGGGCGACGCGTCGTCGATCGAGATTGGCCGCTCCGCGGCGAGGCCCAGGATCAGGAACGCCATGGCGATGCGATGATCGAGGTTGGTCTCGATCGCGGCTCCGCCCGCGGGCTTCCGGCCGCGTCCCCTGACCGTGAGGCTGTCCTTGCCCTCCTCCACCGCGACGCCCGATGCGGCCAGCCCGCGGGCGATTGCCGCCAGGCGGTCGCTCTCCTTGACCCTCAGTTCGGCAAGACCGGTCATCCGCGTCTCGCCCTCGGCTAAGGCGGCGGCCACCGCGAGGATGGGAAACTCGTCGATCATGGAGGGCGCGCGTTCGGCCGGCACGGCTACACCCGAAAGCCGGCTCGCGCGGACCCGCAGATCGCCCACCGCCTCGCCCGCCTGCTGGCGGAGGTTCTTGATCTCGATGGCCGCGCCCATCTCGTTGAGGGTGTCGATGAGTCCGATGCGATGGGGATTGAGGCCCACCCCCGTCAGCAGGATGTCCGAGCCCGGCAGCAGCAATGCCGCCACCAGGGGAAAGGCGGCCGAGGAAGGATCGGCCGGCACCTCGATGTTCCGGCCGGTCAATTCCGGCTGGCCGACGAGAGTCGTGACCCGGCCTTCGGCGCTTGCTTCCACCCGGACCTCGGCGCCGAAATGGCGCAACATCAATTCCGTGTGATCGCGGGTCGGCTCGGGCTCTACGACCTGGGTGTCGCCGGGCGTGTTGAGCCCGGCCAGCAGCACCGCGGACTTCACCTGGGCCGAGGGCACCGGCAGGCGGTAGCGGATCGGCATCGGATCGGGCGTGCCGGTGACGGCGAGCGGCAAATAGCGGCCCTGGCGGGCGACGAAGCGCGCGCCCATCTGGGAGAGCGGCTCGATCACCCGGGCCATGGGCCGGCGGCGCAGCGACCCGTCGCCGGTGAGAAAGGCCGTCAGCGGATGGCTCGCGAGAATGCCGAGCAGCAGGCGGGCGCCTGTGCCGGCATTGCCCATATCCAGCACGTCCGCGGGCTCTACCAGCCCGCCGATGCCCCGGCCGGTCACCCGCCAGACGCCGTCTTCGCCTCGATGGGCCTCCGCGCCGAGCGCCCGCATGGCCGCGGCGCTGCGCAGCACGTCCTCGCCTTCCAGGAGGCCGCGGATCTCGGTTTCGCCCACGGCCAGAGCGCCCAGCATGAGCGCGCGGTGGGAGATGGATTTGTCTCCCGGAACGCGAACCGTTCCCGAAAGCGCGCCGGAAGTCCCGGAAACAAGCGGCTGCAAGACGATTCTCCCCTTCGTGATATTCCCCGTCGCCCCCTTGAAGCGGGGCGGTGGACCGTAGAATTACCTTTTGACAGGGCGGAACGATCGTGGCAATTGGCAGCGCGATTCGATACCGCCCCCTCGCATCGGAGGAGACGTGAATACAGTGACGAAGCAAGTCTGGGGCGCCAAGCGCCTCTGCCCGGAATGCGGCGCCCGCTTCTATGACCTCAACAAGGATCCGATCGTCTGCCCGAAGTGCAAGAAGGTCTATGAGCCCGAGGCAGTGAAGCCGAGCCGCCGCAGCCGGCCGCAACCGCCGGCCAAGAAGCCGGTGCCGGTGCCCAAGGCGCCCGTCGACGTCGAGGTCCCCGACCCCGATCTCGAGGAACCGGCAGCCGAAGAGGAAGAGGAGGTGCTGGAAGACACCTCGGAGCTGGGCGAGGACGAGGACGACGTGGCCGAGGTGATCGAGAAGGTCGACGAGGGCGAGGAGCGCTAGGCTCGATCAGTTTGACCGGCGCCGTCTTAACCTGCGCCGTTTTTGCTTGAATGCCGGAGCCGGGGTTCCTAGGTTCGATCCCGGTCCAGGGCCGCGGCGCCGACGGTTCCGCGCCAAGACTTGAGTTTCGGGGCCATAGCTCAGCTGGGAGAGCGCTACAATGGCATTGTAGAGGTCAGCGGTTCGATCCCGCTTGGCTCCACCAATTCGAGAAAGGGCTTAGCTGGAAACGGCTAAGCCCTTTCTGTTTGCGGAAGCCCTGAGGAAAGACGAGAACGGGTTTTTCAGCTCCACGGCGCGAAAGCAAAGGACCGAACATGACCACCCATGATGTCGTCGGCGGCGGCTATCGCTATCTGGAAGGCGTATTCCAGTATTCCGGGGGCGTGCGCGCCCTCGACGGCTATCGCATCGAGCGCGTGCGTTTTCGCCAATCGCCGCCGATCGCAGAAGGCTTCGCGCGCATCGAGAAGTACCTCGCCGGCCAAGGCCTGCCGCTCACCAGCTTTTGCGCCTGCGAGCTGCGCTCGCCCAGCCAGTTCACCGAAGCGGGTTTTCGCCAATTCAATGAGGGCTACGTGAAGACGCTGAAGCGCTGGGGGCTCTTCGCCGACAACCTCAACCCCGTCGCCCGCAGCAACGTCTGTCCGGAGATCCAGCCGCCCGTGACGCCGGTCTTCCATGCCTTCAGCTATGCGCGGCCGGGCAGGACCCTGGCGCCCACCTTCGTTATCGCCGGCAGCGGCGAGGTTTCGGAGCGCGGCGGCAATTACCGCGATCACATCGTCGCCTATGGCGACACCAGCCCCTCGGGAATGAGGCAGAAGGCGCGCTGCGTGCTGGATGAAATGGAACGGCGACTAGAGGCACTCGGCCTCGGCTGGAAGGACACGACCGATACCCAGGTCTACACGGTGTTCGATGTGCATTCCTATCTCGCCGATGACCTGGTCCGACGCCGCGCGGCCAACCATGGCTTCACCTGGCAATTCTGCCGGCCGCCGATCCTGGGCCTCGAATTCGAGATGGATTGCCGGGGAATCGAGACCGAGCACGTGCTCTGATGCAGTATTCGTGAACCGGGCGAGACCGCGACCAACCTTCCAGGCCCAAATGCCGTAGGGCCCGACTGCACGGGCGCCAGCTTGCTGCAAGGCCGCGCACCTGGAACTGCATGAGGAACTCGGCAGACGGGCAAGAAGCAGCGCTTCTGCCCGACGGCGCTCCTCATCGCGATTGTCTGCGCCACACAACTCTCGCGACAGATGCAGCAGCTCATCTGCGCGGCGCCGCCCCGACCGGCCACACGGCTACAATCGAATTTGACTTGTAATATTTCAGCAATCCGTCTTTAAATTTGCACGATCGGGCGATGGCCCTGCGACATTCGAGTACGCGTTGTCGGGGGAATTACGCTACAGCCGCTTCTCGTCGCCTTCTCATCGGCCGATTGATCAGCACAAGCGGGGCAATTGGGGAGCGTCATCTTGCATTCCTCGAGCGGCTCCGGCGCAGGAGTGCAGGCCTGCCTCGCTCTCCGATCACACTGCCTTGGATTGAAAGGGATTCGGAATTCATGAAGAAGGTCAGAGTCGCCATTGCCGGCGTCGGCAATTGCGCCAGCGCGCTCGTCCAGGGCGTGGAGTATTACCGCACACAGCGCAACGCGGCGCTCGACGGCATCATGCGCAAGACCATCGGGGGCTACGCCTGCTCGGACATCGAGTTCGTCGCCGCCTTCGACGTCGACCGGCGCAAGGTCGGCCATGCCCTCGAGGAGGCAATCTTCGCCAAGCCCAACTGCACCCGGGTCTTCCAGAGCGCGCTGCCCGTTTCCAACGTCGTCGTCCAGGCGGGCCCCCAGCTCGACAGCATCGCGGCTCATATGGCCGACTACAGTGACGACGAGGCCTTCCGGCCGACCGACCTCGCCCCCACCGACATTGCGGAGGCGCTCCGCAGCTCGGGAGCCGAGGTGCTGATCTGCTATCTGCCCGTCGGCTCGGAGAAGGCGGTCGCGCATTATGCGCAGGCCTGCCTGGACGCCGGCGTCGGTCTGGTCAATTGCGTGCCGGTCTTCATCGCCTCCAATCCCGAATGGGCACAGAAGTTCCGCGACGCGTCCCTCCCGATTATCGGCGACGACATCAAGAGCCAGGTGGGCGCCACCATCGTCCACCGCGCGCTGGCCCGCCTCTATGCCGACCGCGGCGTCAGCCTGGACCGCACCTATCAGCTCAACACCGGCGGCAACACCGATTTCCTCAACATGCTCGAGCGCCGGCGCCTGGCCTCGAAGAAGATCTCCAAGACCGAATCGGTCCAATCCCAGCTCGACGAAAGGCTCGAGGGCAAGAACATCCATATCGGCCCCTCGGACTACGTGCCGTGGCAGAAGGACAACAAGATCGCCTTCATCCGCATGGAAGGCCGCGGCTTCGGCGACGCGCCGGTGGAAGTCGAGCTGCGCCTGTCGGTGGAAGACTCCTCCAACAGCGCCGGGGTGGTGATCGACGCCATCCGTTGCATCAAGCTGGCCCGGGAACGTCATGTCTCCGGCCCGCTGCTGGGTCCCTCGGCCTACTACATGAAGACGCCGCCGCGCCAGTTCCGCGACAGCATTGCCCGGGAAGCCTGCAACGCCTTCATCGACGGCGCGCCCTTCGAGCTGCCGGACCAGACAGAGAGCGAGAAGAGCGTGGTGCGCTGACGGGCCGGGATCGCCGGCCTCGCGGCATCGACCATCGGCTGGGGCGGGGAGAACGGCTCCGCCCCAGTCCGCGACAGTGCAGAAAAGCAATGCGACGGCAAATCGAAACGCTGCTCTTCGATTTCGGCGGCACGCTGGATTGCGACGGCGTGGCCTGGAAGGAGCGCATGCACGCCCATTACCGGTCGGAAGGGCTGGCGCTCTCGCCCGAGGATTTCGCCGCCGCCTTCTATGCCGCCGACGATCCTCTGCTGGGCAGCTTGCCCGAGGACGCCGATCTCGGCGTCACGGTCCATCGCCTGGTGCGCAACCTCGAAGCCGCGCTCGCCGGCGGGGAAGGCCGAGATCTTTCGAACAATGCCGAATGCCTGCGCGGCAGCAGGATCGCCGCGAAATTCCTCGCCGAGGCCGAGGCCAGCTTCGCACGAAACCGGCCTTTGCTCGAGAGACTGAGCCGGCGCTACCGCCTGGGCGTGGTTTCGAATTTCTACGGCAACCTTGAGGCCGTCTGCCGGGGCGCGGGTCTCGCCCCGCCAGTGGGGGTCATGATCGACAGCCAGAAGCTTGGGGCGGAGAAGCCGGACCCCGCGATCTTTCAAGCCGCGCTGGATGCGCTCGGCGCCCGGGCTGAGACGACCCTGATGGTGGGCGATTCTCTGCCCCGGGACCGGGAGGGCGCGCGGCGCATGAGCATGGAATTCGCCTGGATCGCGCCGGCCGAGGTCCAGGCAGCCGAAATCAAGGCGAGGGGTTCCCTCGATCACCCCGTGGTCGCGCGGCTCGGCGATCTGGAAAGTCTTCTACCGTGATCCCCCGGGAGCCCTTCCGCCGGGGCGGCATCATCGCCGCGGGCGACGGGACCCGCCTGCGCGCCGACGGCTGGCGCGTCAGCAAGCCCATGGTGCCGGTTTCCGGAAAGCCGCTCATCGAACACGCCCTCGACCGGTTTCGCGAAGCCGGCATCACGCAGCTCAGCATCATCATCAACGAGGCGAGCGAAGACTGCCGGCAGTGGCTGGCGAACCCTGGCGCCGATCTCGATATAGATCTGGTGGTGCTCAGCACGCCTTCCTCATATGCCAGCTTCCGGATCGTCGCCGACCGGCTCGCGGGCTCGCCCGCGGTCATCACCACCGTCGACAGCATCCTGCCGGCCGGCGAGTTCCGCCGCTTCGTCAAGGGCGCGGCCGATTTTCCCGATGATGCCGTGGTCCTTGGCCTCACCGATCACGTGGATGACGAGAAGCCCCTCTGGGCGAGCCTCGACCCGGCAGATGGGCGCGTGCGCAATCTCGGCGACCGCCGGAGCGGTCTGGTGACGGCAGGACTCTATGCCCTGCCCGCCCAACGCCCCGCGGCACCCGGCGAGGGCTTCGAGCGGCTGCGGGACTACCTCGCCTGGCTCGTCGCCGAAGGTCATGCGGTGTACGGCATCGCGCTCGGCCCGGTGTTTGACATCGACCGGGGCCACGACATCGCCGCGGCCGAGCAGGCAGCCGGCGCGGCAGGCCGCTCATGAGCCCGGCCAAGGCCTGCTGGGGCATCTACCGGGAGTCGACCCATTCGCCGGGCCGGGTCGACGACGACGCGGCGATCATGGAGGCCGTCGGGCAGGCGCTGAGAGCCCGCGGCTTCGCCGTCGAGCTCTTGAGCGTCGAAGAGGCCGAGCCGGCTCTGAGTGCCCCGGCCGCCATGATCTTCGTCATGTGCGAGCGGGGCGCGATCCTCGACCGCCTCCAGGAGGCCAGCAAGACGGGATCGGTCGTGGTCAATTCGCCGACGGCGATCCGCAACACCTATCGCCACCGGATGGTCGAGCTATTCGCCGAGGAGCATGTCCCGGCGCCGGTCAGCCACGTGATCGCCACGAATTCCACCAAGCTCGCGCGCTCGGCCGACGTCTGGATCAAGCGGTATGACTTCCACGCCACCCAGGCCGACGACGTGATGTACGTCGCCTCCGAAACGGGCTTGCGCCAGGCTCTCGCCGGCTTTGCCGCCCGCGGCATCCCCTTCGTCGTCGCCCAGGAGCATGTCGAGGGCGACCTGGTAAAATTCTACGGCGTCGGCCAGGCCGGCTGGTTCGAGTGGTTCTATCACCGGGACAAGGGCATGACCGGCTACCCCTTCAAGACGGAACGCCTCAGCGAGGTCGCCCGTCGCGCCGCGGCCGCCCTCGGCGTGGATATCTTCGGGGGCGATGCCATCATCCGGCCCGACGGCGAGCCGATCATCATTGACTTGAACGCATGGCCGAGTTACGCGCGCTTTCGCACCACGGCGGCCGGGGCCATCGCAGACTACCTGGCGAACCGATTCCACCGCGGCCCCAGGGCCGTCAGCTGACAAGGATTGAAGCCGATGAAGGGCAAACCCAGCCCGAGCAAGAAGCCCGTCGATTCCGAGGCCGGCAAGACCTACGGCGTACCCGGCCCGCGCTCGAAGGCGATCTACGATCGCGAGGCCGAGGTCATGGCCCCTGGGCTGCAGTCCATTGCGCTTTTCTCCCAGATCGCCGTCGATCGGGCCAAGGGCTGCGTCATCACCGACGTGGACGGCAAGGATTACCTCGACTTCGTCGCCGGCATCGGGGTGGGCAGCCTCGGCCATTGCCACCCCCACTACGTGAAGCGCCTGAAGGAGCAGCTGGATTGCGTCACCTTCGGCAGCTTCACCACCGAAACCCGCGCGAAGTTCCTGGAGATCCTTGGCGGCATGCTGCCCGAGGGCATCACCCATGTGCAGATGTTCTCCGGCGGCGCGGAGGCGGTGGAGGCGGCCTTCCGCCTCGCCAAGTCGGTCACCAGGAAATTCGAGTTCGTCGGCTTCTGGGGCGGTTTTCATGGCAAGACCGCGGGGGTCATCGGTCTCCTGAGCGGCGACTATCGCAATCATCAGGGCCCATTCCCGCCGGGCTCCCATCTCTCGCCCTATGCCAGCTGCTATCGCTGCCCTTGGAATCTCGAGTATCCGTCCTGCGGTCTCGCCTGCGCCGAGCATTTGCGCAACGTGATCAAGAACGATACCCAGGGCGAGGTGGCGGCCATCGTCATGGAGCCCATGCAGGGCACGGCCGGCAACGTCATCCCGCCCGACGATTTCGTTAAGGCGGTGCGCGAGATCGCCGACGAATTCGACGCGCTCCTGATCGCCGACGAGATGCTGACCGGCCTCGGCCGCACCGGCACCCTGTGGGCCATGGACCAGTTCGGCGTGAAGCCGGACATCATGACCTTCGGCAAGGGCATCGGCGGCGGCTTCCCCTTGAGCGGCGTCGCCTCGTCCCTGGAGCGCATGACCCACAGGCCTTTCGGCATGCCGAGCGGCAGCTCGTCGAGTTTCGGGGGCAATCCCCTCGCCTCCGCCGCGGGCCTCGCCGTCGTCGAGACGATCCTCGCCGAGAAACTGGTGGAAAACTCGGCCAAAGTGGGCGCGGTCCTCCTCGACGCCTTGAAGGCGCTGCAGAACAAGTACCGCTTCATCGGCGACGTGCGCGGCCGGGGCCTGATGATCGGCATGGAGATGGTGGCCGACCGCAAGACCAAGGAGCCCCTGGACAAGACCGTCACCCGCGCCCTGTTCCATGAGGCCCTCGAGCGCGGATTGGTCACCATGTCCTATTCCCACGTGATCCGGATCAATCCGCCGCTGGTCATCACGGAGGACGAGGCGCTCCGGGGCGTCGAGATTCTCGATGAATCCTTCGCCGCGATCGCACGCCGCTTCGGTCTCGGCTAGAGCATGTTTCGATCCTATCGAATCGGAACATGCTCTAGATTCCTTGGTTTGGTCGCATTTTCTGCGCCGAACCGGTGCCCACTCCCGCCTGCGCCAAGGCTTCGTCGGGTCTGGTGTCGGTCCTCCGAAGCAGCAGCTGCGTAGGAGGATCGGCGGAAAATGCTCCAGCCGTGAGCCGGCCTCGGTTGCTGGGCGCCTTCATCGGCTTCGGTAATGTCGCCGCCCATGGGCATCTGCCCGGCTGGCTGGCGAACCCGGAGGTCGAGATCGTCGCCGCTGCCGACGGGGCGGCGGGCCGGCGCGCGGTCTTCGAGGCAGCCTGCCCCAAGGCGCGCTGGTTCGAAAATCCCGAGGACCTCCTGGCCGAGACGACACTCGACTTCGTCGACATCTGCACGCCGCCGGGCAGCCATGAGGCGCTGATCCGGCGCGCGCTCGGCGCGGGCCGGCATGTCCTTTGCGAGAAGCCGCTGGTGACCGGCCCGTCCGATGGGGTCGCCGCGGCAGCGGCCCGCGCGGGCCGCGTGCTTCACACCGTCCACAATTGGCTCGAGGCACCCATCTGCCGGCGGATCTCGGCCCTGATCGGCGAGGGCGCGATCGGCGCCGTTCATGCGCTGCACTGGCAAACCCTGCGCCTGCGGCCCGCCGTGGCGGTTGCCAGCCCCGGCGCCGCCAACTGGCGCGTCGTTCCCGCAGAGGCCGGCGGCGGCATCCTGGTCGATCACGGTTGGCATGCCCTCTATTGCGTGCTGCGCTGGGCCGGGGCCGCGCCCGAGTCGATTGCCGCGCGGCTCGAAACCCGGCGCCACCATGAGTGGCCGATCGAGGACACGGCCACCATGGATATCGAATCTCCCGCCTGGCGCGCGCGGATCTACCTGACCTGGGCCGCCGACGAACGCAGCAACAAGATCGAGATAGAAGGCGAGAGGGGCCGTATCCATGTCGAAGGCGAGAGCGTGATTCTCGCCACCGCCACCGGCGAGCGCCGCTGGACCTGCCCGCCGGCCCTGGCGGAAGGTTCCCATCATCCGGACTGGTTCGCCGGCGTGGCCGCGGATTTCCTGTCGGCGATCCGGGACGGCGGCCAGGGCAATCTCGCCGAGGCCCTGCTCTGCGCCCGGCTGATCGGCCTCGCCCAGCGCTCGAGCGCCGCGAACGGCGCGCGCTTCGCCGTCTAGGCGGTCCGCGGTTCCGGCTTTTCGACGGCTGGCTCGCGCATGGCCAACAGGACCAGCATGGCGAAATAGATCGGCGCGCCGAGCGCGGTCATAAGGAGGAACCAATCGGCGCGGCCGAAGAGCGCGAGCAGCAGGACGATATAGATGAAATCGCGCCGCGAAAGGGCGTCGAGCAGCTTGGCAAAGCGCCCATCCGGCGCCGTCGATACCGAGGTGTAGAGCGGATCGGGGCCGGTCTTCGGGCGCATCACCCGCCAATAGATGAACCCCGCCGAGCCCAGTGTACCGATGACGGCCGAGGCTCCCAGCAAAAGGGGCCAGTGTTCGCCGATGGCGGCACTCCAGCCGATGGCCATGCAGGCGAAGATCGCGCTGTGGACGACATTGTCGCCCCAGAAATCCAGCACGCCGCCGCCGCGCGATTCCTTGAATTTGAGTCGCGCGAGCTCGCCGTCGCACCCGTCGAGAATGGAATGAGTGAGGAACAGGATCGCCCCCAGGGTCTGCCATGCGGCAGCAGCCGACAGGAAGAACGGCGCCGCAGCGACCCCGATGGCGACCGAGATCAGGGTCATCTGGTTGGGCGTCACCGAGGTCGCGGCCAGGCGCCGGGAGATGGCCAGCGACATTGGCCGTTCCACATGCCGGGCCATGAATCCGTCCGTATCCTTGACCAGGGCTCGCAACAGGCGGCGCTCGGCCGCGGGGATGTCCTTCAGCCCCTCGACGGCCAAGGGGTCGACGTCCGTCGGCATGGCGGCGGGCGCCTGCAAATGCCGGGTCAGGCCGGCGACGACAGCCGCCATGGTCGTGTCCCCGCCTAACTCATCCAGGGCCGCCAGCGCCTTGGAGAGCCCCATGCCCGAGACGACGGCGACCCGGCCACCGGCCGCCCAGGTCCCAGGCTCGAGGCGCCATGCCGCCAGTCGCTTCAGCCAGCCGGTTTCGCCGAGGACGGCGCTCGATGCGATGACGATCAGGTTGGCCTCGCGGCAATCGGCTGCCTCGCGCCAGGTGCTGATGGTCTCGACGCCAGTGGCAGCGGGCGACAGCCCGAGCACCCGGGCATAGCCGGCGCGCGCGGCGGCCAGCGCCATGCGCGTGCCGAGGTCGAGGCCCAGGACGACCCGTTGGTCGGCGCCGCCGGCCGGCAGAAGAATCAGGACGGGTCCGCCTTGCGGTGCAGCTCCAGCGGGGGCCGGGGGTGAATTGGGGACCGTGCTTGGCACGCCCGTGGTTTAAGGGCAATTGGCAGGAACGACAAGGATCGATAGAAGACGGTCGACCCGGTTCATCCCGCCCGCCGGCGCGTTTCTCGCCCGCCTTGCCCGAAAGGACGCTTCGCCATTCGCCTCGGCCCAATCATCGCTTCCCTCGCCGGGCTCGGCTTGGCCGTCTACTTGGTCCTGGCCACCGGCGCTTCGGACGTGGCCACGGCACTGCTTCTTGTCGGCTGGGGCCTCGTCCCCATCACCCTCTTCCACGTCATCCCCATGGCCCTCAGCGCCCTTTCATGGCGCGACCTTTTGCCTGCGGGCGGCGGGCCGGGGATCGCCCGCGTGATCCTGATCCGCTGGTTGAGGGAATCGATCAACGGGCTGTTGCCAGTGGCCGGCGTCGGTGGCGACCTGGTAGGCGTAAGGCTCACCCACCTGAGCGGCGTGCCGGGTGCCGCCGCCGCTGCCAGCACGGTCGTCGACATGACCGTGGGCGTGGTGACCCAGCTGCTTTTCGTGGTCACCGGCCTGGCCCTGCTCGTCGCTCAATCGACCCAGCCCGCCGTGCTCGCGGTCGCCGGGTCGGTGCTGGCCGGGATCGTCCTGTTCGCCCTGGCGATGGCTCTCTTCCTCGCCTTCCAGCATCGCGGCATGTTCGAGGTCTCGGCCAGGCTCGCAGGGGGCCTGTTGCGCAACAAACGCCTCACCGATTTCGCCGGCAAGGCCGCCAACGTCGACGCCGGCGTCGTTGCGATCTACCGCGACCGGCCCCGGCTGATCCGTGCCACCGCCGTGCGCTATCTGGGCTGGATCGCGGGCATGGGCGAGATCTGGCTGATCATGTATTTTTTCGGCCGGCCGGTTTCCCCTCTCGAGGCATTCATTCTTGAGAGCCTGGGTGCCGGCGTGCGCGCCGCGGCCTTCATGGTGCCCGGCGCGCTCGGTGTCCTGGAAGGAAGCTTCGTCGTCTTCGGCGCGCTCTTCGGCCTGCCGCCTCGGATCGCCCTCATGATCTCGCTCTGCCGACGGGTTCGCGAGCTGGCCATGGGCCTGCCCGGCCTCGCCGTTTGGCAGGCCCTGGAAGGCAACCGCGCTTTAAGGCGGCCTCGAACCTGAGCGATCGCGCTCAGGTCCGGGCGGGCTCGACGGCAGGGAAGGCGTCGATCTCTATCGGCATTCCTGGTTAGGCGATGTTGGGCGGAGGAACGCCGCTCGCGGCTCGGATGCGACCGCCCGCTTTGGGCACCACGGCTGTCCATGACCTGAAGCGCTATTGGAGCATCCGCCGTATCCAATTAACCGCGCCGCGGAATGGACGGGTGATGCGCATCGAGCGAGATCCCAGGACAAGCGCAAGCTCTGCTTCCCGTTCCGCCAACTTCTGCCGCAATTGGCGCTCGGCACCGCGCATGCGCATGATGTCGGTCACCGGGACCTCGGTCGTCAGAGTTCCGAGATATTTTCGCCCGGCCTCCAGTACCTCGTCCCACTCGCGATGTCCGGCAACATCCCTGCGGTGACTGAGCACCGTGTTGCTTCCGTCCGTGCGATTGTAATACTCGGCAACCGCGGTGCCGATGCTCTTCCAATCGGTCTCGTATTTGGCGGCGATCATCACGAAGACCCGATAGTCTTCCTGTTTGGACAAGGTCTCGTCCGCGCGCAAGTCCGAGGGGGCGATGCGGCTGCGATCGATCAGCATGCAGTTTGGCGGACAGAAGCCGCTGACGAAGAAGTCGTAGCGGTCTTGTCCTGGGAGAAAGTTCTTGGCGAATGCGAAGTCGAAGCCGTTCATCGGCGTGCAATCGGCGACCAGGGATGACGCGAACGCCGCGGCGGCGCCGCTGTATTGCAAACGATGCAGCAGATAGCCGTAGCCGGCCGCATAGCAGGTGTCGTCGAAATCGCAGATCCCCAGGTAACGCGCGCGCCCGACATCGAGCCCGGCGTTCCACAGCCGTGACCGATGATCGCCTGTCGGCGGGACAGCCACATTGGTCACGATGGGGCGCCGGCGGGGCGTGGCCCAGTCGAAGGCATCGACGCAGGCTTCGACGGCGGCGACGCCCGCATCGTCGAGGCCCTGCAGCATCAACAGTACCTGAATTGGCTGATGCTGCTGCCCGTACAGGGAAAACAAGCATCGGGTCAGGCGCCAGATCTGCGCCGGATCGTGAAAACGCACGATTACGTCGATGGTATTGTCGAGATCGGCATGCCGGGAAACCGTGTGGGTGGGGATCGGACCAGGGCATCGCCAGCGCAAGGGGGCAAAGTTGAGGTGGTGACGGAAGTCGGGAACCGACGAGGTGCGCGGCGACGGCATAGGCGCCGGCAAGGGACGCGGCTCCCAGCCCCGGCCTGCCATTTCCTGCTCGACCTGATGTACGAGGGCCTCGCCGCCCCACCGGGCCGCGAGATATCGGGCGGCGTCCAGATGAGCCCGCCGCGATACCTCGTTGCCGATTCGATTGAAGCGGTGGTGGTATAGTGCCCGCGGCGCATGCTTCACCGCATAGCCGGATTGGCGTGCGCGCCAGGAAAGGTCGACATCCTCGCAAAACAGGAAGAAATTCGCGTCGAAGCCGCCGATCGCCCGGTAGACCGTCGCCGGAATGAGAAGGCAGCACCCGCTGGCCCAGGGCGTGTCGAAAGTGAGCGGATCGAATGCCTTCGGCAGTTCTTCGGGGAATTGTGCGGCCTCCACAAGCGCCCGCCCCTGACACCGGCGCGCAAGCGCGGCCATTTCGACGATCGCATCGGGGTGAAGCATGCCGTCGGGGTTCAGCGCCAGGTAGAATTCTGCGCCTTCGGCAAAGGCCTCGCCCATAAGCAGATTGTGCGCTCGCCCGAACCCGAGGTTGGTTTGGGAGTTTTTCAACCTGGCATGCGGCCCGAATGCCGTCGGATCGACCGGCAAGTCTCCGTTGTTGAGCAGGAAGACCGACCCCACTTCGACCCGCGGTCCCGCATGGGCCCCGGCAAGCCGCTCGCTGGCTCTGCGAAGGCTGCGCGCGAGATCCGCGAGCTGGGCGCCCGAGTTGTTGAATACCACGATGCCCGCGGCGATGAGCGAAGCCGCCGACGACATCTGCGAATGTTCATGAGAGGAAGACTCGATCGATGTCATCGCCCCGTCCCCGTCGAGCAATCGAGCCACCGATCGCCGAGATCCCCGGCCGCCGCGCCCCGCATTGAGGCCATTCTCCGTTTGTGCTCGTCCCGAAAGCCGAGTTCGCAGTAGTGGCTATATATCGCACGCCGTCGCCGTAGCGCATTTGGCGACAGCATTTGCAAGCGGCGCAGCAGGCGCGCGGCTCCCTTCTCCATGACAGGACGAGGGGCCAGGCCGGACAGGAGCTCGCCGTCCTTCCACTGTTGGCACAGCCAACCGCGACCCAACCGGTAAGATCGTTCGGCCAGGTATCTGTCCGTGAACTGGTGGGCCCGGACGACATGCCGGACGGCGGGGCCTCTCGCAAACCATGACGCGACGCCGGCCCTTTCCAGCCTGCGGCAGAATTCGGATTCGCTGCCCATCGGGTAGCGAGAATCGGTGGCATTCGGGCCGATATCCTCGTTCAGGCGGAATCCCCGGTCGACAACAGATCTCCTGATGGCCATGTTCACCCCGAATATTTCATCGGCTCTTACGGGGCCTTCCGCCAGTTCGCGTGTGGCGAACAACATCACTGCCAACTCCGCATCTCGCAGCACCGAGCTTGGAGCGGGGCTTTCGAACATCGGATAAATGGTGCCGCCAAACAACGCGTAGTCCGATCGAGCGTCGACGTATTCTGCCCAGGAGCGCAGGAAGGAGGGGAGCGGAACTGCATCGTCGTCGGTAAGGATGACCAGCCGCCCGTCCGATGCCTGCAGACCGAGGTTCAGCGCCCGGTTCTTTCCTGCTTTGGGTTCACGCAGTATCCGAAGGGGCAACCTCTGGGAAAACCCATGAAGAATATTCGCGGTGGCGTCAGAGCTGCCATTGTTCACGATGATCAGCTGCCATGGGACTGGAGGCGGCTCCAGGTCGCAGTATCCGTTCAGAGTGCGGGTTAGCACGTCTTCGCCGTTGTGGGTGGCGAAGAGGACTGTCAGCGGAGGTGCTGGCGTCGACAGCGTCATATCGGAGGCTGTTGGGGGATCGCTCTATGCCCTGGTTCGGATGCCTCTATAGGCGCTGGGTGGGATAGAGTGCCGACGGCTGCCTCGCCGGCTCGAAGCTCGTCGGTCGGGTCCGTCCAGATGCTCATTGCGGCGGATGCTCATATGTTTGCGGTCTGGCGGCAAGACGGATTCCTGCTTTCTTCCTAGCCATCCATCGGGTCGCTCTCGGGCCGGTTCTCTCGCAACGCCCAGTCCGAAATCCGTCGGTCGGGTCGCGTCACGCGGGCAGGCACTCGAACGCCGGACCGGCCACCGCGCCGAAAGGGCTTGAGTCCGCGTCGAGTTCGGCCGACTTTCGCAGTCTGCCCAGCGCCGCTAAGTGAAGCCGGGAGGATAGGAATTCCTGCCGAAGCGCATGCAAATCGACCCGGACATCTCCATTTGCGTCGTCACCTATCGCCGGCCGGGACCGTTGGCGCGGCTCCTGGCGTCCCTGTCTCGGCAACACGGCGTCCTGCCCAAGTTCGAGGTCGTCGTCGTCGACAACGACGCAGCAGGAAGCGCTGGCGCGGTCTGTCGGCAATATGAAGGAACTCTTCCGATCCGGTACGAGATCGAGCCGGAGCGAGGCATCTCCTCGGCACGGAACCGTTCAGTGCGGTCAAGCCGAGGACGCCATCTCGTCTTCGCCGATGACGATTGCGCCGTCAACCCAGACTGGCTTGCGACTCTGTACAGCGCGGTTGCCAAATCCAGCGCAGACGGGCTGATCGGACCCATCGCCACGACGATCGAGGGCGACCTCCCCGAGTGGGTCCGGCAACTGGAATTCCTCGCGCGGCCCCGGCTGGTCGCGGGAACCCTCCTTCCGTGGTATCGGACGCATACGTGCAATGCGTGCATACGCCGGTCAGCTCTGCCAAGCGCGGCTCCATTCGATCCCGCGTTGGGACTGATTGGCGGGGAGGATGTCGACCTGTTTGCGCGCATGATCGAGAAAGGCGCGAGGTTGGAGGCGATCGAGACGCCGGTGATGGAGGAATACCGACCGGCCTTTCGGGCGAACGCGGCTTGGCACCTCCGCCGTTCCTTCCGCAACGGCGGCACCATAGCGCATATCCGGTGGCGCCGCGCGAGCGGGGGTCGGAAAGCGCGGCTCGCGCTTCATGCCCTCTGGGAAGCCACGTCGTACCTCGCGGGAGCTATACCCGCAATGCGTCGCTCGCGGACCGCGGCATTCGCCTCCGTCCTCGAAGCGGCAACGGAGCTCGGAAAAGTCGCCTGGGTCGTGGGGATCGTCTACGCCGAATACCGGCATCCGCGCTGAGGAAGCCGGGCCGGTCCTGGCAATACCGTTCCGCCGCGCCTTGGGTTAACCTCGCCTCCCGATCGATGTCAGCCTCCAGGAGCACGACCATGCCCGACGACCGCACGAGCCAGAGACCCTCTCGCAGCTTCGGACCCGCCGCCATGACGGCGGCGAAACAGACGGCCTTCGACTGGGTCAAGGCGAAGGAGGACTGGCTCTCCAAGCGCCACAGGGAAGTGTGGGATTTCCACGAGCCCGCCTGGCGCGAATACAAGTCCGCCGCTTGGTACGTGAAGCTGCTGCGCGAGCATGGCTTCGAGGTGGAGGAAGGCAGCGCCTCCATGCCCACGGCGTTTTGCGCCAGGTTCGGCAAGGGCAAGCCGGTGATCGGCGCCTATGCCGAATACGACGCGGTGCCGGGCAACAGCCAGGATCCCGTACCCTACGAAAAGCCGCGGGACGGGGTGCACAAATCCGCCGCCGGCCATACTGATCCCCATTCCGCCTTGGGGCTGGGCGCGCTCGGCGGGCTGCTCGCGGCCAAGGCCGCCATGGAAAAGCACAAGCTCCCCGGCACCCTCGTCTTCTTCGGCGAGCCGGCGGAGAAGGTCTGCGGCTCCAAGCCCGTGCACGCGGCCCATGGCTATTACGACGGTCTCGATGCCGCCATCAGCTTCCACCCGGCCTTCACCACGTCCCACGCCAACACGGTCAATTGGGATACCCATTGCGGCTCCTACTGGAGCCGCATGTACACCTTCGAATGCTCCCATCCCGAGGAATGGGCGGGCATGGGCCTGAACGAGGGCGCCTCGGCTCACACCTCGGCCCGGGCGCCCGGCGCCATCGACGCCGTCTGCCTCATGTACATGAGCAGCAAGATGACCAAGGAGGCGATGCTGCCCCACACCGGCACCTGGACGATCAACGAGGCGATCCTCGCCGCCGGCCAGGCGACGGCCGACAACCTCGCGCCCGG
>Ga0070734_10001509_pt1 | contig 33273 bp, 33 predicted proteins | sample Coa_R1_8_FD_66444 | JGI IMG/M metagenome (GOLD analysis project Ga0070734, IMG submission 66444) | Surface soil microbial communities from Centralia Pennsylvania, which are recovering from an underground coalmine fire - Coalmine... | ecosystem: Environmental > Terrestrial > Soil > Unclassified ...
TGCGAGCCATGGGTCTCGCGTGTCGGCCCTGGAGCGCGCCCTGCGGTCGCGCAACCGGCTGCTGGAGAGCCGCGAGTCCGACGTTCATTGGCTTGATGCGGCGGAGCGCCAGGCCTCCGAGATCGCGGTCGCGGTGGCGGCCGCCCGGGCCGAGACCGTGCGACGGCTCGCGGCGGCGCTCGCCGCCCGGCACAAAGCGGAGTTTGCATTCCCTTCCGCCGAGATCTCCCTCGATGGCTGGATGGAGGCCATGGTGCTGACGCACCCCGCCGTCGAGGTAGAAGACCGCTATCGGGCGGTGCTCAAAGAAAACCGCAGCCGCGATGCTGCGGCCGGCCGCACCCTCGAAGGCCCGCATTTGACCGACCTCGCGGTCCACTACCGGGAAAAGGACATCGCGGCGGCCAACGCCTCCACCGGCGAGCAGAAGGCCTTGCTGATCGGGCTCGTGCTCGCGCATGCGGCGCTGGTCGGTAACATGACCGGCACGGCCCCGGTGATCCTGCTCGACGAAGTGGTGGCGCACCTTGATCCCGACAGGCGTGCGGCTCTGTTCGATGCGCTTGACGTGCTTGGATCGCAGGTATGGATGACCGGCGCCGATCCGGCTCAATTTGCGCAGCTCACCGGCCGCGCCGACCTGATTGATGTGCGGACAGTTGCCGGGGCGCGCCGGCCACCAGGTTAGGCCGGGCGATGGTCCGGGAACATCGGCTTCCAGGTTTACCAAACCGCGAACCCGACCTTGATCGGCCGGCCTGGTCATTGCAGTTTCCCGGTTGAGCCCCGGGTGTGCCGGGGCAAGACAGGAGGCGCTGAATGGCGCCCGCCGACAGAACCGGGCCTTCCGCCGAGGGGGGTTTCGGGGACGCGTGCAGTGAAGAAGCGGCCGCAGAAGGTGGCACGATCGAAGCGCCGCGAGCGTTGGTGCGGATCGCACCGGAACCGCCAATCTTGGAAGCCTCGTTGCGGTCAGCCGACCGCAGTCCCACCGCGCCGTTCCTGGCCCATCTCATTGCGACCTTCCAGGGCGCTCCCCAGACGCGCTTGCGCCGGCGTGTTGATCCGAACCGCGCCGTCCGGGTGTATGGGAGGATGATGCAAGCTACGCCCTCCGCCGGGCGAACCGTTAAGGAAAGCCGTTAACGGCATTTGCGACAATGGCCGTACACCGTGTTCGCACCAGCTTGGCGTCACGCAGCCGGCCTCCGAGCCTAATACCCCATCGCGCAGCCGTCTTTGCGGCCGTCCGAAGCGCCGACGAGGACGCCGCGCTGCCAGTCGATGGCGATGGCCTGAGCTCCGCCCCACGGCCGCTCGCGCACCCTTATGCTGTGGCCGCGCTGGCGTAATCCTTCAACCGCCGCCGCCGAGATCCCACGCTCCACTACGGTAACATCCTCCTCGTAAAATACGCGCGGCTGGTCGATTGCGGCCTGCAGATCCATGCCATAGTCGACCAGATTGGCGACCATGTGAGCGTGACCCATCGGCTGATAGTGCGCGCCCATGACTCCGAATGCGAGTTCGCAACGGCCACGCCGCAACCCAAGCGCCGGAATGATGGTGTTCATCGGCCGTTTCGACGGACCGATCGCATTGGGATGATCGGGATCGACCACGAAGCAGCTGCCGCGGTTGTGCAGCATGATGCCGGTCTTTTCCGTCGCGATCCCGGAGCCAAACTCGCTGAACAGGGAATTGATGAACGACACCGCCATCCGATCGCGGTCCACCACGGTGAGGTAGACGGTATCGCTGCCGGGCGTCGGCGCGTGCGGCAGCTTCACGCGCTTGCGGCGATCGATCTTGCCGGCAAGCTCCCGTGCAAACTCCTTGTCGAGCAGCGATTCCGCGGGAACCCGCATGAAGGCCGGATCCGCCACATGAGTGTCGCGGACCGCAAAGGCCAGCCGGGCGGCTTCAAGTGCAACATGGAGACGCTCCGCCCCATCGGGATCGAGGGAGGCGAGGTCGAAATTCTCCAGGATGTTGAGCAGGACGAGGGCAACGAGCCCTTGGCCGTTCGGCGGTAGTTCGACCACATCGAGTTCGCGATAGTCCGATGAAACCGGGGTTACCTCCTCGCCGCCGTGACCGGCGAAATCCTCCGTTGTGAGCCAGGAGCCACGCGGCGCGAGCGTCGCCACCATCTCGGCGGCGGCCTCCTCGTAGAAGGCTTTCGGTCCGTGCGCCGCGATTGCTTTCAGCACTGTGGCCAGCCCCGGAAACCGCATGACTTCCCCGGCCGTCGGCGCTCTCCCATCGATAAGGAAATGGCGGGAAGCGCCCGGATCCCTGCGCAGCAGCTGTTCCCACAGACTCCAGTCGTAGGCGACGCGCGGGGCCACTGGAAATCCATTCTCCGCATAGCGGATTGCCGGAGCGAGGGCGCGGTCGAGACCGAAACGGCCGTGGCTCCACAGGATCGCCCACCACGCGTCGACGGCTCCTGGGACCGTCACGCAATGGGGAGAATCGGAACCGATGGCGCGCACACCCTGGTCCCAGAGAATGGCAGCGCGAGCCGCAGCGGCAGCGCGGCCGGAGCCGTTGTAACCCCAGATCGGCGCATCGGGCTTCGCGACCAGGCAGAAACAATCGCCTCCGATGCCGGTCATATGAGGTTCGACGACCGCCAGCGTGGCGGCCGCCGCAACAGCCGCATCAGCCGCAGTACCTCCCGCCTTAAGCATATCGATTGCAGCCTGGGTCGCGAGCGGATGCGAGGTCGCCGCCATGCCGTCGCAGGCGAACACCGCAGAGCGGCCCGGGCTATGGAAGTCGCGAGGCATCTTTCCGGTTGATGACCTGAAGCTTGCGCTCAGGCGCCTCGGGCTCGTTCACCTTCGCCCACGAAGATGTCACGCCTAGCGGCCTGGATACTCACCGCGAAACCGCCGGCCACGTCGACGAAGCTGATGACGAGTAGCAGAAAAAATGTGCTTGATGTGACGGCCTTGACGGTAATGAACTGAATCAGCATGGCGACGAACAAAACCATCGAGAGCACGTGGTCGATGATGGTGCGCCGGCCCACGCGGGCTGCTTTGAGCATCTCGATCAGGAGAATGACGACCGCACCGGCGATCATCGCATCGCCCGCCGTGATCCCCCATTCGCCTCCCGACACCATCTCGAAATGCCACAGTTCGCTGTTCCACGAAAACCCGGGCGTCAGGAACGCCAGGATGTTGTAGATCGCAAACGGAAATATCAGCAGCGGCACGCCGAGGACGAACATGGGGCCGGTCTCCGAAAAAAAGCAGTGCGGCCAGCCCGGCACCGCTCCTCTGCATATGCAATTTCCAAGGCGACTTACGGCTCGGATTTCGGCTTAAGAACCTGGCGGCCGCGATACATGCCGGTCTTCAGGTCGATGTGGTGGGGACGGCGCAATTCGCCGGAATCCTTGTCTTCCACGTAGGTCGGTTGCTTCAGAGCGTCGGCGGAACGACGCATGCCACGTCGCGACGGCGAGGTCTTTTTCTTCGGCACGGCCATGAGAGGGTCTCCTTATAATCCTCGAAACGGCGCGGCAGGCGCCAAACTCTCGGTTATCGATGGAAGCCGGGCTTATAATGTATGAGCCGTCGAGTGGCTAGGGGCAAGGCCAACAAGGCCGGCGCAAGGGAGGAGAAGACGCGGATAGAACCGGCCGACGTGATATAGCGATTTCGGTCGGAAGTGCATAGCGCGCCTCCTGGAGGCAGGTTCCTCTTTGACCTGCCCTCTCCAGGATCAGCGGGTCACAAGGAACCCGCCCGGTGCCTCATCGGTCCGGCTAACGGCCCGACAAGATCGCGTTTCCGCTGCTCATCGGCGCGCCGGCAACTGGGAAACGTCAATCACACTCGGTTCGCCGTAATGCACGGGCGTCTTCCCGGCCGAGGGCGGCAGCGTCGGGCCAGCCGCCGGGTTGCCGGGCTGATTCGGCGCCTGCGGAAGAGCAACCTGCGACAGCTGCGGGGCCTGAGGTGCCGGCCGCTGCACAAGTGCCGGTTGCTTTTGATCATTCGGCTGTTCAAGCGACGCGCTAGCGGGCCGGTCGAGGCGGCCGGGGCGGACGTTCACGAACACGATTTTCGCCAGCGCGACATCATAGCCGCATTCGTAAGTCACGCGAATCCACTGGTTCTGAGGTGTCAGGAAACGGATCGCGTCGCCGCGATAACTGACGACGGAGGATTCCGGCGAGCGCTCCACTTGCTGAAAAATTCCGCCGAAAGGACGCGCCAGCCAATCGTAGTCAATCGGCGCCTTTGCCTCGATCAATGGCACACAAGCCTGCCCGGCCGCGTCCGTCGCGCGTTTCGCGCAGTTGGCATCGCACAGTGATGCGGCGGCGCCCCTGGCCGGGGGTGATTTCACATCCGCGGATTTTTCCTGCGGATTTGCTGCGCTCGGCGCCGGCCCATGTTGCTCGGCCCCGATGCCCACGCGGCAAGCCACGGCGACGGCCGTGGACACAAGCAGTAACGTCCAAACTAAGGGCCTTCGCGTCAAAGATGTCACTGCGAACATGATTTTCCCACTCCCCATGCGCTCGCGGTCCGCTCCGCTTACGGAGGCACCGCGTCCGCACAGTATCACAGGAAAGCCGCGGCTCTGGCAACATAGTGGTAACAGTTTGTTAACAGAGCTTGCAATCTGACGAGAATCGGATAATTTTCGTCGGTTCGCGGGGCGAAAGTCGGGGGCTGGCTTCCGTATCGTCAGTGCAAATGAACAAGCGGTCTCATCTCGAAAAAGATCCCGCACGACGACATAACTTATTGAAATATATAAAAACTGCAACTGCTTTCAGGATTGCCGGAAACAACACACGCTTGTGAATAACTCGCCAAGCAACACAGATAATGTCCTTTTTACGGCAAAAATATGGTATAAAGAAAAATTTTTATTGTTAATTTTTCGTCTATTTAATGTTGAGATTGGGCGAGAATATGTTACCAGCGATCGTCGTCCGTATGGATGGCGACTTGCGCCGATAGGGCGCGCTTCAAATAAAAGGATCCTTGAATGATGAGAGGACTTCTATTCGCATCCGTAAGTCTTGTGGCGATCGCAATCGCCCCCGCGGCCTACGCCGGCGGGTCTTCATCCTACACGAGCCAGACTGGCACCAACCAGCAGCTCACCATTGACCAGACGACGGGCACCGGCGATCAGGTCGGCACGGTCAGTCAATCCTTCGTTCAGCAAAACGGCTACGGCTCTGGTGGCAACTACGCCAACATCACGCAGGGCGGGTCGTATAACACGCTTACCGGATCCCAAACCGGGACCGCCAATGAAGCCTACGTAACGCAAACAGGTTACACCAGCGCGGTCGACCTTCGCCAGAAAGGCAACGGCAACTCGACCGACATCGCTCAGTCTGGAGCCTACAGCGGCATCGACCTGAGACAGTGGGGCTACCAGAACAGCTCCACCATCGCTCAGTCCGGAAACTACAGCGGCATCGACCTCAAACAAGGAGGTGCCTACAACAGTGCAACGATCTACCAGTACGGCAGCTACAGCACGATCGATGCAACCCAGCACGGCTACCAGCAGAGCGCCAATCTGACCCAGGTTGGGGATTCGAACACCATCTCCGGCAATCAGTTCGGCTCGCTGAATGCGGTCACGGTCTACCAGCAGACCGGCGGCAACACCGCCTCATATAGCCAGACCGGCTCGGGGCACTCCGCCATCATCAAGCAGTAACAACTTCGGGGCGAGGCGGAAAACGCCTCGCCCCCAAGGATTACGCTGCCGGCGTCGGCCGCGATCGATCACGCTGACGTTCCTTCCAGCGTGAGAGATTTGGTCCGCCGCCGGCGGGTGCTCCGTCTCGCTGCCATGTCCACGGTTTTCGCGATCTGACAAACAACGAGATCAAATCGATGCCTCTCTCGGATCATGCTCAGCCGCCGGCGATCGTCTGCTCAGTGCTGGAAGAAGCGGCTGGAAGCACGGTGCGCCTGCGCGGACGGGTAAATGGTCCCGACGATGTCAACGGCACCTATTCTTTCAAAATCTCCAAGAGTGGCCCCGCCGGGACAAGCACCATCAGCCAGGGCGGCAAGGTTTCAGCACCCGCAAACACAGACACATTTCTTGGATCGACGACATTGAGCATCGAGCCCGGTGCCAGCTACACGGTGCTCCTGACGATTGACGTCAACGGCCGCGTGCTGACATGCGCCTCGGAAAAAGGAGATCGTCATGACTAGCCTTTTCGCAGCCTTCCGCAGCGGCATGCGCTTTGCGGCGCCTCCCCTGGTTGCTATTTGCGTTGGCCTGCTTTCCGCCCTACCGGCCTCGGCGCAAACCAGCAGTAATGCGCCATCCTATACGGATCTTTCCAATCTGCTGCTCTCGAACCAAGGTCCTGTTCAGCTGCTGCGCACCGACCCCAACCTGCCGCAGGCGCCCGGCTCAAACTTCTCAGCCATCAATCAGCGCGGCGCCAACGATTCAGCATCTACCGACGTTACCGGAGCCGCGAACACGACAATCCAGCTCCAAACCGGCATCGGCAGCTCCTCGACGTTCACCGTGGTCGGCAATCAAAACGTCGTCGGTACGCTTCAACTCGGAAACAACGACCACTCCTCTATCTCCGTGGTCGGCCAGAGCAACCGGATAACGGACGTCCAGATCGGTTCGAACCTGTCATTCGGACTCCAGCAGATCGGCAATGGTGCCAACGTGTTCGTCCAACAGGTCCGCCGGTGAACCAAATCGGCGCTCAACAACGTCCATCGCATATATTTGGAGGTGAGATATGAGTGGAAGACACCATGGGCGTGTCGCGCTTTCTCTTGCGCTTCTTCTTTGCGACCTCGGCGCCGCAGGTGCCGGCACTCTCACTTATACGCCGACCAACCCGACGTTCGGCGGAAGTCCTCTGAATGGCACGTTCCTGCTCAACCAGGCTCAATCGCAGAATCAATTCACTCCGTCCGCTCAATCCCCTGGCGGCCTCGGGGCAGGGACGCTCTCGCCCGGACAGCTCTTTGCTCAACAACTGCAAAGTCAGCTGCTTGGCTCATTCGCCAACCAGATCACACAGGCTATTTTCGGACCGAATGCCCAAACCAGCGGTTCGTTCAGTTACGGCTCCACGACCGTGAATTTCGTTCGGCTCGCGAATAACACCATTCAAATCACGATCAATGACGGCACAACCACCACGACGGTCGTGGTTCCGGCGCAATAATCCTTTTTGATCATTTAGGAACGGTTGGAAATGCTCCATGGGTTCAGGTTACAGTTATTGGTCGTTCTGGCGTGCGTCCTGTCGGGTTGCGGTGGTCCAGGTACCCGATCTCTGCTGGAAGAAGCTCCGCGGGTCACGGACCCATCACGCACAGACGTTTTTCTCGAAACGATTCCGCCCCCGCGTCGTAAGATCGATGTCGCGGTCTATAATTTCCCGGATTTGACGGGAAAGAACGAACCTAACGACACCGTCGCGGTGTTCTCGCGTGCCGTGACGCAGGGCGGCACTTCGTTTCTGGTCGATGCACTGCGGCGGGCCGGGCACGGGCGCTGGTTTACGGTGGTCGAACGGGCCGGCCTTGCGAGCCTCCTGCAGGAGCGGCAGATCATCAATGCCACCCGAAAGGAATTCGACGCCGATAATTTCCAGGCATTGCCGCCGCTGCGGTTTGCCGGCCTCCTGATGGAGGGCGGAATTATCGCCTACGACGCCAACATAAAGACCGGTGGTGCCGGAGCGAACTATCTGGGCATCGGAGGCGACGTCAAATATCGGCGCGACATCGTGACGGTCGGGCTGCGCGTCGTGTCCGTGCAGAGCGGAGAGGTGCTCACCAGCGTTACCACCACCAAAACGATCTATTCGGTCGGACTGAACGGCAACACGTTCAAATATGTCACGGTGAATTCGATCCTGCAGGCCGAAGCGGGCGTCACTGACAGCGAACCGACCCAGCTCGCGGTCCGGCAGGCGATCGACCTTGCCGTCTACGCGACCATCATGGAAGGGGCACGCAAGAACATCTGGACGTTTGCCGATCCTGCTCTCGGACAGCGGCTGATCTCCGAATATCTCCAACGGGACAAATTTGAGCCCACTGCACCCCCGCCCGAGGCTGCAGAGCCAGTGGCGCGAACGGCGGCGAGCAACTGGTGAATATCCGCGCTTGTTGTCGCGACAGCCAGTCGCTCGCTGGGGCTCAGCGGTAGGGGCGCGACCTTCAAGGGTCGCCCCCCTACAGCATCCTCAGATGGCACGAGTTCTCTGCTGTTATCTTACAACCCTTCGATACCCTCAGATTAGCTGAAGCGGGGGGCTACTCCGATCCAGCGTCCGACCTGAGCGCGTCGGGGTGCGGCATGGCAATGATGTTGTAGCCGGAATCAACGAAGTGAATCTCGCCGGTAACGCCGGTCGAGAGGTCCGAGAGCAGGTAAAGCCCGGCGCCGCCAAGTTCGTCGAGGGTCACCCCGCGATGCAACGGCGAATGGCGCTGCTGGAAAGCGAACATGAAACGCGCGTCCGCAATGCCGGCGCCGGCAAGCGTGCGGATCGGCCCCGCCGAGATTGCATTGACACGAATGCGGCTGGCACCGAAATCGACCGCCAGGTAGCGCACCGACGCCTCAAGCGCCGCCTTGGCAATCCCCATCGCATTATAGTTCGGCATCGTCCGCGATCCGCCGTTATAGGTGAGCGTCAGCATGGACCCGCCATTCGGCATCAAGTCGGCCGCGCGGCGTGCAACCTCCGTGAAGGAGAAGCAGGAGATCGTCATGGTGCGGATGAAATTTTCCCGCGACGTGTCGGCGTAGCGGCCCTTGAGTTCATTCTTGTCGGAATATGCAATCGCATGGACCACGAAATCGATGCTGCCCCACCTCTCCTTGAGCGCCGCAAAGGTGGAATCGATCGAGGTCACATCCTCGACGTCGCAAGGCAGCACGAAATCGGCCCCGACCGACTGGGCGAGTGGCTTCACGCGCTTGAGGAGCGCCTCGCCCTGATACGTAAAGGCGAGAGCCGCGCCGTGAGCCGCCAGCGTCCTGGCGATACCCCAAGCGATCGAGTGATCGTTCGCGACCCCCATCACGAGGCCGCGCTTATTCTTCATCAGCATTCAACGCCCCCAAACTTAGCGATTTCCGATCACATCGATGATTTCTCAGGAAGTGGCAAGGCTTGTCGCGGCCACCCCTGCTTGCGGCCGCCATAGGGCGGATGAGCGACGGGGTCCGGACGGAGCCTGCCATCGGGGCGAGCCCAATGACAACAACTCCGCGTAATCCGCCAGCCGACGCAATACGCCTTCGCTACTGCGCCCTGCGCCGCTGGCACGGATCCGGTCGCAAGCGCCCCCTCCCAACCCTCCCCCGCAAGCAGGGGAGGGAAAGTAGGTGTCACGCATCCAACCGCTTCAGGACGATGGACGCGTTGGTCCCGCCGAAGCCGAACGAATTGGAGAGCACGCATCCGAGCGCCACATTGTCGCGGCGCTCTCGCACGATCGGCATGTCCACGAACTCCGGATCGAGGTTTTCGATATTGGCGCTTTCGCAGATGAAGCCGTTATTCATCATCAGCAGCGAGTAGATGGCCTCCTGCACGCCTGCGGCGCCAAGCGAATGGCCGGTGAGCGATTTGGTGGCCGAGATCGGCGGGCATTTCGGCCCGAAAACCTCACGCAATGCCTCGATCTCTTTGACATCGCCGATCGGCGTGGCCGTGGCATGTGGGTTGACATAGTCGACCGGCGCCTTGACGGTCGACAGTGCCATGCGCATGCATCGCACCGCGCCTTCACCCGACGGTGCCACCATGTCGTAGCCGTCCGACGTGGCGCCGTAGCCGGCGATTTCCGCATAGATCTTTGCGCCGCGCGCCTTGGCGTGCTCGAGCTCCTCAAGCACCAGCACCCCGGCGCCGCCCGCAATGACGAATCCGTCGCGGGCCACATCATAGGCGCGGGACGCCTTTTCCGGCGTGTCGTTGAAGTTCGACGACATCGCCCCCATCGCATCGAACAATACCGACATGGTCCAATCAAGGTCCTCGCAGCCGCCCGCAAAGATCATGTCCTGTTTGCCGATCTGGATGATCTCGGCCGCATTGCCGATGCAGTGATTGGAAGTGGCGCAAGCCGAGGAGATCGAATAGTTCACGCCTTTGATCTTGAACCAGGTGGCGAGAGTCGCCGAAGCCGTGGATGACATCGCCTTCGGTACCGCAAACGGCCCGACGCGCTTTGGGCCTTTGGTCCGGGTAATCTCGGCGGCTTCAACCACCGTGCGGGTCGAAGGGCCACCCGAGCCCATAATGATGCCGGTACGCTCGTTGGATATCTCGTTCTGCTCAAGACCGGCGTCGCGCAGCGCCTGCTCCATGGCGATATGGTTCCAGGCGGCGCCCGTCCCGAGAAAGCGCATCGCGCGGCGATCGATCGATTGCTGAGGATCGAGCGTAGGGGCGCCGTGGACCTGGCAGCGAAACCCGAGTTCCGCATACTTGTCAGACCGCGAAATCCCGGACTTCGCTTCACGCAAGCTTGCGAGCACTTCCTGCGTGTTGTTACCGATGGATGAGACGATGCCCATCCCGGTGACGACGACCCGCCTCATGATCTCTCTTCCGTCTCCTGGAGTCGCCAAAGATCTGCGAAAAGACCTGCGAACCGGAATTGACTAGGGCGCCGAGGGCGCCAATGCCGCTACGTCGCGGAACAATCCGACCTTGAGATCGAATGCACGGTAGATAATCGAACCATCCGCCGACAGCCAGCCGTCGGCGATGCCGAGCACCAGCTTGGAGCGCATGATCCGCTTGATATCGATGCCATACACCAGCTTCTTGACGGTTGGGACAACCTGCCCGGAGAACTTGACTTCGCCGAGCCCAAGCGCGCGTCCCTTGCCCTCGGCCCCCGCCCAACCGAGGAAAAATCCGACCAGCTGCCACAACGCATCCAGCCCGAGGCAGCCTGGCATGACGGGGTCGCCCTTGAAGTGACAGGGGAAAAACCACAGGTCCGGCTTCACGTCGAGTTCCGCGCGTGCAAGGCCGCGCCCGTGCTCACCGCCTCGCTCGGAAATTTCGCTGATTCGCTCAAACATCAGCATAGGCGGCAATGGCAATTGCGGACCACCCGCAAACATTTCACCCCGGCCGCAGGCGAGCAAATCCTCAAATTCAAAGCTCGAACGTCGATTTTGCATTCGAAATCGGTCCTCGCCACGGTGGGCGGTATCGCACGGTTCACTCCCTAACATACGCCACGGGTTGGGCAAAGATGCGCGGCCGCGCAGCCCGCCGCGGTCCAGCTGATGGGCCCGGCGAACGGACCGGCATATAAGCTGTTGCGAAAGACTTGCAACAAGGCCTGGCGGCAGATATAATTACAGATGAAACAATTTGTCCTAGACGACCTATCTTTGAGGGTCCCAGAGGGAATTTCCCAGAGAGTGTGATGTGAGCCATGGAGTTTCGTCGCCAGATCACTTTCAGTCAGTTCTCATCGGACACTGGGCGCGACGCTTCAAGCGAGGGCCGCAACGGTTGTCCGTGGCATGACGTCCAGGCGCTTCTGCGTGAGGTCGGGTTGCGTCCGACGCGTCAGCGCATGGCGTTGGGTTGGCTCCTGTTTGGCAAGGGCGACCGGCACCTGACGGCGGAGATGCTCTACGAAGAAGCGAACCGCGCCAAGATTGCCGTTTCGCTGGCCACAATCTACAACACCCTTCACCAGTTCACGGATGCGGGATTACTTAGGGAAGTGACGGTCAACGGCTCGAAAACTTATTTCGACACCAACGTCTCGGACCACCACCATTTCTTTATCGAGAACGAACACAATCTTGTCGACATTCCGCACGCCGACTCAATCCTCGGCGAATTGCCGCAGGTGCCGGAGGGCTATGAAATCAGCCGCGTCGACGTGGTGGTAAGGCTGCGGCCCAAGAAGCGCTAACAAGCCTCACTAACGAGCGATCATAAGGGTCGACATTCACCTGTCGACGTGAGCGCTGAATTGTTCGGCGCTCCGTCAATCGATCTTCTCGTTCGGATAAACGCCCCACAGGCGGCCCTGTTCGATCCATCCATCAAAGCCACTACCCGTGAATCGGCACCATTGTCCGTCGCAACGCCTCACGTTGCCGAGCACTCCGGGTTCAAGCATGGCGCGCAGCGGGCTCGTGCGGTCCGCCGATTCATAAAGCGGCACAAAATCCGGCTGGGTTTTGGGTTTGATCACATAGGCAGTGCGCTTGCCGGACAAGAGCGTGTGGTAAACCCACCCTTCGGTGCCGTCTCGATCGCGAATTCGTCGCCAGTTTTCGTACTCGGCCGTAATTTCCACCGGCAGCGCGGGTCGCGTATACACCCAAGCCACGTCCTGGTCCTTATTCGGGCCGCCGCGCACGTTGACGTGGTCGGATTTCAGGCTTGCGAATCGCGGCAGCGGAAGCCCGGTACCTTCGTTCTGGTCGTTGGCAGCTCGTGCTGGAGGGCCGATGAGGGCTGTCACCAGGCCGGCTGCCATTTGGGCCACGAGCAGCGGCCGGATGCAGCAACGCAACAATCCCCGGAACGTCATGGCGTTTCGAAAAGTGCCTCAGGATCACCCTCGACCCCGTAGCGCCCGACTGATGCTACTGGCCGGTTTCCTTGCAACCTGACCTCGCTACGAATGCTTTGTCTTGATCCAGCCATCTGATAGAGAAGAATCGTAGTATGCGCCCGCCCCACCCGTGTCGCGACTTCGGCAGTGTCGGCGATGAGGGTTAAGAAGGGCTGAACAAGGGTGCAGGTCCGAGGGTCGACCCGGCGTTCCCTCCCTGCCCTGGGGCTGGCAGGGGAGAGTGGGAAGGGGCTATCGCCGATGGATCGCGACGGGCTGACAAAGGGCTGACGTATGGCGAATCGCCGAAAACCGCTCGTCGTTGTCACGCGCAAGCTCCCCGACCAGGTCGAGACGCGGATGTGCGAATTGTTCGACACCCGCCTTCACGTCGACGACGTTCCGATGAGCCACACCGAACTGGTCGAAGCCGTGAAGACCGCCGAAATCCTGGTCCCGACCGTGACCGACCGCATTGACTCAGCCCTGCTGAGTCAAGCCGGAGAGCAATTGCGGTTGATCGCAAATTTCGGCAACGGCGTCGACCATATCGACGTGGCGACCGCGCTCCAACGCGGCATCACGGTCACCAATACGCCCGGCGTTCTCACGGAAGACACCGCCGACATGACGATGGCGCTTATTCTGGCGGTACCACGCCGCCTGGCGGAAGGTGCCGCCGTGATGACCGGAGAAAGGGAGTGGCACGGGTGGGCGCCGACCTGGATGCTCGGTCACCGCATCGGCGGAAAGCGCCTCGGCATCATCGGCATGGGACGGATCGGCCAGGCGGTTGCGCGCCGGGCTCGCCCGTTCGGCCTGCAAATTCACTATCATAACCGCCGCAGGGTCATTCCCAAGATCGAAAGCGAACTGGAAGCCACGTATTGGGAAAGCCTCGACCAGATGCTGGCCCGCATGGACATCATTTCGGTCAATTGCCCGCACACGCCCGCCACCTATCACCTACTGTCGGCCCGCCGGCTAAAGCTGCTGCGCCCGAACGCCTATGTGGTCAACACCGCGCGCGGAGAGGTGATCGACGAAAACGCGCTGGCCCGCATGATCGAAGCCGGCGAGATCGGCGGCGCCGGACTTGACGTGTTCGAGCACGAACCGGCCGTCAACCCGAAGCTTGTGCGCCTCGCCCGGACCGGCAAGGTCGTGCTCTTGCCGCATCTTGGTTCAGCCACGATTGAAGGTCGCTCCGAAATGGGTGCCAAAGTCATTATCAACATTCAGGCATTCATGGACGGCCACCGGCCCCCCGATCGCGTGCTGCCATCGATGCTGTAGCCACGATGGCGCATCTGCAGATTTTCCGTTCAGCCGCAGCGGCGCTGCTGATGCTGTCCGGCTGCGGGGAGTCTCCCCCACCTCTCCCCGGGAAACCAATGACCGCCGACGATTTCCACCGCGAACTCGTCAATGTCCCCCTCTGCGGGACGCCGACAACCGGCCCGGTCGCCGGCAAGGTGATGTGCACGGTTCATCTTGCGGACGGCACCGCGACGCTCGCCGGCGGCGGGATCGTGGCGCGCGGCCTCTGGGAGGTCGACGGCGACACCGTATGTCGGCGCGATATCCAGGACCCGGCGGACCAGCGGCGCTGCGTCAGCTATGAGCGGCTGCCGAACGGACGCTATCGTAACAGTGACGGTGTTGAATTCTGCCTCGGCCCCTGCCCGGAGACATCGCCCTGGCCATGATCGGCGAAGCCCGCAGTCTGGGGAGAAGCTCGAACTTTCGGGCGACAATCGCGTATAATATGGGCCTTCTCGATTCACGCAGGGGATTGCGATGCGTGCATGGATCACGGGTGCTCTGGTTTGTGCCGTTCTGCCCTCAGGCCTCGCAGTGGCCGCCACCAAGCTCACGCCAGCCGAAATCCAATCGACCTTCTTTGACGGGTCCGAGTTCACGGCTGCGGCGCCTTCCGGCGTAAAGTTCAAGATGACGTTCACGGCCGACGGAAAGGCGAAGCGCGTTCCGGTCGGCAAAGGCGGCACCAGAAGCGAAGGCAGCTGGAAGCTCGATGAGAATGGCTACTGCACGACCTGGAAAGGCGGCAAACCCAACTGCTTCACGGTGGTGGCCGCCGAAAAGAACAAATGGTCCATAATGAGGGGGCCGGCCGTGATTGCGACCTGGAGCAAGTGACATTTCCCGGCCACCCACGCGGTGTCGGCGGCACTCGTAGACTGTGTAACGGGCGCGGCCAAGCCTGTGGCTTGGTCAGCCTATCCCCTTACAAAAACCACCAGGTGGCGGCCCGCGCGCCGACCCCGGACAGAAGCGAATACCCGGCGATTGGACAACGCAGAGGCCGCCGCTACGCCGCTACGTGCACCGAGAGGTCCCGAATGGTCGGGTGTGTGCCAGATAACGGATTGTCCGGGTCCCAGCTATAAGACAGGCTTTCGATGCGCATCGCGCGGGCATCGAACATCACTAGCCGGCCGACCAGCCCCTCACCGAAACCGACGATTTCCCGGATCACCTCCAGCGCCATCATGGAACCGATCACACCCGTTAGGGCGCCCAGAATGCCGGCCTCCGCGCAGGCCGGGACCGTGCCGGGCGGCGGCGGCTCCGGAAACAGGCACCGGTAGGTGGGATTGGGCGTACCGTTGAGCCCCGTCTCGTGCGCCCTGATGGTCGTGAGCGTGCCGTCGAAAACGCCGACCGCCGCAGTCACCAGCGGCTTCTTAGCGAAATAGCAGGCATCCGATACCAGATAGCGGGTCGTGAAATTATCGGAGCCATCGACCACGAGGTCGTAGTGCGATACGAGATCTAGGGCATTTGCCGCGGTGAGGCGCATGCCATGCGGCTCCACCGCAACATGGGGGTTGAGACGCGCGACCGCGGCTTTGGCGCTGTCGACCTTCGGGCGCCCGACGTCGTCCGTGGCATGGATGACCTGACGCTGCAGGTTAGACAGTGACACCACATCGTCGTCGACCACGCCGAGGGCACCCACGCCCGCCGCCGCCAGATAAAGCAGGGCCGGAGCGCCAAGCCCGCCGGCGCCGATCACCAGGACCCGCGCGCGCTTGAGCGCCGCTTGGCCGGGCCCGCCGATCTCGCGCAACACAAGATGGCGAGCATAGCGTTCGAGTTCCTCGGCGTTCAGCATGTCTCTACCGGTTCTTGAATTGTGCCGGCCGTTTCTCAACGAAGGCCGCCATCCCTTCCTTCTGGTCCTCGGTCGCAAACAGCCCATGGAACACACGCCGCTCGAACGCGATTCCTTCGGCAAGCGATAGCTCGAATGCCCGATTGACCGCCTCCTTGGCCGCCATGACCGAGGGCAGCGACATCGACGCGATCGTATCTGCCGCCTTCATGGCCTCGTTCATCAACTCGGCGAGCGGCACCACCCGCGCCACCAGGCCCGAGCGTTCGGCCTCGGCCGCGTCCATCATCCGGCCGGTGAGGATCAGGTCCATGGCCTTGGCCTTGCCGACCGCGCGGGTTAGGCGCTGGGTACCGCCGATGCCAGGAATGATACCGAGCTTAATCTCCGGTTGGCCGAACCGCGCATTGTCGGCTGCAATAATGAGATCGCATTGCATGGCAAGCTCACAGCCGCCGCCAAGCGCAAACCCCGCCACCGCGGCGATTACAGGCTTTCGCGCGTGGGCAACGCGATGCCAGGGCGCGGTAAAATCCTCCATGAAGGCGTCCAGGAAGGACTTCTCTGCCATTTCCTTGATGTCGGCCCCAGCCGCGAACGCTTTCTCGGAGCCGGTGATGATCACGCAACCGATACCGACATCGGCATCGAACGTCTCGATCGCGGCGGCCAGCTCCGACATCAATGCGCTGTTGAGAGCATTGAGCGCCTGCGGCCGGTTGAGGCGGATGATACCGACCCGACCCTTGGTTTCGATGATGAGGTGCTGATGCGGCATGAGTGTCTCTTGAAGGTTGGTGGCGCAACCAATATCCCGCCCGGCACCATTGAGCCAGCCGCAGCAAAGCCTTCCCATCGGCTCAACTCGACATAAGGCGTGTCCATCCAACAGCCGGGCCGTGCGCCTATCGGGCGTAATGTACGATAGGGATAAAATATGCTTGTTCAATGTGATGGCATGCTTTAACGAAGCATTTCTCAAAGGTTAAAGGATACACGTTAGCGGCGGAGGTCACAAATTTGATCCCGGGCTCGACAAGGAACATCGCGCCTCTTTCGAGATTGAATCGCCGCCAACGGACGCACCCATCGTCGAATCGGCGCCTCGCTTCGTTGCCAGACGGCGGAAGCTTGAGCGAACGTCGACTACATGCGCCTGCACGAATCGCAAGGCTGTTTGGATGGGTTGGGAGTCGAGAATGGAATTTGCTTGGGGCATCTTGGCAGTCATCGGGGTAGTCGTAGGGGGCCTGATAATGGTGTTCGGCTTTCGCAAAAAGGAGCAGAAGCCCGCGGCGTTGGGTCTCGTCGACGGCGTCGTGAAGCAGGACTGGACGCGGACCGGCAATATCGATTTTCATGCCGCCGAATTGCAAAGCACGTCCCCGCAGCCGCTTACCCTGCGGGTCGAGGAAAAGAAAGTGACCGAAAATGCCATGGGTCAGGACGTCGTGGAATTGCGCTGGCGACTCGCGACCCTCGAAGAAGCCAAGGAGCTCGTAGTCTGCTGGAATGCGCGACAGAGCTGATGCGCCGTACCGCGGCGGGTATGTGGGCAGCTCACTCTGGCCCGCTGCACTGAGACCTCGTTATGCCGAGAGGCGGCGCCGGCTGTGATGGCTTGAGGGCTTTTGTCGGCATGGCGACGGTTCTCGTGCGTAGCTCACCCGCAGATCGAGCTCGCAGATCACCGGCAGGCAGATCACGCCAAGAAGGTGGATCACCTTCAACGGAACACGCTGCCAAAGAATCCACCTCACACCGGTTTAGGCAAGGCGGATCACCACAAGCGACGACTTCCGCGGCTCACACGCTCCCCGGATCCTGGCGGATCTCGTCGCTCGGCAACGAACGGGATTTGGACCACCGGTGCAGCAACGCCGGTAGATTGTCTTGCGTGACGGCGGTGCCCTCGGGCTGTACCTTCCACATCGCCTCGGCGAGTTCGATCATTTCGCCATACGTCAAAGCCTGCACGAGCATCGCAATCTCATCGAGAGGCTTGCGATCCAGCTGCTCCTGAAGCTTTCTCAGGTTGATATTGGTTCCCGTGTTCATCGCAACCTCATGATGATTTCTTATGTCGAAGCCGTTCCTTGGGCCATCGGCTGCATTCGTCCGGGCCGTACTCGCGCCATTGCGCCCGGAACGGTAATCACGAACCAACGGCCCCCGCTCAGCCTCTGCTGGCGCCGGGGGCCATCTCGGAAATTCAACGTCGGCCATCTCGCCCTCCATTTAGCCGATCGCATGCAAGTCGGGATTGCTTTACGTATCGGCTCCCCGTTTTGCCAAGCAAGCAATGTGGTGATTGTGGCAGTTATATGGTTATTGGGCTGAAACCGCTGTTAAGGTTGCCGACATTCCGTATCCGAGGTGCAAGTATGATTTCATACACGCCCCAAGTGGCACGCGCCCGCCAAAGAATATGGTTTCGGCAAACAAAACGATTATGACACAACATGAAATTACAGCCCCCGAGAAAGCCACAGAGTTAACGCGCCGGATCGAATCCACTGTTGAAATGTCGCTGCAACATCGAGATTCATCGCAGCATATTTCGAAATCGAGATTCCACAGTTCGTTTTGCTTGCTGATAAATGACATATTTATAACAAATTATCGTCCATTCGCAGCCGCTTTGTCGGTTGAATTTCAGAAACGAATCACTGAACCTCGGAGCAGCCTAGTGTTGCGTCCAATTAGTGGCATAATTCGCGACCCTGCTTGATTTTGGTACGGCATCATCATGGCTTTACGACTCGCAAAACTGATCTGCGTCCCGTGCTGCGTTTTGGTTGTGCTACTTGCATGCCTCGCCGAAACCCAGGCCTCGTCATGCCTGTCCTCGGCTGCGGCCGTGAAAGATGCGTTCCCGCGGGCGTGGCCGCACTGGACGGCACGATCTCGGGGTCACGACAGCGTCAAATGCTGGCATCCCGGCACGCACGCTGCGGTACACGGGCACCGATTGCGAACGGTCCATCATCAAAATCCGACCACGCTTCCGAAACAGGCTGCAGTGCACTTCGGCCACGCGTTGAATCAGAGCCTTTCCGCTACGGACTTCGGGACGACAAGCGGAACCGGGTGGAGCCTCCAGGTCCCGGCCGCACCCGGCGACATCGCACCAACGCCCGGGCAGAGCTCATTTGCGGAACGATTTGCTGCTGTGTTCGAGGTTATTTTGTTTGAACGCCCATTGGTGATGCGGCGCATGGAAGGATTGTTCTCGACCGCGCCGTGAGCGCCGGCTGTTTTTCTGTCTCAACCGGGAGCACATGCTGGTGATCCATTTTTTGCCTGTCACCACCGAATCTAGAATCTAGCTGTGCTTGTCACCCGCGGGCTCGATCCGTGGGTTGCCGTCCTTCGCATCAAGGATGGCTTGAAGGATGAGTTGCCGGTTCATCCCGGGACGAAGTCTGGGGCCGCGGCCTCTCACTCAAGTCATTGATCTCATCGGAACGATGTTTGGATGCGGGAGCCGGGCTTTGCAGCCGTTTGTGTTTGCGGTCCGGATGGAAGATAATTTTCGCTGGCTGATTTAATTGAAGGTGACGTCTGATGGAGGGGTCGATCTCGCGAATGCGAGCGAGCGCGTTGCCAGGCAATCAAGTCGCGTCGCGAACATTTCGTGGCGTCATCTATGCGGGCGCGTTCATTACCGGCGCCATCGTGATGAGCTTCGAGATGCTCGGATCTCGCTATCTCAATCCCTATTTCGGCAGCGGCATCTACACCTGGGCTTCGCTGATCTCGACGGTGCTGGCTGCCCTCATGGTAGGCTACTTTGCGGGCGGTCACATTGCAGACCGATATCCATCGGCGCGCCTGCTCGGCGCGGCGGTGCTGATCGGTTCCGCCTTCATCTTTGCGCTGCCGTCCTTTTCGACCCCGCTCTTGGAGGCACTGCTTGATGCGATCGACGACATCAAAGCCGGCAGCCTCGTGTCGGCTTTCGTGCTGATGTTTTTTCCGGTTGCCTTTTATGGCGCCTACTCGCCGTTCGCGATCCGGCTCCTGTTGCGCTCGACGCACGCGTCCGGCGGCGTGTCCGGCGGTGTCTATGCGATTTCGACGGCAGGCAGCATCGTGGGAACGCTCGGCACCACGTTTTTTCTCATTCCGGCCATCGGCACCCGCACCATCACCTTTACGCTCGGAGCAGCCGGCTTGGCTTGCGGGGCTGCGCTGATGGCCTTTCCGATGCGGCGAGCCATCACTCCGCTGGCGCTCCTCGGGATGCTTCTGGGGTGCGGAACGTTTGTGGCGGTCTCAGGTGCACAGGCCGCCGAGATATTTGATCGCGCCGCGGTGCTGGCACGCGCGGATGGCGAGATCGCCCACGTCGAAGGACAATACAACGACATCTATGTGATCAAGCGGGGCAATGAACTCCTGATGACGGCGCGGCTCAAAGGCTGGAATTACACGGAATCGCGCATCAATCTCGCCGACCGCGAGCTTATTCCGGCCAACTACCTGCGCATGATGACGGCCGCGCTCGCTTACGGGCCGCGAGTCGATTCGATCCTCCTGGTCGGCTTGGGCGGCGGCGTGCTGACCAGTTACCTCCAGCGCTTCCTCCCCGATGCACGAATCGATTCGGTCGAAATCGACCCGGCTGTGATCGATACCGCGAAGACCTGGTTTGAGGTTAAGGAAACCGAACGGACGCACATCGTGGAAAGCGACGGTCGCGTTTTTCTCAATCGCAATCGCAACCAATACGACGTTGCGCTGATCGACGCCTATATCGGCGGATCGGTGCCATTTCATCTCATGACCAAGGAGTTCTACGCGCTGCTCAAGCGACGGCTCGCGCCCGGCGGTGCTGCGGTATTCAACATTCACGAACCCAACCGGTTGTTCCCGGTGTCCGTGCGCACGCTGCAAACAGTATTCGCGACGGTCGATCTCTACTACTCGGGCTTCGGCGAGGTCGCCGTGGTGGCGACCGACGCACCGCGCGCGACCGAGGCCGTCGGGCGCCGGGCGGCGGAGCTGCAGGCGAAATACGGCTTCCGCCACGCTTTGCCGGACTTGCTGATGCACCGCACGGAACTCGATCCCGGCCCCGGTGAGGTGCTCACCGACGATTTTGCGCCCGTGGACGTGTATGTCGCGGATGGGCCGCAGCGCAAAAAGAGCGATGACCGGTAGCATTGTGCCCCGAGCGTGTATGTAGCGAATTAGGGCGCAATGCGCTCCGCTTATTGCGCCCTACTTATCCGCTACGGACAAGACACCCCTTCGCCGGGTAGGCACGCCGCGCGTTTCTGGGCTATGTTTCCGACATCGGGAAGGCGGTGCCCTGCGGCGCTCGGCCTCGCTCCGATTAACAACCAAGCTGGTTCACCGCTCGAATTCGAAGCCTTGTTTCCAGGTGTTCGATTCCAGTCGTGAGAGGAACGCTCATGGCCAAACTCAACATCAATGGACGCGTGCACAACGTGCAGGTCGAGCCCGAGACACCGCTCTTATGGGTGATCCGGGAGCAGGTCGGCCTCACGGGCACAAAGTATGGTTGCGGCATAGCGCAGTGCGGTGCCTGCTCCGTACACATCAACGGCGAAGTCATGCGATCGTGTTCGATCGCGGTCAGTACCATCAAGGCGAGCGACAAGATCGTCACCATCGAGGGCCTGTCGCCCACAAGCTCGCACCCGGTGCAAAAGGCCTGGGCCGCGATCGATGTGCCGCAATGCGGCTACTGTCAGTCCGGGCAGATCATGGCGGCAGCGGCGCTGCTGCGGAAGAACCCGAAGCCGACCGATAAGGACATCGACGAAGCGATGACCAACATCTGTCGCTGCGGCACCTACCAGCGCATCCGCACCGCCATCCACATGGCGGCCGAGATGCCGAGCGGTGGCAAGTCCGCCGCGGTCAATGGCCACAAGGCCTAGAGATCGAGGGAGGTCCGCCATGACAAATAATTCCAGCAGGACGAAGCTTTCCCGTCGCGCCTTTGTGGTGGGCACGACAGCCGCCGCGGGCGGTGGTCTCGCACTCGGCTTCCACGTGCCGGCCGACGCCGCTTCTAAGGCGCACGCCGCGACCGCGAACGAGGGCGTGGAGGTCAACGCCTGGGTCGTGATCAAGCCCGATGATACCTGCGTGATTCGCATTGCCCGCACCGAAATGGGCCAAGGCACGAAAACCGGTCTTGCCCAGCTCGTCGCCGAGGAACTCGAATGCGACTGGAAGAAGGTGACGACCGAATCCATCACCCCCGGCCAGAACCTCGCCCGCAAGCGGGTGTGGCGCGAAATGGGAACTGGTGGCAGCCGCGGCATTCGCACGTCGCACGAATATGTCCGCCAAGGCGGCGCAGCGGCCCGCATGATGCTGCTGCAGGCGGCGGCCGACCAGTGGAAGGTCCCGGTCGGCGAACTCACCGTGTCGGACGGGATCATCTCCCACGCGGCTTCGAAGCGCACCGTCAGCTACGGCAAGGTGGCTGCGGCCGCCGCCAAGGTGCCGGCGCCGGATCCGAAGAGCATTACCCTGAAGGACCCGCGCGAGTGGAAGATCGCCGGCAAGGCGATCAAACGGCTCGACACCGCCGAGAAGCTTAACGGCAGCAAAAGCTACGCAATCGACGTCAAGCTGCCGGGCATGTTGTGTGCCGCCATCAAGGACTGCCCGGTGTTCGGCGGCACGGTGAAGAGCTACGACGAGGCCAAGATTGCCGGCCGCCCCGGTATCAAGGGCGTCGTGCGGGTGAAGGAGTCCGCAGTCGCGGTGGTGGCCGATACCTGGTACCGCGCGAAGTCGGCGCTCGAAGCGCTTCCGATCGTGTGGGACGACACTGCAAATGCATCTCAGTCCGACGCTACCATCGCGGCACATTTGCGCGAGGGATTCGAGGCAACGACCAACAACGGTGACCGCCGCAACGGCGATGCCGTCAAGGCAATCGAAGGCGCGGCCAAGAAGGTCGAAGCGATATACGCGACGCCGTTCCTCGCTCACGCCACCATGGAACCGATGAACTGCATCGCCAAGATTTCCGCCGACAAGGCGGAGGCCTGGGTGCCATCGCAGAACGCGGAAGCTTCGCTGGCGGCATTGTCGGAGGCCTCCGGCCTGCCGCTCGAGAAGTGCGAGGTCTACCGCTCAGATCCGGGTGGCGGTTTTGGCCGGCGCGGCGGCTCGCAGGATTACGTCCACCAGGCGGTCGCCATCGCCAAGAACTTCCCGAACACGCCGGTCAAGCTGATCTGGTCGCGGGAAGAGGACATGACACACGACTTCTACCGGCCGATCTCCCAGGCCAAGATGGCGGCGGGGCTCGACGAACAGGGCAACCTCATCGGCTTGCACGTGCGCATCTCGGGGCAGTCGATCAACGCCTTCGCCAATCCGGCGCTGGTCTCCGGCGGCAAGGATATGCGCCAACTCCAGGGATATGACGTAAACCCGGGCGAAGCCCAGCTCGGCTACGCGGCGCCGAACATGCTGATCGAATACGTGATGCGCAACACGCATGTCCCGGTCGGCCCGTGGCGCGGCGTCAACACCAACCAGAATGCCGTCTACATGGAATGCTTCATGGACGAGGTGGCGAAGGCGGCCGGCAAGGACCCGCTCGAATTCCGCCGCTCGCTGATGGGCAACTTCCCGAAGCATCTCGCGGTCCTCAATGCGGTCGCCGAGAAAGCCGGCTGGGGAACGCCTTTGCCTGCCGGCGTTCACCGCGGCATCGCGCAGTTCCATGGCTACGCGACCTACTCGGCCGCCGTTGCCGAGGTCTCGGTGAGCGATGCCGGCAAGCTCAAGGTGCATCGCGTTGTGTTGGCGGTGAACTGCGGCCATCCGGTCAATACCGACCAGATCGCCGCCCAGTGCGAAGGCTCGGTGGCCTTCGGCCTGACGGCGGCGCTCTACGGCGAGTGCCCGGTCAAGGACGGCCGCATGGTCTCGCTCAATTTCGACACTTACCAGATCATGCGACTGGCTGAGATGCCGAAAGTCGAGACCATCATCGTGCCGACCTACGATTTCTGGGGTGGAATCGGCGAACCCACCATTTCGGTGGTCACACCCGCGGTTCTTAACGCGATCCATGCCGCCACCGGCAAGCCGGTGCGCAGCCTGCCGTTGAAGAACGTCAAGCTGGTGTGATCTCCGTCATCAAAGCGAAATCGCAAAACTGTCATGCCCCGCGCAAGCGGGGCATCCAGTAACCCTCGGCCGCGCCGACACACGCTCCTGCAATAGAAAATCAGGTGGGTTACCGGATCGCCCGCGAGAGCGGGCGATGACCGAGGCCAAATGCTCCGGCGCAGATGAACCGAAACTCGTTTGTCGGCGAACCGCGTGCTTTGGCCTCGCCGATGCGGTAAGCTCGCTCTTGACAGGCGACACACCGGTTTCGGGTAAAGGATTGGAGAGGTCAGCCGTGGACGTACGCAACCATTCTCTTCTGTGGGCCGCGACTCTATTTGGTCTTTTCGCTGCCACGACGCCGCTTGCCGCGGAGCCCGAAGGTGCGAAGGCGGTGGCCTATGCGGCAGTCGAGCGCAATGCCGACCAGATCGCAACGATCGGCGACAACGTCTACTATTTTGCGGAACTCGGCATGCAGGAGTTCGAAAGCGCGAAGTTTGTCCGGCAGGTGCTGGAATCGATCGGCTTCACAGTCGAGACGGGCACCGCCGGCATGCCGACCAACATCTGGGCCCATTGGGGCACCGGCAAACCGCAGATTGTCATCGTTTCCGAAATGGATGCGCTTCCGGGTGGCTCGCAAACCCCGGGGAGCATCGAACGCAAGCCGCTCATTCCGGGAGCGCCGGGCCACATGGAAGGCCACAACACCCATCCGGGCGTGGCGATCGGCGCCGCTTACGCGGTCAAGCAGGCAATGCAGCGCTACAACATCCCAGGCAGCGTCGCGATTTCGCTTGGTCCCGCCGAAGAGCAGCTCATCAGCCGGCCATATCTGGTGCGGGCCGGCCAGTTCAAGGATTCCGACATCGCGATCCTGCTGCACCTCGGGGACAATTTCGCGGCCGGCTATGGCCTCATGAACTATGCCGCCATCAGCGCGAAATTCACCTTCCACGGCAAGACCGCTCATGGTGCCGTCGACCCATGGGACGGCAAGGACGCGGTGGATGCGGTCGAACTGATGGACATCGGCTTCGACAAGCTGCGTGAACATCTGCGCCCGACCTACCGAGCGCACCGCGCCATTACGTCCGGCGGCGTCCAGCCGAATATCATTCCGGACTATGGGCAGATCTGGTGGTTCGTGCGCGACTCCTCGATGACGTCCGCCAAGGAGACCTTCGATAAGCTCACGCGGATCGCCGAAGGCGCTGCGCTTATGACCGGCACAACCCACGAATACCAGATCGATGCCGCCGGCTGGCCGCAGCTCGGCCTGAAGTCGATCGCTGAGGTCATACAGACCAATATCGAGACCGTCGGCATGCCGCAATGGAGCGACGACGAGCAAGCGTTCGCCCGCAAGTTCCAGGCCGCGCTCGGCGTGCGGGTGGTCGGCCTCAACACAAAGCCGACCGCCCTTGGTCAGCGTGGACAGTCGGCGTCGTCGAATGACAATGGCGATGTCACCTGGGTGGTGCCGAGCGCAACCTTGAACTTTCCGGCGACCGTCCCTGGCATCAGCGCTCACAACTGGCAAGCTGCTGTGACGCCGACCAGCACCATGGCCCACAAGGGGATGGTGGCAGCCTCGAAGGTGCTGGCCGGCACAATTCTCGATTTTCTGACCAAGCCGGACCTGGTCCGGCAAGCGCGGGCTGAGTTCGAGAAGGCGACGACCGAGACCAAGTACTTCGCTGTGTTGCCGCCCGACGCCAAGCCGCCACTCGACCTCAACAGGGAAACCATGGACCGCTATCGTGCCGAGATGGCGAAGTACTATTTAAACAAAACGGTGCGCTTCAACTGAGTTTGAGATTCGCGGGCGCGTGCCGGCGAGAGGAGCCTTCGGTGGATGCGGAGCAGCAAGTCCCGATCGTGGCCGGGACACCCAATCATCCGATCACGATTACGGCCGCGCCGGCTCGCGTGCGGGTCACCTTTGCGGGACGCGTGGTTGCCGATACCAAACGGGCACTGTCCCTCGTGGAAGCGTCCTACGCGCCCGTCATGTACATCCCGCGGGAGGACGTTGACCTCGCGATGCTTGAACGAACCGACCACAAAACGCGCTGCCCATACAAGGGCGAAGCATCGTATTACTCGGTCCGCACGGCCGACAGAATCGCGCGGAATGCGGTGTGGAGTTATGAACAGCCACTTGGAGCTGTAGCCGCCATTGCGGGGCGCATGGCATTCTATCCGGACCGGGTTGACAGCCTGGAGCAGTTGCCGGATTGATGGCTCGGGGGCAGAGGCCACGGGGCAGCCAGAAAAAGCACATAAAGGTTGCGGCAGCGTTGACCGTCGGCACGCGATGGCAAGGATGGGTGCGGTCCGGCTCCGACATGCGCTGAAAATCGACTTGCCCGGGGAACGTTTACTGTTTTTTCGCCTTGTTCCTGCCCTATCGTGTTGAATAGTAAGGAGGCTTGATGGGGATTCCAAAGATGGATGCACGCTTCGCCGCCAGCATGGCGACTGGCTTGAGCCTGACGCTTTTGGGCCTCATGGGAGTGCGCGGGGAAGCCTTCGCCCAGTATTATCCGCCGGGTCCTTACACCTCGGCACCGCCAACCTATCGCCAGCTGCCACCGGCCGCGGCTGACGATAACGACGATCTCGTCCCTCTTGCGCCGCCCGGCCCGTACGGCCGGCCGTCGGGCCCGCCCTATCCCTATGACCCGCAGCAGAGGTCACCTTCGAGCATCCAAAGCGAGGCATTGCCGCCACCCGGTCCGTCGCCCTACGGCGGCAGGTATCAGGACGCAGGACCACCCCCGCCACGCGGCTACAGCTACGGAAACTGGGAGCCTATTCGCCCGCCGGGCGATGTGTACGGGCCCGGCGACCGGTCGCTGCCTCCCGGTCCCGGCTACGCCAACCGGCCTCCGGTCGAGACCACGCCGAACGGCGGAGCTGCCCCGCCCGCTTCTGGCTATGCGGCCCTCCCGCCGGACTACCAGCCAGAGACAGGACAACCGAAGGAACTGCCGCCGCAATTCCGTCGCCAGATGGTCGATTACCCGACGCGCGAACCGGCCGGCACAATCGTGATCGACACGCCCAACACCTACCTGTACTTCGTCCTGGGCGGCGGCAAGGCGCTCCGCTACGGCATCGGCGTGGGCCGCGAAGGCTTTACGTGGTCCGGGCGCGAGAAGATCAGCCGCATGTCCGAATGGCCGGATTGGCATCCGCCCAAGGAAATGATCGAGCGCCAACCCTACCTGCCGCGTTTCATGGCGGGTGGCGAAAGCAATCCGCTCGGCGCGCGCGCGCTGTACCTCGGGAACACGCTCTATCGGATCCACGGCACCAACCAGCCATCGACCATTGGATCCTTCGTGTCTTCCGGGTGCATTCGCCTCACCAACGCAGACATTGAAGACCTTTACGGCCGCGTTACGGTCGGTACCAAGGTTGTCGTGCTGCCTGGCGGCGGAGGAAGGCATTCGGCTGACACGACCGGAAGCGTGCGTTAGCGAGCTTGCGGTAGCCCCGGATCGAGCCACCGGGTCCGGCCTCCGGCCGGCCCGATGATAAACTCCGCGAAATCCGGGTCTGCTCCGTCACGCAGCAATCTCGTTCCCGGGTTTCGTTCTGAGGCTCCACCGGGCTACCTCCGAGATGGATACGCGGAGCGTGCCCACCCGCATCAGGTTCCGCACATGCAACAATTCCGGCAGGCTGTCGTGTGGGGTTGCGTCGGGTGGCTTTCTGCCTGCCCGAATTATGGCGTGCGCTCGAACGCTCTCCCGCTGGCGTTTGGCATGACCCCGGAGGCGGCCGCCGATGCACTCGGAACGCCGTTGGTTCAGCTCCCCGGCCGCCGCAACTCTGGTGTCTACTATACGGAGAGGACCACCCTCGCGACCGGCTTCATCATCCACGACCGGCAGCCCCTCTGGCTGCAATTCCGTCGCGGCCAACTTACTGGCTGGAAGTACAACTGGGATCGGCCGATGGCGTGGTAGGTTGGCTAACGGGATAGGCGCGGCTTTCGACGTTGTTTACCCGTAGGGGCGCCCGCTGTGGTCGCCCCTCTTTGGTGCCGCCCGCCCGCGGCAAGAGGGCGCCCACAAGGGTCGCCCCAACAGCGCCTATTCCCCGCCGGCGGCTTCGCGTTGCGTTTCGCCTTCCGCCTTCTGCTTGGCCTCGAGGTCTTCACCGGTCTGCTGGTCGACCATCTTCATCGATAGCCGAACCTTACCGCGTTCATCGAAGCCCAGCAGCTTCACCTTGACCTTGTCGCCTTCCTTGACGACGTCGGAGGTCTTCTGGACCCGCCGTGGCGCGAGCTGGCTGATATGGACGAGGCCATCGCGGGAGCCGAAGAAATTCACGAACGCGCCGAAGTCCATCACCTTCACGACCGTGCCGTCGTAGACCATGCCCACCTCCGGATCAGAGGCAATCGATTTGATCCAGTTGATGGCGGCCTTGATCGACTCGCCCGATGAGGACGCGACCTTGATGGTCCCGTCGTCGGAAATATCCACCTTGGCACCCGTCTTCTCCACGATTTCGCGGATGACTTTGCCGCCGGAGCCGATCACCTCGCGAATCTTGTCGGTCGGGATCGTAAGCACCTCGATGCGCGGAGCGTATTCTCCAAGTTCGGCGCGGGCCGAGGTGATCGCCTTCGCCATTTCGCCGAGAATATGCATCCGCCCCTCTCTGGCCTGGGTCAGGGCGACCCGCATGATCTCCTCGGTAATGCCGGCGATCTTGATATCCATCTGCAGCGAGGTGACGCCTTTCTCAGTACCGGCCACTTTGAAATCCATGTCGCCCAGATGATCCTCATCGCCGAGGATGTCGGAGAGAACCGCGTAGCGTTGGCCTTCCAGAATGAGCCCCATGGCAATGCCGGCCGTCGGCGCACGCAACGGCACGCCGGCGTCCATCAGCGCGAGGGAGGCGCCGCACACCGTCGCCATCGATGACGAACCGTTCGACTCGGTGATCTCCGACACGACGCGGATCGTGTAAGGGAATTCGTGCTTGAGCGGCAGCATCGGATGGACGGCGCGCCACGCGAGCTTGCCGTGCCCGATTTCGCGCCGCCCCGGCGAACCGAGACGACCGGTTTCGCCCACCGAGAACGGTGGAAAATTGTAGTGCAGCATGAAGTTTTCTTTGTAGGTCCCGGTCAGCGAGTCGACGAACTGTTCGTCCTCGCCGGTGCCGAGCGTCGCCACCACGAAGGCCTGGGTCTCACCGCGCGTGAACAGCGCCGAGCCGTGCGCGCGCGGCAGCACTCCGACTTCTGCCACGATCGGCCGCACCGTCTTTAGATCGCGTCCATCGATGCGCCGGCTGGTATCAAGGATGTTCCAGCGCACGATCTTGGCCTCAAGGTCCTTGAACACCGAGGCAACCCGTTCAGCGTCGTACGGCGGCTTCTCGACGCCCTCCTGGAAGAAATGCGCCATCACCGTCGCCTTGGCGGCATCGACCGCATCATGGCGGGCCATCTTGTCGGGAATCGCGTAGGCGGCCCGCAGTTCGCTCTCGACAAGGCCGAGCATTTCCTTTTCCAGCTCGGTGTTGTCGACTTGCACCAGCTCGCGCGGCTCCTTGGCAGCCTTTTCGGCGAGACGGATGATGGCTTCGATCACTGGCTGGAAATGCCGATGGCCGAACATCACGGCGCCGAGCATGACTTCCTCGGGAAGTTCCTTTGCCTCGGATTCGACCATCAGCACCGCATCCTGGGTGCCGGCGACGACGAGATCGAGATTGCTCTCCAACATCTCGTCGATTTGCGGATTGAGAACGTATTCGTTGTTGATGAAGCCGACACGGGCCGCGCCTACCGGACCCATGAACGGCACGCCGGAGAGCGTCAGCGCGGCCGACGCCGCCACCATTGCCAGAATATCCGGGTCGTTTTCCTGATCGTGCGACATGCACGTCACGATAACCTGGGTATCGCAGCGCCAGCCCTCCGCAAACAACGGACGAATCGGGCGGTCCATCAACCGCGATACCAAGGTCTCCCGCTCGGTCGGGCGTCCCTCGCGCTTGAAGTAGCCGCCCGGAATACGGCCCGCCGCAAAGTATTTTTCCTGATAGTTGCAGGTGAGCGGCATGAAATCGACGCCTTCCTTAGGCTTCTTCGCCGCCACCACGGTCGCCAGCACGGTGGTCTCGCCATAGCTGGCGAACACTGCGCCATCGGCCTGCCGGGCTATCTTGCCGGTTTCGAGAACGAGCTTGCGCCCGCCCCAATCGAGTTCCTCACGATGGATGTCAAACATAGCTTTCGACTTCTTTCATGGTTCTGCGCCACGAATGCCATGAGCAAGACGGCGAGAGACTGCGCGCCTCATCCCTTCGCCCCCTCCCTACCTTCCCTCGCGTGCGCGGGAAGGTAAGGAGGCGAGGGTTGAGGTTCGGTCACAGCGTCCGGCAATCCTGCCATGGCGTTCTGGCCTTGGGCTGCCGGGCATTCTCGCCCGGCCCAGCACCCCCGCCTCACCGTCCCTCGCGTGTCGGGGACCGTAGGGTGGGGGTGAATACAGCGGACGCACGATGCCTCCGCCGACAATCACGCAACCGCTAAGTGCAAACCTCCACGATTTCCGGCGTCCCCTGCGACGTATCGCGGCTGAAAAGACATCAACACAAGCTCCGCTCAACGACGAATGCCGAGTTTCTGGATCAGAGACTTGTAACGGCCTTCATCAGTGCGCTTGAGATAGTCGAGAAGCTGGCGACGCTGGGACACGAGCTTCAGCAGCCCCCGGCGAGAGTGATTATCTTTGACGTGCTTCTTGAAGTGCTCGGTGAGATTGCTGATGCGCTCAGAAAGGATCCCCACCTGCACCTCAGGTGACCCGGTGTCGCCGGGCTTCTTTGCATGCGTTTTGATGACTTCCGATTTACGCTCGGCGGTGATCGACATCGTCAATGACCTTCTTGTCGGCCGGCTCTGCCGTGCAGACCGGCGAGGTTGAACACGCGCTTGGGGACGATTTCGCCGCGGTCGACTTCGGCCAGGGCAATCAGACTGCCCGACACCGTAACGTAAACCGTGCCGCGGACGACGGGGGCGTCCCGTCCGCGCATCAAGACGGCTTGGCCCCTCTGGAGCCTCGCCGCGTCGGCCCTGCTGACGGCTAGCGCCGGGATGTCGTCCAGCGCAGTCGCAACCGGGAATAGTGCATCGGCAAGGCTACCCTCACCGGCAGCGGCTCTATGGCACAACGCCTCAACTTGTTCCAGCGAAATCATGTCAGATTCCGCAAATGGCCCGACGGCCATTCGACGCAAGGCGGCGACGTGCCCGCCACATCCGAGCGCCCGACCGAGATCGCGCGCCAGCGCCCGCACGTAGGTTCCCTTGCCGCATTCTGCTTCGAAGCTGGTATGATCTGAGTCCGGCGTTGCCACCAGGTCCAGACGGTCGATGTTCACGACCCGCGACTTGAGTTCCGGCTCCTCACCGTCGCGCGCAATGTCGTAGGCGCGCTCCCCTTCGATCTTGATGGCAGAAAATCTCGGCGGTATTTGCTCGATGGCGCCGAGGAACCCCGGCAGCAGTGCTTTGATCGCTTCCGGCGTCGGACGCGTCTCGCTCGACGCCACCACGCGTCCCTCAGCGTCGTCGGTATCTCGTTCTTCGCCCCAGCGGACCGTGAAGCGATAGGTTTTGCGCCCGTCGATCACGAATGGAACCGTTTTGGTGGCGTCACCCAGGGCGATCGGCAAGCATCCCGACGCTAGCGGGTCGAGCGTACCGGCATGGCCCGCCCGTTTGGCTGCGAAAAGGCGCTTTATCACCGACACCGCGTGGGTCGAGGTCATGCCGATCGGCTTGTCGAGCACCACCCAGCCGTGGACATCGTATTTTTCCCGTTTGAACTGTCGTGCCTTGCGGCTGGACCGATCGGGGCACGGCTCCTCGTGAGCCGTGGACCGCAAGGTGCCATCCACGGCCTTCGATTCATCGGTATCTGCTTCAACGGGATATTGATCGGCTGTGATCGAATTCATTCATGCTCGCCTGAATCGTTGTCGAGATCACGCGTAACTTGCGGGGACCGCAGCAGCCGTTCGATCCGTTCGGCTTCATCGAAGCGCTCATCGACGCGAAAGCGAATGTCGGGCGCGAATTTGAGGTTCACGCGCCGGGCGACTTCGCCGCGGAGATAGCGTTTGTTGCGGTCGAGCGCGGCGACCACGTCCCCGGCATCTTGCCCGCCGAGCGGCAGAATGTAGACGGTGGCGAGCCGCAGGTCTGGCGACATCCGCACTTCCGGCACCGTGACGTGATGCGTTTCAAGCACGGGATCGTGGACTTCGCCGCGCGCCAAGATATCTGCCAATGCATGCCGCACGAGTTCACCGGCGCGCAATGCGCGTTGGCTAGGCCCTTTGGCTGACTCACGGGCGGGACCGCGCGACATGGTGTTCGAAGATCAGAGCGAGCGTTGCACCGTTTCTACCCGGTAGCATTCGATGACGTCGCCGACGCGCATATCCTGGTAATTCTCGAAGGACATACCGCATTCCTGGCCCGCGATCACTTCTCTGACATCGTCCTTGAAGCGCTTGAGTTGCGCCAGTTTGCCCTCATGGATCACGACGTTGTCGCGGATCAGGCGTACGTTGGCGCCGCGCTCGACGGTGCCGTCTGTGACCCGACAACCGGCGATCTTGCCGACTTTGGAGATGTTGAAGATCTCCAGAACGAGGGCATTGCCGAGCGTGGTCTCGCGCAATGTCGGCGCCAGCAGGCCGGACATTGCTTTTTTCACGTCATCAACGAGGTCGTAGATGATGTTGTAGTATCGAATTTCAACACCGTCGCGCTCGGCCATTTCGCGCGCTTCCTTATGAGCGCGCACGTTGAAGCCGATAACGGCCGCGCCCGAGGCCTCGGCGAGCGTGATGTCGGACTCGCTGATGCCGCCGACGCCGGCGAGGATGATCCGTGCGCCCACTTCCGAGGTGCCGAGCTTCTCGAGCGCGCCCACGATGGCTTCGACCGACCCCTGCACATCGCCTTTGACGAGGAGCGGGAACTCCTTGCGCCCCGCGGTCTTGAGCTGGCTCATCATCTGCTCAAGCGAGCCGCGCATCCCGCTCGCCCGGGCCGCGATCTTTTCACGCCTCTGACGGGCGCGATATTCCGTGACCTCGCGGGCACGCGCTTCGCTGTCCACGACGGCCAACCGATCGCCGGCTTCCGGCGTTCCGTTGAAGCCGAGAACCTCAACCGGTGTGGACGGCCCGGCGCTGGATACGGACGCACCGGTATCTGACAACAGAGCCCGCACGCGCCCCCATTCGGCGCCGGCCACCACGATGTCGCCGCCCCGAAGTGTGCCACGCTGCACCAGAACCGTCGCGACCGGACCGCGACCACGGTCGAGCTTGGCCTCGATCACGGTG
>Ga0070734_10001511_pt1 | contig 33269 bp, 27 predicted proteins | sample Coa_R1_8_FD_66444 | JGI IMG/M metagenome (GOLD analysis project Ga0070734, IMG submission 66444) | Surface soil microbial communities from Centralia Pennsylvania, which are recovering from an underground coalmine fire - Coalmine... | ecosystem: Environmental > Terrestrial > Soil > Unclassified ...
GCTCTGTCCAACCGCCGACGAAGCCCGCAGTCCCACCGATCAAGCCTGCGAGCACGCTCGCAAGCAGCGCTGCAGCGGGAGCGAGCAAGAGAGATATGCGAGTTCCATAGAGCAAACGAGAAAAACGGTCACGGCCCAAATCGTCGGTGCCGAGCAGATGTTGGCGGGAAGGCGCAGCGTCCGTTGCATCGCGGAATTGTTTCGAATAAGGAGCGGGAGCAATAAAGTTCGCCAGCAAGCATGCGACGGAGACCGTGACTAGAAAAACCATCGCCGCGATGCGGATCCATTTCATGCTGCGCCTACCCGGAGGTGGTTACTCAGCAAGTCAGAAGCGGAGTTGGCCAGCAGCGTAACCGCAGTGACGATTAAGGTCAGGCTTACCAGCAATTCCATGTCGCGGCCCAGCGCTGCCTTCCACGCCAACTGGCCAATGCCGGGCAAGTCGCAAAGCACTTCCACCGGAATGGCAGCAGCAAAAACCACGCTGATAGAAACACCGGCCAAAGCTAGTAACTGCGTTGCTGAAACAGGCAGGATATGCCAGAGAAAGACCCGCGTTTCGGCGAGCCCTTTGGCCCGCGCTGTGAGAACGTGCGGCATCGAAGCAGTTCTTTGCAGCATGTTGCGGGCATAGCGGAACACTTTGGGAAAAACAATGAGGCTAAGAACAAGCCTTCCGGGTACGTGCGCAATCACAAACAGAAGCGCCAACATCGCAGCCGGAACGCAGAGAAGGACGCCAGCGAACAAACTGCCGAACAAATCGAAGCTCCAACTACGCGACATAATGGAAGCGATCGCCATTGCCAATCCGAGTGTCCAACCCAATAGCAACCCGAGCGCTGCAGACTCCAGCGTTTGGGGGAAGCGTTCCGCCAGTAAATGCCGCACTGGCTGTTGCAGAGTGCGCGACATTCCGAGGTCACCGCGCACAAGCCGAGTCAGATAATGGATGTAGAAGGTCGCGAGATTTCTGTCCCCGTCGTTGGTCCGCCTCAAAGCCTCGATGCTTTCATGATTTAAATGACTATTAAGTTCCTGCTCGTCCACGCCGTAGCCTGGAGCGAACCTCACCAAGGTGGCGCCAAGGAGACCGCCTACCAGCAAGATGGTGAAAATTCTGGCCGCGTGCATGGCGATATTGCGCATAGAACGGTGCGAACCTCGAACCGAGGCTTACTCTGACGAATATCAATTAAGTGCGGCAACTACAAGGACTTAGGGGCTTCCCGCGGAAACTTTCGTAATGTTACGGATGGTGCAAGCAAACGCCAGAGCCGAAGTCTATTGCACGGATGCAGTCCGCGCACGGGGCTGACCCTCAAACAGGGACTTTTCCGAAGTTTCGTGGTGCGCCTGCTTTACCACGTACATCTTCCGGTCGGCCTCGGCAAGGAGTTGCTCCACATCTGTGCCATCTTGGGGATAGAATGCGGCGCCCACGCTAAGAGACAAAAGGTCTTGCCCGCAAACCATTCGTCCAGCTTGTTGCGCGAGGGTGCTGAGCAAGGCTGCCTTGTCGCGCACGGCATCAGCTGGCATGGCCGGGGCGACTACGACGAATTCGTCGCCTCCCATGCGGGCCACATAGTCGTACTCGCGGCAGGTCTCGCGCATGAAGTTGGCGAAGATTTTGAGCGTCTTGTCGCCTTCCATGTGGCCATAGCGGTCGTTAATCTGCTTAAATCCGTCCATGTCGCAGACCATGACCACCAAAGTCGAGGTTTCCCGGCGACAGCGGGCAATCTCTTTGTCCAAGTGCATGAATAGAGCACGCGCATTGGGTAGTGCGGTCAAATAATCGCTGGTTGAGGAATCTTCGACTTGGCGATACTTGATTGCATTCTCGATGGAAAGAGCGACTTTGGATGTGATGACCTGCAATATCCGTAAATGATCGTTCGTGAAAGCGTCCGCTTCGCTCTGATAGAGCGCGAGCACGCCGACCGGACCGTTGACTCCACCGAGTGGCACGGCCAATGCCGAACGCAGGTCAGTCATTTTACGCGGGTCGCCCGCATATCCAGGCTCGACCATCGGATTTCCATTGATAATCGGTTTGGAATTCTGTGCAACCCACCCACAAAGTCCTGCCCCAACGGGAATTTTCAACGACGACAGTAGGCGGAAGTTATCGCCGCTGGAAAATTCAGGAACAAGGATATTTCCTTTCCGTATAAAAACGACGATTGCATCGTAAGGGATGAGCTTGTGCAAACGGGTTGAAACGACGGAGAGCGTTTCGTCCAGACTGAGTGAGTTGCCAAGGTCCTGACTGAGTTCGAAAAGTGTGTGAGCTTCCTGCCGTGCTGACGCGATGGAAGAAAGAAAGTCCTTCTCGCTGCTGGCCCGAAGGCTCGCATTGCGCTCAAAACCGGCGGCCGGCTTTTCGCCGCGGGCGACCTTATAGTTCGTAGAAGACTTCAATTCTTCCACGCCTCCTAAGCTTTCAAGCGCCAGAATTTCCAATTCAACGTAGCGCCGCTGAAGAATCTGAACCACTTGCGGATCGAATGAGATTCCTGATTCCTCTGCAACTTTGCGCATAGCCTCGTCCAAAGACAGCGCTTTGCGATACTGGCGGTCCGAAGCCAACGCATCGAGGCAATCGACCGTGGCTAAAATGCGGGCACCAATGGGGATTTCTTCCCCCTTGAGTCCATCCGGGTAACCGCTACCATCCCATTTCTCGTGATGCGATCTTACGATTGGGGCGACGGGGTAGGGAAAGGCCACCTTCTCCAAAATTTCCGATCCCACAATGGGGTGAATTTTCATCTTTTCGAACTCTTCTGGAGTCAGGCGGCCGGGCTTGCTGATGATGTGGTCGGGGACGGCAAGCTTCCCGATGTCATGGAGCAGCGCGGCAGCGCGAAGAGCGTCCAGTTGGCCCTCGTCTAGCTTCAATTCCTGGGCAATCGCGAGGGCGTAGGTGCGGACGCGATGCAAGTGTTCGTGGGTCGCGTGATCTTTGGCATCAATAGCAAGGGCCAATGCTTCAATGGTGCGCATGTGCAGCGCGGAGACTTGTTCAACGTGCCGCTTTTCCGCTTCCACCTGTAATTTTTCAGCCTCAACGCGTTCTTTTTCAAACTCAAGACGGCCGAGATACAAGTGATAGGAGCGGTAAATCCAATACATGACGGGCAGGATCAAAAGTGCGCTCTCCCACCCGATGCGACGATTGGCGACGCTCACCAACGCGACCACTGCCGCGCCTACCAAGTAATACGGGAAGGACCAGAAGTAGGTCTCTGTCCAAATTTTCCGCAGCGACCGCCGCTCGGTCAGAGAAATCACAATCGAAACGGCCATGGTGTTGCTCAGAAAATATACGCAAACAGCAACGACTAATAGCAAGGGCAGGCTGTGATTTAACGGTTTTTCAAGCGCGTGATAGGAGTAATAAGAAATCCAGACTGCGTTTACCGTCATGCTCAGAACATTGAAAATTATGCGAACCGGTTTCGGACGTTGGTTCAGATTCCACACAGTCTGCACCAGAGCGGCCACGCAGCCGATCATTAGAGTCTCTGGGAGGGAAAGCTCCAAAATCCCGAGAAGAATCATCAGGAAGTGCACCGACATGGTGCCTTCAATGCCGGGTAGCCGAACCTTCATGGTTCCGGCCATGGCCGCGATCACCAAATAGCATGCAAATCTGAGCGGATCATGCGACTGCCAATGCAAAAAGGCATTGCCAAGCATGGCTATCCCAGCCATCGCCGTTAGGGCGATATACACTCGCGCACGCATCGGCATAGGAGCCATCTTAGCGGTATCCCTATCCATCCACTACCTTTAGTGGCAATATCGCCGTTACCTTGGTTTGGAATCTTTGACCTCAGCCAAGACCGATAAATTGATCCAGCTTAAGCACGCATTCTGATTGCCACAGAAGGCACAAGTAACTTACTGAAAAGAATTGGGCGGGCAGACGTCTCTGTGTTGCAAATGGGACACTTTGACTCAAAGTGTCAAGATGTGACCATCCATGCCCTATTTTGTCTCATTACTTAAGTGACCATACATGTGGTGACGGACACTACTCCTAAATAAATCTCTGTGCCATTCTTGACGTATTGCTCGCACGGATGCCCCCGAGGTGCGGACGAAGCCTTGCGTTTGCTGCGGAGGAAAAGCTACGTTCACGAATTCCAATAATCCGGCGCCCAAACCTTTTATTGTCGCCAGCGACGTCATGCGCAAGTTCATGGGCATGGTTGAGCGCGTGGCTAAACATAGCGGGACGGTCTTAATCTTCGGGGAAACCGGCACTGGTAAAGAACGAATCGCGCACATGATTCACGAACATTCCTCGCGCACCGTTAAGCCTCTGGTTGATATCAACTGTGCCGCCTTGCCCGAGCACCTGGTTGAAAGCGAATTGTTTGGTTATGAAAAGGGCGCCTTTAGCGGCGCCGATACTGCGAAACCAGGGCTTTTCGAACTCGCTCATCTGGGAACCATTTTTCTGGATGAAATTGGCGAGTTAGATCTCAAGGTGCAGGTAAAGCTGCTGCGAGTCCTCGATGGGGCGCCGTATTATCGCCTTGGCGGGCACCGCAAGATTACTGCGGACGTTCGGGTTGTTGCCGCGACGAATCGCAACTTAAAGGAAGAGGTCAACGCCGGTCGATTCCGGAAAGACCTTTACCACCGCCTGAGCCAGCTTGAACTATACGTCCCACCGCTGCGCGAAAGGCCTGAAGATGTGGCAGCACTCGCACAGCATTTCCTCTCTGAAATGGGAGGGGAGATAAAGCTATCTCCCGAGGCGCTGCGAATGCTCGAAGGCTACTCCTGGCCCGGAAATGTGCGTGAGTTGCGAAATACCGTAAACAAGCTGGCGATGTCGGCGACGGGACCGGAGATCAACGCAGCCTCCGTACGTTCACAGCTCAGCAATTCAAAGCCGGATAGGGTCCTCGCGTCGGGGAATCTTCCGTCGGACATTCGACTTGAGGGCCTCGAAGCGCAGGCCATCGAACGAGCTTTAGAGAATACTGGCGGACATCGAGGTAACGCCGCTGAGCAGCTTGGTATTTCCCGGAGAACATTGAGCCGAAAGCTTCGCCTCTATGGTCTGGCTGGGGCCCGAAACGCCGCGCCAGCAGCTCTAGGATTGTTAAGTTTCAAAGAGCAGCAAGACTTTCGCGCCGAAATTAAGGTTCCGGTTTCTCTTAAGACCGCAGACGGTCAAGAGCTGACTTGCATTGCAGCAAACATTAGTGCGCGCGGCATGGGCCTAGAAAATCTCGACGCACTCCTGGACTATCAGTCCACACTCGGAGTCCGTTTTCAATTTCCGGAAGGCGCCACAATCGAAGCGTCGGCGAGAGTCGCGTGGGCCGGCACCAAGGGGCGGGCAGGAATCAATTTCACCGACCTCGCGCCCGCCGTCGAGGAAGAGATTATGCGTTGGCTCCGCACAAAGATGGTGGAGGAAGGCTGGACGGTGCAGACGAAACCCGAGGATGAAGCGGCACTTGCCGCCACTCAAAAATGACGCTTAGTTGCCGCAAGATATCAGCGCCTTACAATCGGCATTGACCATCTGCCGCACTTTCGTATCCACTCGCAATTCCATTAACGATCTAACAAATTCGCTGTATTATTCCCGTCAGCAGGAATTCTCTTTGGAGCTAGGTTGGCTCTAGACTCGCTGCTCCGCTGTATTTAATGCGATGAAGAAATTTGAATTTAGTGTGAAGCTTGGGGGCCATAGTACCGCGATGTGCTTCATGAGGCCTCCGTTTGATGTGGTGGAAGTATTCGGCACTAAAGCACGAGTTCCAGTGCGAGGCACGATCAATGGGTTTCCCTTTCGATCATCCTTATCGAACATGGGGCACGGACATTGCATGCCGGTAAACAAGACGCTGCGCGAAGGCGGGAATTGCAAGGCCGGTGATGTGGTGAAGATTGTGCTTGAGCGCGACGAAGAAAAAAGAGTTGTGGCCATTCCGCCGCAGTTGAAAAAAGAGCTGGCAAAAAACAAAACCGCACAAGCGAATTGGGAGAAGATGAGTTTCACAAATCAGAAGGAAATTGCGGTGTCTATTATCAGCGCCAAGCAGGAAGAAACTCGCCAGAGGCGGCTGGCGAAAGCGATGGATATTTTGAAGAACGGAGAGAAGTGGACGGGTTAGTTTTTGAGTTTTGCTGCAATTTTCGCTATCTTGTTTCCCTGGAACAGCCGGATCCCAGCGATTCCGGCTGCACCTGCTTCTATGCAAGATTGAGCATTTTGCAAAGTCATTCCGCCGAGAGCCAGCACCGGAATTTTGTACCGGCAAGCTTTTTTCAATTCTTCTAATCCCAATGGGTGCGTACCGGCTAAGCCTGATTTCTCAAAAATTGGACCCAAGACGCCATAAGTTGCATCTGCGGAAGCCGCTTCGGCGACTTCATCTGCCGTGTGACAGGAGACGCCGATGATGAGAGCTGCCAGCTTTTCGCGCGCCTGGCTGTACGTGTCACATTTTTGATAAATCTTCCGAACGTCTTGGGGGGAGATGTCTTCCGAGCGAAGATGAACGCCGTGGGCGCCGACCGCAAGTGCGACATCCGGGCGGGAGTTGATCAGCAATTTTGTGGAGGAGCGCGCGGATTGAATTCTTACCATCGCTTCACGCGACAGAGATTCCAATTGCCGCGCAGAAAGATCTTTTTCCCGCAGCTGAATGTAATCAGTGCCGCAGGCGGCTGCCTCTGAAATCGTATCGAGCAAGCGTTCTCTGCGAATCGCTTCGTTGCCAGAGAATTGTTTGCGATCGGTGATGTAACAAAGCAGCACGGATTACGGGTTGGTCTTGGCGATTTCTGGCACGACTTCGCCCGCGCGTTTCGGCGGTTGACCAAGATGATATTCAGTCAAACCGTCTCGCAGATAGGCAAAGCCTTCTTCCGGCGTGTCCACAATTTTGAATAAGTCCACGTCATTGGCCGAGATCATTCCGGTGTCCACCAGAGTTTTGAAGTTCAGAACATCATGCCAATATTTGCCGCCATACATGACTACAAGAATTTTCTTGGCCAGCTTTTGCGTTTGGGCGAGGGTCAGAATCTCGAAGAATTCGTCGAGGGTGCCGAAGCCGCCGGGGAAAATCACGAGCGCTTTGGCGAGATAAGCGAACCAGAATTTGCGCATGAAAAAATAATGGAACTCGAAATTCAGCGCTGGCGTGATGTAAGGATTGGGGTTCTGCTCAAAAGGCAGGTGAATATTCAACCCGATTGTTTTTGCTCCTGCTTCTTTGGCTCCGCGATTCGCGGCTTCCATGATGCCGGGACCTCCGCCGGTGGTTACAACGAAACGCCGCCGGCGAGCGGGAATTTGCACCGACCATTCACTCAATAGAAAAGCCAAACGGCGGGCATCTTCGTAGTAGCGGGCCATGTCCACGGCAGTCTGCGCCTGTTTGCGGATAGCTGCTGATGTTCCTTGAGGAAGATTATGTAAATGATGACTGGCGTCGTCGCAGCTTTGGATGCGGGCGGAGCCAAAAAAAACAACCGTATCTTGAATCTGTTCATGCCGGAAACGGGCGAGAGGTTCGGAGTATTCAGAAAGAATTCGCAGAACACGCCCATCGGGGCTGTTCAGGAACGGCTCATTTTCGTAGGCCAGAGGAGCGCGCGGCATTTTATGGTCAGTCATGAATCCATGCTTTCTAAAGGATGAAATGAAATCGGCGGGGGCTCAGGTTCGCTGATCTTCATGGTAATGCAAAGCTTCGGAAAATCCGATCCAGATGTCGAGAACGCCCAAGCCGCTGCACATGCCGCGCACAAAATTGTTCGCAGCAAAATCGCGCAGAGCAGGATACATGATAAACAAACGATTATCCGTCCACGCGGACGTCCAGGGCAGCATGATGAGAAGGACTCCAAAGCCGGCACAGACGCAGACGAACATCAGCATGGTAAGGCGATGGATCCAAATCGAGGAATTGCTGGCAGACTTTGCATCCGCTGGCAATTGACTTCCTTTTGTATTGGAAGCAATTTGCTGTTGAGGAGGATTCAGGTCAGCGCTCAAGCAGAAACTCCGCCGTGCGGTGAAAATTCAAAGGCATCGTGACATTCTACGACTTTAATGCCTTGATGCGCTCGGCGACATCCCGATAGTCAATATTGCTGCCATAGACTTGCATGAAATGAGTGAGGGCCGTTGCTTTGTCCCCCGCACCTTCGCTGGCCGAGGCGAGTTCGTAATGCAGAGCGGTGAGAGTTTCACCATCGAGATTGGGCAATTGCAGCGCTTTGTCGTACCAACGGACTGCCGCTTCAGGAACGCCTTTATCGAGGAAGCACTGCGCCAGCCAGGTGTATGTCTGCATCAGGCTGCCGAATTGATGGCCGCGTTCAACCGCCGTACAGACTTTCTGCAATTCTCCAATGGCTTCGTCCAACAAGCCCATTTCGCGGAAGGCAACGCCGAGACTGTAATGAGTTTCAGGATCTTCGTCCGCTTGCGCGGTATCTTCTTCCAATTCCTGCTTGAGTTCGCCGAACATGTCGGCCAGGTCAAAACCTGCTGCCGCGGTGTTCGCCGTATTTTTCGATGCAGCAACCGGTGGCTGGACCGGAGTTTGCGGCTGGCTCATCGCTGAACTTGCCGACGCGGCTGCGGACATCGCAGCTATAGGCGCGCTTGGAGGCGGGGCAACCGGGGCGGCAGCGGCGGTTGTAGGCTGCGCCGCAGGGGCTTCTGCGAGGAAGCTATCCCCTAAAGAGGATTCGAGATCGGAGACAAGGTCTCCGAGGGTATCATTCTCTGCTGTGGGTGGCACGATTGCAGGCGCTTGTGGCTTCGGCTTCGGTGTCGCAGCAGGAGCAACTGGCGGAGCAGGCTTTTCCGCCATTGGCTGCGCGGATGTATCCGGCAGGAAGCTATCTCCGAGTGAGGATTCCAAATCGGCGACGATATCGTTCAGTACGCCCGGAGCAGGGGCCGGCAGGGAAGCTTGTTTTGGAGCCGGAGGAACTGGATCAGGAACTTGAACGGGCTCGGGAGCCGCGATCTCTGCAACCGGTGCTGGAGGTGCTTCTACGACAAGCTCTTCGACCACAGCTTCGGGAACAAGGGGAATCTCGTGGACAACCGGAGCTTCCGGGATAATTGCAGCTTCCTCTACAACAATTGCGGGTTCGTCGTCGGCCACAACTGCAAGCTCAGGTTCTACTGCGGGCACAGCGGCTGCCGCGGCTTCGATCTCCGCGCGCAACGCTGTCAACATCGCAGGATCAGAAGTCAGGCTCTCCAACTTGCCCATGGCCGACTTGGCCTGGTCGGGCATGGAGTTTTCCAGATAGAAGCGAATCTCTTCGATGGTCTCGGCAACTGCGAGGTCGTTCGAAGATGCTGAGGCAGGAGCTGCTTCCGGTTCAACTGCGGCTTCCGGGGTTGGAGCGGCTTCTTCAACTGCTCCATTACCGTCCCACTCTCCAGAGAGATCAATTTCTGCTTCTTCCGTTGAGGGCTCTGCTTGTACAGAAAATTCTGCTGGTTCCAGCGAAACAGGCGCGGTCGGAACGTGCGCCGCCATTTCTGCTGAGGCTACGGCCGCTGCTGCTTGGGTCTGAGGCTGTGGTTCGACAACTGCTTCTGGTACAACTACCTCGACAGGCGCTTCAAATTCAGCGACTTCTGGAGCGGCAACAACCGCGGAGGATTCCCCTTCGCTGTTTGCAGTGTGAGCTTCGTATTTTGCGGCCAGATCGCCGTAACGTGCCGCGATCGCAGAATTGCCAGCATCGTGATAGATGCTTTCCAGGGTGCGGCAGCAGACCGCTGCTTCGGCAAAACGTGCAGCCCGTGTATGAAGGGCGGCGAGCCTTTGATTCAAGCGCAGATCGCGAGGAGCCTGCGGCAAAACGGAGAGCAACGGCGCGAGAGCCTTCTCCTGCATGTTGTAGGAGAGAAAGAGTTCGGCATCGGTGATGGCTGTGCGCACCGCGGCTGCGACGCTATCGTCATTTTCCTGATCAATAAACGGGGCGGTCGCTTCAAGCTCATCCACCCACACGACACCTTCTTCCACTGAAATTAAAGAAGGAGCAGCTGCGCTGGTGATGCGTCCGGCGACTTGTTGATAGTTCTGGGCATGCAGTGTGTTTTGAGGCTCGAGCTGCATGAGCTCGGCGTAACAATCGCGCGCTTTTTCAAAAACGCCGCTTTGCACATACGCATGGCCCAGCAATTCAAAAATTTCGGCATCGTGGCTCTTGTCGCCAGCATTGCCCAGAAGGCTGAGGATGGCTTCCAACGCGCCTGTGTTTTCGCTCAAAGGCCCAATCATGGAGTGCAGGCTGTTGAGAAAGCGGGTCGAGTTGTCCGCAAGCAGGCGTTCAGCGTAGGTTTGGTAAACCGGTAAAGCTTCCTCATACTGGCCAGCCGCAATCAGAGCATCCACATAGCTGCTGATGGAGCTGCAATTGGTTTCCAGAGGGAATAACTTCGGGGCGATTGCTCCGGCGTCGTTTAAACGGCCGAGATTAAGATAAGCCTGGAACAAACCACGCAATGCGTCCGGATTATGGTCTATATCGCGGATCTGCTCAAATTGTTGGGCCGCAGAAGTGAAATCACCGGCATCCATGGCGTTGCGGGCACGCATTAAGACGGCATCGCTGCTGCCGGGGTCGAGTTTTACCAGGCGCTGAAGGATTTCTTCCGCAGCATCATGCTGGCCTTTTGCTTTTAGGCTTTCCACAGCGGCGGAGTAAACCTGACGCGCTTCTTCTTTCTTGCCCAGACGAACATAGACTTCGGCTAGACGCAGCCGCATGGCAAGATTTTCGGGGTCCATCTCAAGAGTCTTTTGGAAGATGCGGACGGCCTGATCGAGTTCTCCCCCGCGTAGGAACTCTTCAGCGACTTGCAGATATTGGGCGCGGGCGTCATTGAACAGGCCCTGCTGAGTATAGAGTTCAGCCAAGCGGAGCACGCTCTCGACCGAGGGCTTACTCTTGGTGATCTTCTTGTACATCGCGATGGCTTTGACCGTAAAGCCTTGTGAAGCGTACGCATCGCCGACGCTTTTGAAACATTCAATCGCTTTGTCATTGTCACCGAGGCGCGAGTAGAGGTCGCCAACGGTGTTCATGACGGTGAGGTCCTTGGGATCTGCTTTGAGAATCTTCTCGTATTCGGAGATGGCGTTCGGGAGCTTGCCCTGCTGGACAAACTTCTCCGCGGCGCTAAGGACCTTCTGTTTGTTGAAGCCGAAACCAAAAGCCATACGTTCTGACTCCACTATGGAGCAATTCCTTCAAGCTCACTTGCGCGAGAAGGTTCACAGATGGTTCGACCTGCATGCGGCACAATGGCCGAGCTGCGCGAGGGAAAGTACCTCGAACCAAGGTCATTGTAAGGCGTGTTACCCAGAACTGTATGGTTACTAAGGGTTACCGAAGGGGAGTGTACGTCCGGTTACGGGTTTTTACCCGGGTTCTTTCGGTTGCGGACTAGGGAAAGCAGGATGGCCCGAAAGTGCCAGCTTTGGCTATAATGCTTGCTGCATGAAGCGCAAACCCTTGCTCGCTTTTGTATTGCCACTGCTGGTGGTTGCGATTTCCGTTGCGAGCGCCAACCGGAGCCGAGTTGTAAAGGTTCGCATGCAGACCGTGGATGGCAAAGATGCGGGCACAGTCACTATCAAATCGTCCGGAACCGGGGTCTCCCTACGATTAAACCTTAAAAACCTGCCTCCGGGGGAACATGCCCTGCACTTTCATCAAAATGCAACTTGTGATGCCCCAGCATTTAAAGGCGCTGGTGGGCATTTTAATCCTGATGGAAAGAAGCATGGTCTGAATAGTCCTGACGGGCACCATGCTGGCGACATGCAGAATTTTACGGTGAATGCCAGCGGACGGGCAAGCCGGATAACACTCAGTAACGAAGATGTGAGTTTTTCAAACGGGCCCCATTCGTTGTTCACCAATGGCGGGACAGCTTTGGTGGTCCATGCCAAAGCGGATGACATGGTGACTGACCCAGCTGGAAACTCCGGCGAGCGAATCGCCTGCGGACTCGTGAAACCGTGAAACACCCTGAAAATTGATTAAATTCTTGCGGGGGAAACTGTATGTCACAAGGAAGCCTGGCGCAGTTTGCCCAAGCGCTTGCATCTGGCGAAATCCGGATTGTTGATCTGACCCAGCCACTTAATTCTTCCACTGCGACCATCCAATTACCTCCCGAATTCGGCAAGACCTGGCCTTTCCGCCTGGAAGAAATCTCAAAATACGACAGCCGCGGCCCGGCATGGTATTGGAATAACTTTGCCTGCGGCGAACACACGGGCACGCATTTCGACGCGCCAATTCATTGGGTGAGCGGGAAAGATTATCCAAAAAATGCGACAGACGATATTCCTGTCGGGAAGTTTGTAGCTCCGGCGTGTGTTATTGATGTTTCGCAGGAGGCGACGAAAGACGCCGATTTTCTGCTGACCATTGAACGCGTAAAAAGATGGGAGCAAGAGTACGGTCGCATCGATGCTGGTTCGTGGGTGCTGATGCGGACGGATTGGTCGAAGCGCGAATCCGCAGAATTTTTGAATATGAAGGAAGATGGGGCCCATGTGCCCGGGCCACATCCTGAGCTAGTACCTTTTCTGGCAAAAGAACGCGATGTGATTGGCTGGGGATCGGAAGGCGTCGGCACGGATGCGGGCCAGGCTTTTCGCTTTGATCCGCCATTTCCTTGTCACTCGATCATGCATGGGCACAATAAATTTGGTTTGGCCAGTTTGTGCAATCTTGATCAGTTACCGCCAAAAGGCACGTTATTGATTACCCCGCCGTTGAAGATCACCAAAGGTTCCGGCAGCCCTTGCCGGGTGCTGGCGCTGGTGCAAGCGTAGGAGTTCCAATGAGCAGTCGTCAGCCAGTGACTGCCTATCAATTAGTTGACACCTAAATTATTTAGTTGTAAATTGATTGCGTTAGTCCTGATTTGCTGATTTATGGCTGAACGTTCATTTACGAAAGAAGTGCAGAAGCTTCGCCTCGGCGAGGGAGAAGTCTTTCGCGGCGAAGGGATCCTGGCGGTCACCAAGGCGCTCTTGCAATCGGGGGTGTCCTACGTCGCCGGGTATCAGGGCGCGCCAATTTCACACCTGATGGACGTTCTCACCGATGCCAATGACATTCTCGAGGAGCTAGGCGTACATTTCGAGCACAGCGCGTCAGAAGCGACGGCGGCGGCGACGCTCGCGGCTTCGGTGCATTATCCCCTACGCGGGGCGGCGACTTTCAAGTCCACGGTTGGCACGAATGTCGCCTCGGATGCGTTGGCAAATTTGGCTTCGGGCGGCGTCAAAGGTGGAGCGCTCATTATTGTCGGCGAAGACTATGGCGAAGGCTCAAGCATTATGCAGGAGCGTTCACACGCCTTTGCCATGAAATCGCAAATGTGGCTACTCGATCCCCGGCCGAATCTGCGCTGCATTGTAAAAGCAGTCGAGGACGGCTTTGCATTGTCAGAAGCGACAAGCACGCCTGTCATGCTGGAGCTGCGCATTCGTGCCTGCCACGTGCATGGACGGTTTATTGCGAAGGATAATGTCCGCCCGAAGTTCACGCTGCGCGATGCCATGGAGAACCCGGTGCGAGATGTGAGTCGTATCGTGCTGCCTCCAGCGAGCTTTCTCCAAGAGCAAGAAAAGATACGAGACCGATGGCCGGCAGCTCAAAAGTATATTCAAGAAAATTCGTTGAACGAAGTTTTTAATGACGGCACTCGCGACATCGGAATCATTCTGCAAGGCGGGATGTACAACGCTGTTGTTCGGAGCCTGGAGCTACTGGGACTGTCCGATGTATTCGGGAGCAGCCAAATCCCGCTATACGTCTTGAATGTGACGTATCCACTTGTGGATGAAGAAGTAAAGAAATTCTGCGAGAACAAACGCGCAGTTTTAGTAATTGAAGAAGGACAGCCTGATTTCATTGAGCAGAATTTGCACGCGATTTTACGGCGCGCGGAATTGATGACGAAAATTCACGGCAAAGATTGCCTGCCCATGGCGGGAGAATACACCGCGGCGGTTGTGATTGCGGGGATCACGAAATTCATCAGAGAATATGCCCCTGAGTTGATCCAGGAATCGAATTTGCCGAAAGCTGCGCGACCTGCGCCACCGGCAAAGTCAGCCGAGGTCCATCCTCGTCCACCATCATTTTGCACTGGCTGCCCGGAGAGGCCGATTTTCACGGCCATGAAATTGGTGGAGCGCGAACTCGGGCCGCATCATGTCAGCGCCGACATCGGCTGCCATCTTTTTTCGATTCTGCCGCCATTTAATCTGGGCGCAACTACCATGGGTTATGGCCTCGGCTGGGCTGGGGCGGCCGCATTGAACGCAAAAGATGCGAGCAAGCGGACGATCAGCGTAATGGGTGATGGCGGATTCTGGCATAACGGACTCACAAGTGGAGTCGGCAACGCAGTATTTAATCAAAGCGACAACGTTCTCGTCGTGGTGGACAACAGCTATACCGCGGCGACGGGCGGTCAGGATATTTTGTCCTCTGCCGCGAAGAACCCGATACGCACCACGCGTCTTTCCATTGCTGATGCGGTGAGAGGGGTGGGCGTGAAATGGGTGCGAACGATTACGCACACCTACGATCTTGCAAAGATGCGAGACGTAATCCGGGAGGCGCTTACAACCAAAGAGCGCGGCCCAAAGGTGATTGTCGCGCAAAGTGAATGTGCCCTGAACAAAGAACGCCGGGAAAAACCGTGGAAGCGCAAGCAAGTCGAGCAGGGAGCGCGCATCGTGAGCCAAAAATTTGGGGTTGATGCTGAGACTTGTACCGGAGATCACTCCTGCATTCGCCTTTCAGGGTGCCCTTCACTCACGATTGCTCCGAATCCTGATCCGTTGCGCAAAGATCCAGTTGCGACGGTAGTTGAAAGCTGCATTGGTTGTGGTCTTTGTGGAGAAGTTGCGCACGTCGCACGATTATGCCCGTCTTTCTATCGGACGGATGTGATTTCTAATCCGAGCCGATGGGAGCGATTTACCACTAGAGTCGCACACGCGATTATTCATTTTCTGCAACGACGTGATGGCAGGCGATTGGATGGAATTTACGCATGAGTGCGATTTTGCAACCCGTTGCGGGTGCAGCCGTGCAGTCACGTGCCATCACTATCGCGATTCTCGCAATGGGCGGTGAAGGCGGCGGCGTGCTCGCCGACTGGATTGTGGATATGGCCGAGCAGGGCGGATATCTTGCACAAACAACGTCAGTTCCCGGGGTTGCGCAGCGCACGGGAACGACTGTCTATTACGTGGAGTTGTTTCCTGAGCCGCAAAATCAAAACACCGACCCTGTGCTGGCTTTAATGCCGGTCCCGGGAGAAGTGGATATTGTGATTGCTTCAGAGTTGATGGAAGCCGCTCGAGCCGTGCAGCGCGGGTTGGTAACTCCCGATCGCACAGTTTTGATTGCATCCACAAATCGCGTTTATTCGATGACAGAGAAAACTGCGACAGGCGATGGCCGCGTGGACCATACGCAATTGTTTGAAGCGGCAAAGTCCGGCGCGAAAATATTGGTGCACGACGATTTCGCAGCGCGAGCACACGAAACCAATAGCGTGATCAGCGCAGTGTTGTTTGGGGCTTTGGCGGGTGCGGACGTGCTTCCCTTTGAACGTGAACGATTTCAACAGGCGATTCAGCACGGGGGAGTGGGCGTAGCCTCGAGCCTCGCAGGCTTTGCCGCAGGGTTTGCTTCGGCACGAGGCCAGAACGCGCGAATTGCTGACGTGACCAATACAAAATTGAAAGTGGGATGGCGGCTCCGGGAACTCGCGGCACGAATTCAACAAGAATTTCCAGCTGCAAGCCATGAAATTGTTCTGCCCGCGATTCAAAAGCTCACGGATTACCAGGATTTGCATTATGCGAATGAATATCTGGACCGGCTCGCGCCGGTTGTAAGCGCCGAAGCTTTACATGGACGGCCTGATGTTCCGTTGCTCCGCGAGGCTGCTCGGTACCTGGCATTATGGATGTCTTACGAAGACGCAAGCCGCGTGGCAGATCTCAAAATCCGACGCACCCGTTTTGAGCGAGTCCAGCAAGAGTCGCGCGCGAAGCAAGCGCAGCTCGTACAGATTCGCGAATTTCTCTATCCGCGTGCGGAGGAAATTGCTGATATTTTGCCCGCTCCATGGGGGCGTTGGCTCATGAATTCCGAATGGATGCAGCGCCTGATTGAACGGTTTGCGAAAGGCGGCCAAATCGTCGAAACAACATCGCTCGCCGGATTTTTGAAACTTTATTTCATGGCTGGATTCCGCCGATGGCGGCGAAACTCTCTTCGACATCAAAGAGAGAGGATGAAAATTGAAACCTGGCTTTCTTTGTTGATAGCCATCGCGCCGGAAGATTATCAACTTGCAGCCGAAGTTGCGGAATCTCCAAGATTGCTCAAAGGCTATGGCGATACGTACGCTCGCGGAGTGAAAAATTATGAAGCGTTGATGAGCGCGCTGCCCCAGTTGCAGCGCAAGCCTGACGCCGCAAAGTGTTTCCGTAAGCTGCTTGACGCTGCTCTGTCTGATGATAGCGGTGACAAATTAACGGAAGCGATGCAGCAGGTGGCGGCATGAGAGTCGTTTGTCTTGGCGGTGGCCCGGCGGGCCTTTATTTCGCCATTCTCGCTAAAAAGGCGAATCCATCATGGGAAATTACCGTCGTTGAGCGAAATCGCGCCGATGCAACTTTCGGCTGGGGCGTCGTGTTCTCCGACAAAACGATGGATGGTTTCAAGGATGCCGACCCTGAAACTCATGCTGCAATCACGCAAGCTTTTCGTCATTGGGAAGACATTGATGTTTTCTTCAAGAATCGCAAGATTACATCTGGCGGTCATGGATTTTGCGGGATTGCACGCATTAAGTTGCTGAATATTTTGCAGAAGCGCGCGGCTGATTTGGGGGTGCAACTTTCATTTGAGATTGAAGTAGCCGATCCTGAAGATTACGCGAAGGAATATGACTTGGTTGTAGCTTCAGATGGCGCATCCTCGGTGACTCGTAGAAAGTATGAGTCTATTTTCAAGCCAAATATTGATGTCCGAAGGAACCGGTTTATTTGGCTGGGCACAAAGAGAAAGCTTGATGCCTTCACTTTCGATTTCAAGCAAACCGAGTGGGGCTGGTTCAACCTTCATGCGTACCGCTTTGATGAGGATTGGTCCACATTCATTGTGGAAACCCCTGAGAAAAACTGGCTTGCTGCCGGCATGGACAAGATGGAGCCGGAGGAGTCTATTGCGCTTTGCGAGGAATTATTTGCTGCGCGGCTCGACGGCAATCGCCTGATTTCGAATGCGAAACATTTGAAAGGGTCGGCTGTTTGGCTCAAGTTCAATCGCATTCTGTGTGAGAAGTGGTACCACAAAAACATCGTCCTTATTGGAGATGCCGCGCACACGGCGCACTTCGGCATTGGATCCGGCACGAAGCTGGCGATGGAAGATGCCATGGCTCTGTCGGGTGTGCTTTCCGAGGGTGGTGACATTTCCTGCGCTTTGCAGCGTTATCAGGAAGTCAGAGAAGTAGAAGCGCTGAAATTGCAAAGCGCGGCACGCAATCGTATGGAGTGGTTTGAACAGGTGGAGCGGTATGTGCACCTTGAACCTGAGCAATTCACTTACAGTTTACTGACAGGCAGTCAGCGAATTGGCCATGAAAATTTGAAAGTCCGCGACGTTCATTATGTGCAAGAAGTGGAGACTTGGTTTGCCGAGCGCAGCGGCGTGGATCATGCTGTGCCGCCGATGTTCACGCCCTTTCGGGCCCGTTCGGTTGAACTAAAGAACAGAGTGCTGGTTTCGCCGATGGCGATGTACATGGCTGAAAACGGCCTGCCAAATGATTTTCATCTCGTCCATGTCGGATCGCGCGCGGCCGGTGGAGCGGCGATGGTATTTACGGAGATGACCTGCGTTTCGCCCGAAGGGCGCATTACGCCTGCATGTTTGGGGATGTGGAATAACGAGCAGCGCGATGCCTGGAAGCGCGTGACGGATTACGTTCATACGCATACGGATGCGAAGATTGCATTGCAATTAGGGCACTCGGGCCGCAAAGGCTCTACGCGCGTTGGCTGGGATGCCATCGATCAGCCCCTCGCCGCAGGAAACTGGCCGCTGATTTCAGCATCGGCGCTTCCTTATATCAAAGGTGTGTCGCAGGTCCCGCGGGAAGCAACGCTCGATGATTTGGCTAAAGTCAGAAACGATTTTGTGTCAGCTGCCGAACGCGGCGCAGCCGCCGGTTTCGACTGGCTCGAACTCCATTGCGCACATGGATATTTTCTGTCGAGTTTTATTTCACCCCTTACGAACTACCGCAAGGATGAGTATGGCCGCAGTTTGGAAAACCGATGCCGGTATCCGCTCGAAGTATTCACTGCGGTGCGCAAGGTTTGGCCACAGCATCTTCCGATGAGTGTGCGTATCTCTGCGAATGATTGGGTTGAAGGTGGAATTACGCCCGAGGATGCAACGAGAATTGCATGTTTGTTCAAAGATGCTGGCGCCGATGTAATTGATTGCTCATCGGGTCAAGTGAGCAAGGCTGAACGCCCAGTTTACGGGCGAATGTTTCAAGTGCCATTTTCTGACCGCATTCGCAATGAGGCCGGTATCCCTACTATTGCTGTTGGAAATATTTTTGAAGGCGACCATGTGAACACGATCATCGCTGCGGGCCGGGCAGATTTGTGCGCGATTGCGCGTCCGCATCTTGCCGATCCGGCATGGACTTTGCATGAAGCCGCCAAACAAGGCTTCTCCGACGTTTGGTGGCCGTCGCCGTACTTGAATGGCAAGTCGCAGTTGGAGCGCAATCTCGCGCGGGCAGCGCAACTGAGGTTGCAAGTATGAAAGGGCTCAATGGTAAACATGCTCTGGTCACTGGCGGTTCCCGTGGTATCGGCGCGGCCATTTCACGTTCGCTGCTCGAACACGGAGCACGTGTGACCATACTCGGGCGCAATCAGAAAAGCTTGGAAGGAACAAAGGAAAAGTTGCAGAATCTGGGCGAAGTTGATTTTGTCGTTGCCGATGTGTGCGATTCAGATGCTGTTCATCAAGCATTCCAGCAAGCCGTTGTTCGCACTGGTCCGGTCGGAATTCTTATTAACAATGCGGGGTTCGGGAGATCCGCGCCGTTCTTGAAAACCGATGCGAAGCTATGGCGTGAAATGATGACGGTCAATTTCGACGGATTGGTTCACTGTATGCAAGCCGCCCTGCCTGACATGTTGCAAGCGAAGTGGGGGCGCATCGTGAATGTGGCAAGCATCGCTGGGCTTCGTGGTTTCCGCTATGTGGCTGCTTACTGTGCGGCCAAACACGCAGCGATTGGCCTGACTCGGTCGGTCGCTTTGGAAGTCGCGATGAGTGGAATCACGGTGAATGCAGTGTGTCCGGGATATACGAATACTGAAATGACGCGAGAAGCAGTGGAGAACATCGTTACAAAAACTGGGCAGACCGCGGAAGACATTATTTCGGAATTAGTGGCTAATAATCCGCAGAAACGCTTGGTTACGCCGGAGGAAGTCGCGAATGCAGTGCTTTGGCTATGTCTGCCCGGAAGCGAAGCGATCAACGGCCAGGCGATTGGTGTAGCCGGTGGAGAAGTGATGTGACGGCATGGTGAGCTCATCTACAATCCGCACGAACCTGACGGAGAATGCTGCCCTCGACTCACAGCATCTTCCCGCACTCGATCTGGAAACGCGCGCAACGCAGGATGATCATCAAGCGCTTCGTTTGTGGCTGCGCATGTTGTCATGTACGGTTCGAATTCAGAACGAAATCCGTGACCGTCTGCGTAGAGAATTTGCGACGACTTTGCCGCGGTTTGATCTTATGGCGCAGCTGGAGAGGCATCCTGCGGGGTTGCGGATGAATGAACTCTCGCGCCGCCTCATGGTCTCGGGCGGTAATGTCACAGGGATTACGGACCAACTGGAGCACGAGCGCCTCGTGACCCGGACATTAGACCCAGAAGACCGGCGCGCTCTCACAGTAAAGTTAACGGCCTCAGGTCTAAAGCGCTTTCGCGAAATGGCTGCGCAAAACGAACAATGGACGGTCGAATTGTTGCAAGGTTTGAATCGCGAGGAGAAACAAACGATGCTCGATTTACTGAGCAAGCTAAAAATGCATCTTGGGCAGCGTGAACATACTTCTAGCGTGAGTTCCTCGCGGAGGAGACGATAGATGCGCCATCTTCCAGGAGTTCCCCATGCGTTGCCGGGAAATCGAACGCATTTGTCGGGGTATCAGGCAAAGCATTTTCAATTTCATGTCAGAGACCGCGTGGCCAGCATTGTGCTCGATCGTCCCGAACGGAAAAACCCGCTGACCTTTGAGTCCTATGCCGAGCTTCGAGACTTGTTTCGCGCGATGGCCAATGCCGACGACGTAAAGGTCATTGTGCTATCTGGCGCTGACGGTAATTTCTGTTCTGGTGGCGACGTACACGACATCATTGGTCCGCTGACAAAACTCGATATGCCTGGATTGCTTTCATTCACGCGCATGACTGGAGATTTAGTAAAGGCGATGCGGGCGTGCCCGCAACCAATCATTGCGGCAGTGGATGGAATTTGCGTTGGGGCAGGAGCCATTCTCGCGCTCGCTTCAGATATTCGTTTTGGCACCGCGCGTAGTAAAGTCGCATTTTTATTTACGCGCGTGGGGCTTGCCGGATGCGATATGGGTGCATGTGCACTCTTGCCGCGTGTAATCGGTCAGGGGCGCGCGGCCGAACTGCTTTATACCGGACGCAATATGGGAGGCGAGGAAGCTGAGCATTGTGGGTTTTTTAATCGCCTGTGCTCACCGGAAGCACTTTTAGCGGAGTCTGAAAAATTCGCGGGAGAGTTGGCATCCGGTCCCACGTTTGCGCACTCCATGACGAAAACCATGCTGCAACAAGAGTGGAGCATGAGCGTCGAACAGGCGATTGAATCTGAGGCGCAGGCGCAGGCGATTTGCATGGCGACCAACGATTTTCACCGCGCTTACTACGCTTTTGCCGCCAAGCAAAAGCCGGAATTTGAGGGAAACTGAGTTTGCTCGCACAAAATCATCTCGATTGGCCCTTTTTCGAACAACGCCACCGCACGCTCGCGGAAGAGTTAAGTGCTTGGACGAAAACGAGTCTCGCAGAGCATGATGCCAATGTTGATGCAGCATGCCGGAAGCTTGTGAGCCAACTTGGGGATGCGGGCTGGCTTAAGTACGCGATTGGTGGCGTTGACTACGGGGCTGCGGCCAATGACCTTGACACTCGCGCGTTGTGCATTTTGCGAGAGACATTCGCGTGGCATTCCGGACTCGCCGATTTTGCCTTTGCCTTGCAAGGGCTCGGCTCCGGTGCGATTACCTTATTTGGATCGCCAGAACAAAAGAAAAAATACTTGCCACGCGTGCGGGAGGGTAAAGCCATTGCGGCTTTTGCCATCTCCGAATCCAACGCAGGTTCCGATGTTGCAGCCCTGCAATGTGAAGCAAAGCTGAAAGGGGATGTTTACGAAATATCCGGTGAAAAAACCTGGATATCCAACGGCGGCATCGCAGATTTTTATATTGTTTTTGCTCGAACCGGAGAAGCGCCGGCAGCAAAAGGTATTTCCGCTTTCATTGTGGATGCTAAAACTTCAGGCCTGACGATTGCCGAACGCGTTGAAGTTAGCGCACCGCATCCGTTGGCCCGACTTGTTTTCGATCATTGCCAAGTCCCGGTCTCTCAGCGCCTCGGCGTACCGGGACAGGGTTTCAAAATTGCGATGGCAACGCTGGACGTCTTTCGCACTTCTGTTGCCGCCGCCGCGTTGGGATTTGCCCGACGGGCTTTGCATGAGGCGCTAAGCCGGGCAACGTCTCGCAAAATGTTTGGTCAGAATCTCGCAGATTTTCAAATTACGCAGGCAAAATTGGCCGAAATGGCGACTGAGATTGACGCCGCGGCGCTGCTTACATACCGGGCTGCATGGATGCGCGATCAAGGCCAGCGCGTGACTGTGGAAGCTGCCATGGCCAAAATGTACGCGACGGAAATCGCACAAAAAGTAATTGATGCGGCGGTGCAAATATTTGGCGGATTGGGAGTTGTGCGCGAACAGACCGTAGAGCGGCTTTACCGGGAGATTCGTCCCCTTCGCATTTACGAGGGCGCCACGGAAGTGCAGCAGTTGATCATCGCGCGCGGCATGATCAAGATGTTTCAGGAGAACGCGTGAATCCCGACACGCAGCCAAATACGGGAGTCGTTTTCCGGTCCAATGTTTTGGTGCGCTTCGCGGATTGCGATTACGCGCGCATGGTTTTTTATCCGCGCTATTTGGTGATGTTTAACAATCTGGTGGAAGACTGGTTTGCGAACGGGTTGAATCTATCGTTTGCCGAATTGCATGTGGAACGCGGCTGGGGCGTTCCTACTGTTCATCTTGAAGTTGATTTTCACGCCCCGAGTTTTCTGGGAGACGTTTTGCAGGCGGAGCTTTCCGTTACGCACATTGGCCGCAGTTCTTTTGGATTGGGAATTACCTTGCGAGGCGCGGATGGCGACAAACGGGTTGGGGGCAAGCTCGTACTTGTGCTCATGGAACTAGGGCAGAATCGGGCACATACTCTTCCAGACGATCTTCGAGTGCGCATGACGAGTTTTCTTTCTCACAATCAAAAATCGATCGTGGAGCAGACATAGCTATGGAAATTCTTCAGCCGGCGCATTGGCCAAGGCCGAAAGGTTATGCAAATGGCGTTGCCACGCGCGGCCGGCAAATTTTCCTCAGCGGCATGGTGGGATGGAATGTCGAGGGGAAATTCACCTCGCCAGACTTTGTAGGGCAGGTCCGTCAAACGCTGAAAAATATCGTTGAAGTGCTTGCCGAAGCCAATGCTCGCCCGGAGCATATTGTGCGCATGACCTGGTATGTCCTGGATAAGCATGAATACACTGCGGCTTACAAGGAAGTGGGTCGCGTTTATCGCGAAATTTTAGGTTCGCATTACCCTGCTATGACCGCGGTGCAGGTCGCTGCATTAATTGAAGATCAAGCCCGTGTCGAAATCGAAGTAACTGCCGTCGTGCCAGAGTAGTTTCCAGCGCTTTTCTTAAACTTCAGTTACCTGTATATCCACTTGACGGTTCCGTGGCAGCTCTCGTATTATGGATGAATAATTATTCATACATATGGATATTTATTCATAATGAGTAAAGCCGCGCGACAGCAAGTCATTTTGGAATTGTTAAAGCATGGCCCCATTGCGAGCCAGGAAGACTTGCAAAAAGAGTTGGGCAAGCAGGGATTGAAAGTTGGGCAGGCGACACTTTCCCGGGACATACGTGATCTGGGGCTGGCGAAAACCCCGAGTGGCTACGCACTGACTGTGGCTGACAACACCAGTGAGCCAGCACTGCCCCCAGTGTCCAGGCTGGCACGGGAATTTGTTTTGCAGGTGCGCACCGCGCAGAACCTGCTTGTGATTAAAACCAGCGTGGGCAGCGCGCAGCCGGTTGCCGCCGCGCTTGATGAGAAAGATTGGCCGGAAGCGATTGGCACGATCGCCGGTGACGACACCATTTTGATTGTATGCCGCGACAAAAAAGCGGCGCAAAAACTGGCCAAGCGTTTCGAGGGAATGATTGCCTAATGTCGGCAAAACTCAAAACCGCGGTGATGGGCGCGACCGGCTATTCCGGACAGGAATTGGTGCGTTTGCTGTTGCGCCATCCGCGATTGGAAAAGCCCGTGTTGCTCCAGCGTCCATCGGACACGAAGGCGGTTGATCTCGCCGAAGTAGCTCCTGCTTTTTCGGGAAATGGTGGATATCCATTCGAGCGATTGGAATTTTCGGCGTTGAAAAATAAAGCGATTGATCTTTTATTTCTTGCTACTCCGCACGAAGTTTCACGTTCTCTAGTCCCAGAGGCGATTTCATGCGGCCTTCGCGTCATAGACCTTAGCGGCGCTTGGCGGCTGAAGCAAACTCAGCATCGCTCCATCTACAACTTCGTAGACAAAGACGCTGTAACTGCTGCCGAGCTCACGGAACGAGCGGTGTATGGCTTGCCTGAGCTGCATAGCGATCACATCGCGAGTGCCGCCCTGGTAGCAAATCCCGGCTGCTATGCGACTTCCATCATTTTGGCGCTGGCTCCGCTGATGCAGGCTGGAATTATCAATAAAGACCACGGAGTCGTTTCGGATTCCAAATCCGGAGTGTCGGGCGCGGGCAAAGAACCGAACTCGCGCACTCATTTTGTTTCTGTCGCCGACAATCTCTCAGCCTACTCGGTATTTAATCATCGCCACTTAGGCGAGATCGCGGAACAACTCAAGATAGACAACGGAAATCTGATCTTTACCCCGCATCTTCTGCCGATCCCACGCGGTATTTTGTCAACGATCTACGTACAGCTCAATCGCGCGATGGACGCTGGCGAAATCGCCCAATGTTTCCATGATTTTTATGTAGGCAAGCCTTGGGTGCGTTTGTTTGCTTCCCCGCAATTGCCGCAAATCCAATTTTCTTTACATACGAATTATTGCGATCTCGGTTTTTGTCTTGATAAAGACGGTCGCCGGCTCGTCCTGGTTTCCTGTCTGGACAATCTGCTCAAAGGCGCGGCTGGTCAGGCTGTGCAAAACATGAACTTGATGTATAGCTGGTGCGAAAAAGAGGGACTGAATTGAAAGTTGTCGTAAAAATTGGTGGCGCCGCGCTGGAAAATGCCGCCACATTGCAGAGTTGCGCGAAGGCAGTTGCGGAGTTGGCTCATAGCGGCGAGCAGGTTGCCGTCGTGCATGGCGGCGGGATGGCTTTTACCCGCGTCCTGAAGCAATTGGGCAAGCAAAGTGAGTTTGTGGATGGCCTGCGCGTTACCGATGCCGAGACACGTGATGTGGCGCTAATGGTATTGGCGGGAATGGTGAACAAAAAATTAGTGGCCGCGCTTGCTTCCGTAGGCTGTGAGGCGATTGGACTCTGCGGCGGAGATGGAATGATATTCCGTGCCGAGAAGAAGCAATCCCCCGGCTTGGATCTTGGATTTGTTGGCGAAATCACCGCAGCTAATCCTCGCTGGCTCGATGCGATCTGGAATGCCGGCGGCATTCCGGTCATCTCATCGCTTGCGCTCGGATTTGACTGCGAATACTACAACATTAACGCCGACACAATGGCGGCGGCTTGTGCGTCTGCTTGCCAGGCTGATGCGTTGATCTTTTTGACCGATGTTGCTGGCGTGAAAAATGCGCAAGGCGTCGTGATTCCCTGGCTCAGCACTTCAGAACTTCCTTCGCTGATTGCCAGTTCCGTTGTCGCTGGTGGGATGTTGCCGAAGTTGGAAGCGTGCAGCCATGCACTGCGCCAAGGCGTAAAACGTGTCCGTATTTTGCCCGCGGAACAGGTGAATGTGCTGGCTAATTTTCGATCCAGCAATTTCCCCTGCGGAACTGAGGTGATGCAATGACGGCTTCAAATCTCAGTTCGGTTGCGAAGTCTGAGCAGAAGGTACTTCTGCCAACTTACGATCGCTACAAGGTTCTACTCGAGAGAGGGCGTGGCGTTTATTTGTGGGATGCGCAAGGCAAACGCTACCTCGATTTTCTGAGTGGAATTGGCGTAAATGCGCTGGGGTATGGACATCCGGCGGTTCAAAAAGTGTTGAAAAAACAGGCTGCGAAGTTGATTCACACTTCAAATTTGTTTTTCCACGAATATCAATCGGAACTGGCCGAGCGTCTGACAGCAATTTCCGGCCTGGATCGTGTGTTTTTCTCGAATAGCGGCACGGAGGCATGGGAAGGGGCTTTAAAGCTCGCCCGCCTCTATGCGCGGGCGCAGAGTTCCAATGGCCATAAACCCAAATCGCGTTTTCTCGCTCTGGAGAATTCTTTTCACGGGCGTACGTATGGGTCGCTTACTACGACTGGGCAGGCAAAATATCGCGAACCGTACGCGCCGCTCCTCCCTGGGGTTGAGTTCGTCAAGTTCGACGATATCAACGATTTAAAACGCAAGTTCGACGTGACCGTTTGCGCGATTTGCCTGGAAACGATTCAGGGCGAAGGCGGCATTCGCCCCGTAAGTAAAGAATTTTTGCGCTGGGCACGTAAGTTGACGAAAGACTCGGGCGCATTGTTGGTTTTAGACGAAATTCAGGCTGGGCTTGGTCGAACGGGAAAATATTTTGCTTATCAACATTACGGAATCCGCCCTGACATTCTGACGGTGGCCAAGCCATTAGCGGCAGGGTTGCCGCTCGGCGCATTTCTGACGACAAATCGCGTCGCTAGTGCGATGCATCCAGGGCTGCACGGCACAACTTTTGGTGGAGGACCGCTCACGAGTGCCGTCGCCCTTGAATTTCTAAAGCAGTTAGATGGTCTGCTTGGGCACATCAATCAAGTGGGTAACTATTTCCTCGCCGAGCTCGACCAACTTCGCAAGAAATACACGTCCATCCACGAAATTCGCGGAAAAGGTTTGATGGTCGGGGTCGAGCTCAATTCAGCAGATCTAGCCAAAGCGGTTGTCAGTGATTTGCTGAAGAAAGGAATCATCATTAATCGTACGCATGAAACCGTGTTGCGTTTTTTGCCGCCTTACATCATTAAAAAAAAACATGTGGACGAAGTTGTCAGTGCTCTTGATTCCGCGCTTCAAAGGCTGGTCGAACAAACTCCAACAACACCCACACGAAAGAGGAAACAACGCTAAATGAATCGTCAGCCAGCGAATACCATGAGTGTTACGCCCGAACCCGCAGTTAGCGCCGCTCCGTTTTGGTGCCCGGATTTGGTTTCCACTCGCGACCTAGGCCCAGAGGGCGTCAAGGCTGTGCTTGATCTTGCGGGAATCATCAAAGCCCGGCCAAACGACTTTCGCCGCGCCCTTGCTGGAAAACAGATGGTGATGTTTTTTGAAAAGCCATCGCTGCGTACGCGCCTTACGCTTGAGGCTGGAATGACCAGCATGGGCGGCACTGCGATGTTCGTGGATCAGACGCAAGACCGCCTTGATGCCCGTGAAAAACTCAGCGATATCGCGCATAATCTGGAGCGCTGGGTGGATGCCATTGTTCTCCGCACATTTTCGCAGGAGACCATCGAAAATATGGCGCAACATGCCTCCGTTCCCGTCATCAATGCGCTAAGCGATGTCGAGCACCCTTGTCAGGCACTGGCCGATTACTTCACTTTGCAGGAGCGTTTTGGCAATTTGAAAGATGTTTGCCTCGCTTATGTGGGCGATGGCAACAATGTTGCACATTCCTTGTTGCTTACATGTGCATGTTTGGGCTCAAAAATCCGCATTGCGTCTCCAAAAGGATATGAGCCAAACGCGCACATTCTTGCAGAGGCCGAAGAGATTGCACAAAGCACCGGAGCAAGGATTGAGCTATTCAGTGATCCTGTAACAGCTGTCTCTGGCGCCGACGCTGTCTACACAGACGCTTGGGTCAGCATGGGGCAGGAAAAAGAAACCGCAGTTCGCAATCCTGTCTTTGCGCCATATCAAGTCAACGACAAATTAATGGCAAAAGCCGCGCCGGGCGCTTTATTCATGCACTGCTTGCCGGCGCACCGCGGAGAAGAAGTCACAGATTCGGTCATCGATTCCGAACAGTCCGTGGTTTTCGATCAGGCTGAGAGCCGTTTTCACGTTCAAAAAGCTGTTCTTTACTTATTGCTGGGAGCGGGGAACCGCCGTCCCGCGAGGAGCGCACATGCCTAATAAAAAAGTTGTTCTCGCCTATTCCGGCGGACTCGACACCTCCATCATTATCCCGTGGTTGAAAGAGAACTACGATTACGACGTAATCGCCATGGTTGGCGATGTGGGTCAGGGTGACGATATTGAAGCCGTCGTGGAGAAAGCTTATAAAACCGGCGCCAGCAAAGTCGTAGTCGAGGATCTGCGCGAAGAATTCCTTCGAGGATACGTTTTCCCGGCGCTGCAAGCTGGCGCGGTGTACGAGCACAAATATTTACTCGGCACTTCGCTTGCCCGTCCTGTGATCGCCAAGCATCAAGTAGAAGTTGCACAGCGCGAAGGCGCAACCGCGGTCGCGCACGGATGCACAGGCAAGGGCAACGATCAGGTACGTTTCGAGATGGCGTATCAGGCGCTCGGGCCGGAATTGCTGGTCATTGCCCCCTGGCGCGAATGGACGTTAAAGTCCCGCGAAGATTGCCTCGATTACGCCGAGAAACGCGGAATTCCGGTCGAAGCCAGCCGTCAGAAAATCCACAGCCGCGATCGCAATCTCTGGCACATCAGCCACGAAGGCGGCGAATTGGAAGACGCGGGCAACGCTCCGCTTGAAACTACATGGCAATGGACGCGTTCGCCACAAGATGCGCCGGATCGCGAAGAGCAAGTCAAAATTGGCTTCCAGGCCGGCGTCCCAGTCTCGGTGAATGATATGCCGCTTGATCCGGTCGCGCTGGTCGAATTGTTGAATGAGATTGGCGCACGAAATGCGATCGGCAGAATTGATCTTGTCGAAAATCGTTTCGTTGGCATTAAGTCTCGTGGATGCTATGAAACTCCAGGTGGAACGCTGCTGATTGCCGCGCACCGCGAGCTCGAAGCGCTGTGTCTGGACCGTGATCTTGCACACTTCAAACAGCACATCGGCCTGAAATACGCGGAACTGGTTTATTTCGGATTATGGTTCACACCATTGCGCGAAGCGCTTGATGCGTTCATCGTCAGCACGCAGAAAAACATCACGGGAACGGTCACGCTGTCCCTCTACAAGGGTAACGTCTCCGTCGTTAGCCGCGAATCGGCGTTCTCGCTCCATCGCACCGATCTTTCGTCGTTCACTATGGGTGAAAGTTACGACCAAAAAGATGCTGCTGGATTTATTCGAATCCTCGGTCTGCCCTCGCGTTCGCGAGCGGCATTAAATGTTGAATCATCCAAGGCAGAGAAATCTGAGGTCGCAATATGAAGATGTGGTCAGGAAGATTCGGCGAGCCGCTGGATCCTTCGTTCGAGAAATGGCAACGGTCATTTGATTTTGACAAGAGGCTCCTGCCGTACGAGTTGGCAGCCAGTGGCGCACATGCACGCGCACTGCGCGAAGCAGGGATTCTCACAGCCGACGAGCTGATTGCAATCCTGCAAGGCCTCGATGAAATTGGGAAGCTGGCATCGCTTTCACCCGAGTTTCTCAACGATCAAGATGCGGAAGATGTGCACCATTTCGTTGAGAAACAACTGGTTGCGCTGATTGGCGACGTGGGCTACAAGTTGCACAGCGGACGTAGCCGCAATGAGCAGATAGCGACCGATCTACGCCTGTATGTCCGTGCCAGCATCGATCATTTGCTCGTGGACACAGCTTCGCTCTGCGACGCGATCCTTGATCGTGCGGAGCAGGCGGGAACCGCGGCGATGCCGTCTTACACGCATCTTCAACGCGCGGAGCCGGTGCTGGTTGCACATTGGCTGCTTGCTTACTGCGAGATGTTTCTGCGTGATGTGAGTAGGCTCGCAGATTGCCGCATGCGCTTGAATGTTTGTCCTTTGGGTTCGGGGGCAGTGGCTGGCGCTACGCTTCCGCTAAATCGTAAAGCGATGGCCACGGAACTCGGATTTGATGGCCCTACCGCGAACAGCATCGACTCCACCGCCGACCGCGATTTCGCCATTGAATTCGTCCATGCACTTTCGCTTTTTGCTTTGCACTTGAGCCGCTGGGCTGAAGAAATGATCTTGTTTTCTTCGCAGGAGTACAGCTTCATTCAACTGCCCGAAGCGTACTCCACGGGAAGCAGCGCCATGCCGCAAAAAAGAAATCCGGATTTGCTGGAGCTCGCGCGCGGTAAGGCCGGGCGTGTGATCGGCGATGCGATCGCGTTGCAAGTCACTCTGAAAGGATTGCCGCTCGCTTACAACAAAGACCTACAGGAAACGCAAGAGTCACTTTTCAGCGCAACGGAAACGATGCTCGCGCTTGTGCCACTCGTCACTGGCTGGATGCGCAATGTCGAGTTCAATTACGACCGAATGTCAGAGGCTTCGCAATCGGGATTCATGAATGCCTGGGCGGCCGCGACTTATTTGGTCAAGCGGGGTGTGCCGTTCCGCCTTGCGCATGAACAAGTTGGCAAAGCTGTGCGTTTATGCCTCGATAAGAATTGCCGGCTTGAAGATCTTGCGCTCGCAGATTGGCAGGCTCTCAATCCCGCATTTTCCGGGGATATCTTTGAGCATCTCAAACTCGAATCGGTCATCGCCATCCACAATGTTCCCGGCGGCACAGCGGCCTCGCGAGTGCGCGAAGCGTTAGCTGAAGCCCGGCAAAAAGTCGAATCCATCCCAGTCATTCGAGGAGGTGTGCATGCGCACGCGTAAAGCGATTCTTCCCGATGCGAAACATATTCACGAGCTCATATGCGCCTACTCCGGCGACGGCACTCTTCTACCGCGTACGCTTGCGGAGATTTGCGAAAACGTACGCGACTTTGTAGTTCTCGAAGATGAAGGCAAAATCATCGGCTGCGGTGCCCTGCATCTTTACGGTGTCCACTTGGCTGAAATCCGCTCGATCACGGTGGATCCAATCTGCCAGGGCAAGGGCGGCGGCAGTAAGCTGGTGCGTGCGTTATTTGCAGAAGCGAAGCAGCAAAAGGTCGATTCCATCTGCCTGTTCACTCGCGCTCCCGAGTTTTTCTCAAAAATGGGGTTCGAAGTCGTTCGCCGCGACGATTTGCCCGACAAAGTCTCGAAAGATTGCTGTGTTTGTCCCCGTTTTCATCGTTGCGACGAGGTTGCGATGATTCGTGGAGAGCTACCGACCGTGTCCATTCTTCCTCCGTCACACGCCAAAACACGGACAAGGGACTACTTCGTGTCCGAGTCAGCCCTGCTTAGTTCAAGCACATAAATGACTTGGGGATTGCGATCAAACGTGGAGTAATCCAATAGAGAAGAAAGACCTATACCCACAAGTCTCCGTTGACATCCAATTTGCTGGGCTTTAACGTCAATTAACTGTGCATTGAAGGACGCGCACAAAATTTGGTACAAACCCCTCCGGTGACCTCCCTGTAATTTCACCGGCCGCCAAGTTTGCTTGTATCCATATAGCTTTGTGGGAGAGTGTCAATGCGGTTGTTCACCCGTGGCCGTTTCAGCCTATTCTTTTTATTTGTCTCATCTCTGATTCTTCCCAAAGCTTTTGCTGCAGATCCACCTCAGGGACTGAACAAGATTCAGCATGTCGTATTCATGGTCAAAGAAAACCGCAGCTTTGATAATTATTTTGGGACCTATCCTGGGGCGAATGGGGCGAGTACGGCCGTTTTGTCCACCGGGGCCGTTTATCCGCTCGGTCATACGCCCGACTCAACCCCGCAGGATATCTGTCATCTCTGGCAATGCCTGGTGGGGGAGATTGACTACGGAAAAATGGACCACTTCGACACCAGCCAGGGTTGCCAGCGGAACGGTACGTATCTCTGCCTTTCCCAACTTACGCGGCAAGACATCCCGAATTACTTCACCTACGCCGATAATTTCACGCTTGCCGATAATTACTTCTCTTCGATTACGGCAACAAGTTTCCCCAACCACCTTTATACGATTGCGGCCGGGTCAGGCGGCATCATTGATCAGGCTTTTGACGGCGATAACCGCGCTGTAGGCTGCGAGGCCCCTCCCAATTCAACTACCCGCTTCATGGATCAGTACGGCAATGTCACTTATCAATATCCCTGCATTGATATTCCAACCCTGGGAGATTTACTCGACGAGTCCAATATCACCTGGACTTCTTACTCGCCGGATCACATTATTTTTAACGCTTTTACCGCCATCAATCACATCTTCAACAGTCCTCTTTGGAACCAGCATATTTCGTATTACGGAAACTTCGCGAATGATGCGCAGTCGGGGAATTTACCCGCGGTCAGTTGGTTGGTCGAGAGCAATGAAAGCGAACATCCTCCGTTCAGTAGTTGCTACGGAGAAAACTGGACAACACAACAGATCAACGCGATCATGTCCGGCCCGGATTGGGATTCGACCGTTATCTTCCTGACATGGGATGATCCCGGTGGCCTTTATGATCACGTCACGCCACCAAACGAAGATGAGTACGGCTTGGGCGCGCGTGTGCCCATGATCATCATTTCGCCGTATGCGCTGGCGGGGCATATTTCTCACACACAATATGAGCCTTCATCGGTTTTGAAATTTATCGAGGAACTCTTCAATCTTCCCAGCTTGACGCAACGCGACCAGAACGCAAATGACATGATGGACAGCTTCAATTTCAATCAGAATCCGTTGCCGCCTGTCATTTTGCAGTCTCAGACCTGCCCGTACGACGCGAGCAGCATGAATTTCCAACCGCAGCAGGTGGGCACGACCAGCCCGGTTTATACGCTTACCTTTACCAACCAGATGAACAAAAATGACACGCTCAAGTCGGTCCAGGTCACCGGGGACTATGCGCAGTCGCAAAGCTGTGGCACGCTTTACCCTGGAGCACAATGCAAAATCAGCGTGGACTTTACCCCAAAAGCCGTGGGTATGCGGACGGGGACAATTACAGTGAACGATACTTCGCCGGGAAGTCCCTACGTTACACAGCTGACCGGAATTGGCTCGGCCCTCAGTTTCAATCCACCTGCAACTCTAGCTTTTAAAGCACAGCCGGTAGGAACGACCAGCGTGGTTAAAACGATTGTCCTCACCAATGCAGGTTCGACGACATTAGCTGTATCCAGCGTCGCTTTGACAGGAAATTTTTCTCAAACGAATAGTTGTGTGGGAAACATTCCGCCCAATGGAACGTGCAAGATTAACGTTAAATTTTCCCCACAATCTGCCGGCAATCTGCCCGGCACCGTGACCGTGACAGACAGTGATCCCTCCAGCCCGCAGACAATTGCCTTGACGGGTTTGGGCGATTCCATTGCTTCTTCACCCGCTTCGTTGAATTTTGGTTCGCAGCCGTTGAATTCGATCAGCGCGCCTCTTCCTCTGACGCTAACGAACCTGACCTCCACGGCAATTCCCATCAATGACATTGGCATTGCTGGAACTTACGACTTCGGTGACTTCTCGCAGACCAACGATTGCGGCACGAGCCTGCCGCCGAATGGCAATTGCACCATCGAGGTTTCCTTCGCACCGACCCGTCTTGGTCTTATCAATTCACCTGTAGTACTTGT
>Ga0070734_10001512_pt1 | contig 33262 bp, 33 predicted proteins | sample Coa_R1_8_FD_66444 | JGI IMG/M metagenome (GOLD analysis project Ga0070734, IMG submission 66444) | Surface soil microbial communities from Centralia Pennsylvania, which are recovering from an underground coalmine fire - Coalmine... | ecosystem: Environmental > Terrestrial > Soil > Unclassified ...
CGGCAAAGTAAGCCCAGCCACGCCCGACCCCATCCCGGCAGGCGAAAGGGGTGGTGCGCCCCATTTTCGGCTTGACATTCAACGAAATTAGTACTAATTCATTAGTATGCGAAGACGAAGCCGGACGCTCACCGAGCAGGAGCTGGAAATCATGAAGGTGATCTGGGAGCGCGAACGCGTCACGGTGCGGGACGTGTATGAAGCGCTGCTGGAGCGGCGGAAGGTGGCCTACACCACCGTGATGACCATGATGAAGATCCTGGAGCAGAAAGGCTTTCTCAAGAAGTCTCAGGAGGACCGGGCGCATGTGTACCGGCCAGCGCAGGCCAAGCGGCAGGTAATCGGCGCGATGGTCAAGGAGTTCGTCAACCGCGTGTTTAACGGGTCGGCCGAACCCCTGCTGGTGCACCTGGTGGAGGAACATCACCTCTCCCAGAAGGATCTGGAAGAAATCGCACGGCTGCGGAGGAAGTCATGATCGAGAGCAACCTCCTGGCGTGGAGCCTGCAAGCCGCGGCGCTGGCCGGCATAGCCGGACTCACGGCCGCGCTGCTACGGCCGCAGATTCCGAGCGCGCGCTTGTTCTACTGGCAGATGGCGCTGCTCGCCTGCCTCGCTCTGCCCCTGCTGCGACCGTGGAAGCACGAAGTGATCACGGATAGTGTCAGCGTCGAGATGGTGAGCGTGGCCCGGCCGTTGACCGGTTCCGGTGGATTCCATATTTCGCTGGATCAGGCAATCTTGTGGCTGCTGGGGGCAGGGATTGTGGCGCGGGCCGCGTGGCTGGCGGCCGGGTTCCGGCAATTGCGGCGGTACCGGCGAAGTTCGCGGCGTCTGGAACGGCGCGACGGCGCGGAACTGCTGCTCTCGGCCGATGTAAGCAGCCCCGTGACCTTCGGCGCGCGGCGGCCGGTCGTGCTGCTGCCCGTGCGGTTTCCGGAATTCGATGCGCGCGTGCGGGAAGCCATTCTGTGCCACGAACTGCTGCACGTGCGCCGGCGGGACTGGATCTTTACGCTCGCCGAGGAATTTGTGAGGACCCTGCTGTGGTTTCATCCGGCGATCTGGTGGCTGCTCTCCCAAATCCAACTGGCGCGTGAGCAGGCGGTGGATCGGGAAGTAGTGGCGCGGACGAGCGCGCGCGAGGAATATGTCGATGCGCTGCTGGCGATCGCGGGCGCGCGGGCGCAGCCGGACCTGGCGCCCGCTCCGCTGTTCCTGCGGCAACGGCATCTGAAACAACGAGTAGTTTCGATTTTGCAGGAGGTTGGTATGTCAAGAACGCGTCTGATCTCTTCCCTGGCTGCCTCGCTCAGCGTGCTGGCGGCGGCGTGCTGGATGGTAACGGCTACATTTCCACTGGCGGCGGCTCCCGAACTGGTGGCCGATTCGGCCGGAGTGAGCATCGACTTGAACGGCGCGACGTTGATGCACCGCACACCCGTGAAGTATCCGGACGGGGCGCGAGCGCGCGGAGTGCAAGGCGCGGTGCTCGTGCAATTGAAGATCGACGCGAGTGGCAATGTCGCCGACGCCCAAGTACTGAGCGGGCCGGAAGAGCTGAGGCGCGCCGCATTGCAATCGGTGCTGAACTGGCACTTTACTTCGGATTCGGCGGGCAGCACGAGGCTGATGACGATCGCGTTCCAATTGCCGGCGGCGGGAACCCGGCCCGCGGCGCCGCCCGTCTCCGGGCCGGCCGAACCAGGGGCGGGACGCGCGCCGGACCGGACAATCGAATGGATCCGCATTACGGGACTGTCGGACCAAGCGCGGACCGATCTGAGTTCGCGACTGCCTGCGGCGGGACAGAGGCTCTCGGACGAAGGCTTACAACAATTGAGGCAGACAGTGCGAAGTTATGACGAGCACCTGGCGGTGACGGCGATGCCCGCGGGAACCAATGTGAGGATTCTGATCAGCCTACCGCCGGTGGCGGGAGAACCGGGAGGCGCGCCCATTCGCGTCGGCGGCAACGTACAATCCACCAAGCTGATCGCGCAGCCGAAGCCCCGGTACCCGGCGGAAGCGAAACAGGCGCACGTCCAGGGACTGGTGCAACTGGAAGCCGTGGTCGCGAAGGACGGCACCGTGGCGAACCTGACCGTGATCAGCGGGCATCCGCTGCTGGTTCCGGCCGCGGTCGACTCGGTGCGGCAGTGGGTTTATCAACCCACGTTGTTAAACGGCGAGCCGACCGAAGTGGTGACGCAGGTCGACGTCAATTTCACGCTGGCGCCGTAGATCGACGGGAACGAAAACGCCGCGTCGTCCCCGGTCTGGTTATTCGTAGCGGAGGACTTCGGCGGGGAGAATGCGGGTTGCGTTGCGGGCCGGATAAATCGTCGCGAGAAAACTTACCAGGATGGCAGCGGCGGCGATCCATAGTCCGTCGACCCAGCGGGCTTCGAAGGGGACGAAGCTCATCGAGTAGACGGTTTCGTCCAACGGGACCCAACGGTATTTGTCGGCAAAGTAGCTGAGGGTATAGCCGAGCACCAGGCCCACGCCGCTTCCCACGATGCCGATCAGCACGCCTTGCAGCATGAAGATGCGGCGGATCTGGCGGCGGCGTGCGCCCATCGACATGAGGACCGCGATGTCGCGGTACTTTTCCATCACCATCATTACCAGCACGATCAGAATGTTGAGGGCGGCGACCAGCACGATCAAGCCGATGGTGATGGCGGTAACGATACGCTCGGTACGCAGAGCGGTGAAGAGCTGCTTGTTGCGTTCCATCCAGGTAGTGGTGGTGTAGCGCGGACCAATCACCTTTTCGATTTGCTTGGCGAACTCTTCGGCACGGTTGAGGTCGTCAACCTTAATCTCCAGCTGATTGACCACGTCGCCCAGGGAATACGCGCGCTGCACGGCAATCAGGGACGCATAGGCCCAGTTGTCGTCGATTTCGAAGAAGCCGGTTTCGAAAGCGCCGGCTACGCGAAACTGGCGCGTAACCGGGCGGGGGCCGAATGGCGTCAACTCGTTCACAACCAGGCCGACGTTGGAGTTGACGGTCATACCCGTATCTTCGATGTAGCGCGCACCGAGAATGATGGCGGGCGGATTGGCGTTGGGGTCGCGCAAGCGATCGATGGAGCCCGATTTGAGGCGGCGCAGGGAATCGCTGATGCGCAGCTCGGCGTCGATATCGACGCCCTTCAAGTACACGCCTTTGGATTGCAACGGGCCGGTCAGATAGGAGGGCTCATACAGCGCGGGCGCGACCAGAGTAACGTGGGGCAGCCTGCGCAGGCGGCCGGCCATTTCGCGCCAGCCTTCGATACCGGGCCCGGGCTCTTTTTCGAGCACCATGATGTGGGCCATGGCGCCGAGCAGGTTGCGCTGCAGGGTGTTGCGGAAACCGTTGGTCACGGCGAGAGCAATGACCAGCGCCATGACACCGGCGGCCACTCCGATTACCGAGATCGCGGTGATCACCGAAATCACCTTCTCCTTGCGGTGCGACCGCAGGTAGCGGCGGGCGATGAAGAGCTCGAAATTCGCGGCAGTCACAACTTATCGTAGTCGCGCATGAGGTTGACCAGATCGATCGGGCCTTCCGGGCGCAGCAAGGGAAACAAGATTACATCGCGGATGGAACGCGAACCGGTGAGGATCATGGTCAGGCGGTCAATGCCGATGCCTTCGCCGCCGGCGGGCGGCATGGCGTAGGCGAGCGCGCGGACGTAATCTTCATCCATCTGATGCGCTTCTTCGTCGCCGCGCTCGCGCATGCCGAGCTGCATCTCGAAGCGGCGGCGCTGCTCCTGCGGATCGTTGAGCTCGGTATAGGCGTTGCCGATCTCCATGCCCGCCGCGTAGATTTCGAAGCGCTCGACAAATGCCGGATCCTCCGGCTTGTTCTTGGAGAGGGGCGAGGTCTCAACGGGGTAGTCGAAAATGATGGTCGGCTGAATCAGGTGTTCTTCGGCCACGCGCTCGAAAATATCGGCCAGCGCTTCTCCGGCGGTCTGCTTAGCGGAATGATGCATCAGCCACTCGGGATTAGAGACGTCGGCGAGCGACGGCCGGTTGCCACCCTGCCAGAACTGGACCACGGCCTCGCGCATGCTGTAGCGCTGGAGACAGCCGAAATCAAGCGTCCGGCCCTGGTATTCGACCCGGGTACCGCCGGCGGCGTCAATCGCGATCTGTGCCAGCAATTCGGCGGAGAGATCCATGAGGCCGCGGTAATCCGTGTAGGCCTGGTAAAACTCCAGCATGGTGAACTCGGGGTTGTGGTGGGTGGAGAGGCCTTCGTTGCGGAAGTTGCGATTAATTTCATACACGCGCTCGAGACCGCCGACGACAAGCCGCTTCAGGTACAACTCGGGTGCGATGCGGAGGTAGAGATCGATATCGAGCGTGTTGTGATGGGTCACGAAGGGCCGCGCCGCGGCGCCGCCGTAGAGCGGCTGCATCATAGGCGTTTCGACTTCGATGAAGCCGCGGGCCTCGAGCTGGCGCCGGATGGAAGCGATGATGCGGGCGCGCGTGACGAACACCTTGCGGACGTCGGGGTTCGCGATCAGATCGAGGTAGCGCTGGCGGTAGCGGGTTTCGACGTCTTCCAGGCCGTGCCACTTCTCCGGCATGGAGAGCAGAGTTTTGGAGAGGAACTCCAATTTTTCGGCGTGGACGCTGAGCTCGCCCGTGCGGGTGCGGAACAGATAGCCTTCCACCCCAATGATGTCGCCGTTATCAAGCATCTGGAAGAGCTGAAAATCGCGCTCGCCGACGGCATCCTTTTTCACGTAGATCTGCAGGCGCTCGCCATTCTGCTGCAGGTGAGCGAAACCGGCTTTGCCCATGAGGCGCTTGGTCATCACGCGCCCGGCGATGCGGACGCGGGCCTCGGGCGTGAGCTCTTCGGCTGTCTTAGCGCCGTAGCCGGCGAGGATCTCGGGAATAGTGTGTGTGAATTCGTAGCGCAGCCCGTAGGGCCGGTAGCCCATCGCTTCGATCTCGCGAATGCGGGACAGGCGCTGTTTGAGTAACTCGTCTTCCAACGACAAAATCGATCTCCTCTGCGGGGAAATTGCATCTTATCAGGGTTCGCCAGATAAGTCGCATTTGTAAACGCAGTTGTGGCCGCCCACATGCCTATAGTGACGGCCAATTTTTGAGACTTCGGAGGTTACAGAGGAACCCATGAAAAAACTACCATTGCTCGCGCTCGTTTTTACATTCGCGCACAGCGGCTTCGCACAGAGTATAAAGATCATGAACGCCGCGTCGCTATCCACGGTTAGTCTCGCGCCGGGAAGCATCGCCACAATCAAGGGGGATAACCTGACAACGGAAGCCGGATTCGCCCCGGACGCGACCAAACCGCCCACAACGCTGGCTGGAGTGAGTGTGACAATCGGCGGCACCCCTGCGGCATTATTCTTCGCCAGCCCGCATCAGATTAACCTGTTCATCGACCCGGCCACGCCGGCCGGCAGCAATGAAGCCGTGGTGGTGACCTCGGCGACGGGAACGCAGAATGGCACGGTGACCATCGATCCGAATGCGCCTCCGGGACTGTTCTCGCTATTCGGCACCGGCACGCGGGACGGCGCGATTTTGAACGCAGTCACATTCGCGCTGGGCGACTTCAGCCCGCACACGTCGAATTCGTCGACGTACCTGGCGCTGTTTGCCACCGGGTTGAACACGAAGGGAACTATCGGCGTGACTATCGGGGGCGTGAATGCGCCGGTGGTGTTCGCGGGTCCGACGACATGCTGCGAGGGTTTGCAGCAGATCAACGTGCAGATCCCGGCGTCGCTCTCGGGCGCAGGACGGGTGCCGGTGGTGGTCACGGACAACGCCCAGACCAGCAACGCGGTGCAAGTGGTCCTTCTGCCGGATAAAGGCATGGGGCCGTTCGCTTCCGATGACGATCACGGGAAGCGCAGCCGCGAGCTTTCCAGCCTGGCGGCGATTCCGGGGACCAGCCTGGTGCTGAGCGCGGATGAAAACGACGACGTGGTTCGAGTGATTGACGTAAAGGCCAAGAAGGTGACGCAGGTCATCACGCTGCCGGAAGGCGCCGGTCCGAACGCGATCGCGGTGGATTCGACCGGCAAGACGGCGGTGGTGGCGGAAAGCGGGCTGGGCGAAGCCGCGATTCTCGATCTCAGCGATCTGACGAAGGTCGGGATCACGCAGGTCAAGACGGACCAGGGCCCGAACGCGGTAGCGATCGGGGGTACGCAAGCCGTGGTGGTAAACGGCGACGTGGACAGCGTGTCGGTGCTGGACCTGGCCGGGAAAACACTGCTGAAGACGGTGGCTGTGGGGCACGGACCGGAAGGGGTGGCGATCGACAGCGGCAAGGCGTACATCGTCAATCAAGACGATGGAAGCGTGACCGTGCTGGACCTGAGCAGCTTCGCCACCTCGACGCTGCTGCTCGACGCCAATCTTCGTCCCGCATCGATCGTGGTAGTTCCGGGCGCTGGGGTGGCGTATCTGACGGCGCCGGCCGCGGGACCGGATGGCCAGGTGCTGGAGCTCAACCTGACATCGGGCAAGACCACTCCTCTGGCCGCCAATCCGGACCGTTCCGGCGGGTCGAGCGCGATGGTGTTCTATAACGGCACGATCTATTTCGCCAACCAAACGGGCGGGTCCGTTTCGGTGCTGCCGCTGGCGAAGAGCGGCGATCCTTCGGGCGCGATTACCACGATCAAAGTGGACCTGGGAGCGCGCGCGCTTTCGGTAGACACAACCGACAAACTGCTCGTGGTGAGCAATGAGGGTACGGGCACGCTGGTGCTGATCGATCTGACCAGCGGCAAAGTGACGGGTCGTATCAACGCCGTGCAGACCAATCTGGACGGGGACGATAACGACGACGATCATAGCGACCGGGGCGCGGCGGCGAACCTGCCGTCGATCACGTCGCTGGCGCCGGCCACCGGCAAAGCGGGGAGCTCGTTTACCCTGACAATCAACGGCAAGAACCTCGCGGGCGCCACGAGTGTGATTTTCGTGAGCCCCATGATGGCCGCCGGCGAAGGGCACGGGAAGGGGGGCAACCCGATGAGTGACGGCGATACCGCGTTCACAGTGACGAATATCGCGGTGACACCCGACGGCAGCCAGCTCACCTGCAACCTGGCCCTCGCGGCCTCGGCGACGGCGGGCCCGCGGGTGGTTCGGGTGGCGACGCCGAACGGCACGTCGAGCTTTATGATCTCAACGGCCGATACGTTTACGGTGACCCAGTAAAGGAAAGCGGGGCGGGCCGTGAAGGTCCGCCCCGTTTGGTCAGATCTTGATGATGACCTCGCGCAGCCGCTCGCGCGTGAGGAAGAATTTCACCGACCCGAACCGCGAAAACAATTTCTCCAAGCTGCGATTATTGAAGAGCTGAACCGGCTGGCGCGAACCGTGCTGATCCACCTGGAGGGTGTTCAGATCCTGGATGCGGAATGTGTAGTAGGGAACGGCCTCCTGCTTGTCGTCGGAGTGGAAGAACGCCAGCATGTAACTTTGCGGGCGCACGATCTTGTGAAGACGCTCGACGACGGCGGCCAGCAGCGGAGGCGAAAGATATTCAAGCACGTCCCAGATAAGGACGCCATCAAAACGGCCTTCGGGATAGTCCAGAGCTTGTTTGAGAAAGCCTTCGATGCGGCCGGGATTGGACTGGTCGCCGGCGTCGGCACTGAAGCTTTCCTTCAGCAATTGCAGGAAATTTTCGGAGTAGAGGCGATGCCCCAGATTGGTGATGAAGCTGACGTTCTGCTGGGTGGCGGCGCCAAAATCGAGAATCGTGAGCCCGGACTGGCCGCGAATGTAGTTGAAGAATTCCTGCAGCCCGCGACTGGAGCGCGTGAGCGTCTCCACCCCGGAGCCATGACGGGATGAGAATAAGGAGCGGAGCGATTCGGCAGGCTTGGAAGGCGTGCCGGACGGCGCCGAACCCAGAACACCGCGCAGCAATCCCTTCAGCCGGTCAGGAAGCAAGTGGCGAGCCCCCTCGGGCTACCGCGGGCTGCCGGGAGCACCGGCGGCGGCAGGCGTCGGGGCGGATGTGACGGCGGGTGGAGCCGCTTGCGGTTTGGGAGCGCCCTTTCCGTCCTTAACGATGTCGATGCTGCCCTTGAAATACGCTCCATCCTCGATGATGATGCGCGCCGTGCGGATGTCGCCCACGAGCTTGGCATCCTTACGGATTTCGATTTTATCGGCAGCTTCCACATTGCCCTGGATGGTTCCCAGGACCACCACTTCGCGCGCTTTGACGCTGGCGTGAACGGTTCCGTTCGGCCCCACCGTCAGCTTATGTTCGAGAGCTTCCAGGGTCCCTTCCAGATCACCGTCGACGAACAGCTCTTCCTTGCTATAGATCTGGCCGACGATTTTGACGGCCTTTCCGATTGTCGCCGAACCACCGCGCGAATCCGGTTCGACTCTTGCCACGGGTGTACTGGACACGGGTGTGCTCTCCTTTTTGACTTCGATGGGTTTGGGGGCGGTGGGAGCCGGAGCGCTCGGTACAACGGCGCTAGCGCCCGGCGGGGTCGAAGGCTTGGACTCCTCTTCCCGGCGTTTATTCCACATTTACGGACGCCCTCCTGGGCATACTTTCAGTCCAATCATAGTACCGTTCACTTTAGTCTATAGGGCAGCACCGCGAAACGCAAATGCAAAAGCAAAGACTTAGCGATTAACGGGAAATCTATCGCAGACGCGTGCCGAGATTCAGGATTTCGCGGCGCATTCCCACCGAAAAAGGGGCCATCAGCACGTTGATGGCGAACCACATAGTGGCCAGGGAAAGCACGGCTCGCGTGACGCGATTTTTGCCCAGGATCAGGCGGAGCAACAGCGCGGCCAGGAACGGAATCAACGCGGTGGCCACGCGGGCGTAGGGACTGATGGGGTCGAGGAAATGGCCCATCGGCATTTGCATAAGTCTAGTGCCGGCACGGTGTCACGGGTCAAGATGCCGTCGGATAGCCCGGGGCGCACGGCGGCGCCGTTTCGCGCTTCGGGGGAGTCGGCCGCGCCGGACCAGTCCGGGCCGATGCGGGATAATAAGCGGAAGAGTGGAATGGATTTCGTCGAACAGTTGAAGTCCGCAGTCGATATTGTCTCTGTGGTGGGAGAGTACGTCCGTCTGCGCAAATCCAGTGCCTATCGTTTCACGGGCTTGTGCCCGTTCCATTCGGAAAAAACGCCCTCTTTTACGGTTCACGTCTCCAAGCAGTTCTATCATTGCTTCGGCTGCCACGCCCACGGAGATGTTTTGAAGTTCGTGATGGAAATGGAGCACGTGAGCTTTTACGAAGCGCTGAAAAGCCTTTCGGAACGATACGGCATCCCCATGCCGAAACGCTCCCAATACGCCGACGAAGACGCGCGGCGCCGCGGGGCGCTGTTTCAGATGCACGAACTGGCGCAAGAAAATTTCCGTTCGAACCTGGCGGGCCCGGCGGGCGAAGCGGCGCGGGCGTATCTGGAGAGGCGGGGGCTGACGGCGGAGACGATCGCCGCATTCGGCTTGGGCTATTCGGAGCGTTCGGGTCGCGCGCTGACGCGCTTAATGGAGCAGCGGGGGTTCCCGGCGGCGTGGATTGAAGAATCCGGGCTGGCGGGAAAGCGGCCGGACGGCAGTTTCTACGATAAATTTCGCAATCGGCTAATGTTTCCGATTCATGATGAACAAGGCCGGATTATCGCTTTTGGGGGACGGGCACTCTCCAAGGAGGACGAACCCAAGTATCTGAACTCCCCGGAAACGCCGATATATAAAAAGAGAGAGGTGCTCTACAATTTGCACCGCGCCAAGGATGCGATCCGCAAACAGGACCGCGTGATTCTGGTGGAAGGCTACATGGACGCGATCGGAGTGACGGCGGCCGGCTTCGCACCAGTAGTGGCCAGCTGCGGGACTTCGCTGACCGGACAGCAGATTCGCAGCCTGAAGAGGCACTCGCAACACATCGTTGTGAACTTCGATCCGGATGCGGCGGGCGGCGGCGGGGCCGAGCGGTCGCTCGATACGCTGCTGGCCGAAGGGATGTTCGTGCGCGTGATGGAGCTCGACGGAGGCCTGGATCCGGACGAATATTGCAAGCAGCGGGGCGCGGAGAGTTACCAGCAGCGGCTGGAAGCGGCCAAGGGGTATTTTTATTGGCTGGCGGATCGCGCGCGGGCGCAGCACAATGTCCACACTCCGGAAGGCGTGGTGGCGGTGCTGAAATCGCTGCTACCGTCGGTGCAGGCGATCACGGATCCGCTGGAGCGCATGGCGGTGGCCGAGAACCTGGCTGATTATATTGGCGTAGGGCGCGGCGCGGTGCTCGAAACGTTTCGCAAGGCGGTGGTGGACCGGCGTGAAACAACCATGGAGCGTCCGAAGGAGAACCTGCGCGCCGATGAACGCGGGCTGCTGGAAGTGCTGCTCTCGGAGGCGGAGGGCCGCGAGGAGCTCGTGGGCGAACTGGAAACGATCGAGGTCCTGGACCGGGTAGCCACGCGACGCATTTATCAGGCCATTCGCGCACTGCATACGGCGGGAGGGGCCATAACTTTCGATGGGGTGAATGCGCGGCTAGAAGAGAACGATCAGATTCTGCTGGCCGAAGCGCTGCTCTCCGAAGACGCGGAGACGCACGAGGTCAATACGGAGTATGGGCGGCGCTGTCTGGAGAGCCTCCGGCGCTCCGAAGACCAGTTTCGCCGCGCGGAGCTGAAGGCGCAGGTGAAACAGGCGGAACGCGCCGGCAATCTCGCCGAAGCGCTGCGCCTGAGCGAAGAATTGATCCGGCTGGAACGCCGCGGAGCGGCGAGAGCATGAGGCTGTTTTTTCATGTTTCGCGGCGCGCCGTATTGTACAATGGCTTAGTCTCAATCTCGCCGGCAACGGGGCTTCAGTGGCTTTAGAAGAAAAATTCGAAGGTCTGCAGCGTCTCGTTCAAATGGGTAAGGAGAAGGGCTACGTCTTGTATGACGAAGTCAACGAGGTCCTGCCCGCAGACGTTAGCGGAGGAGTCGAGCTAGACGAAGTCCTGGCGGGGCTCGATACGGCCGGCATCGAAATTCTCGAGGAACCCAAGGATTTCGAAAAGAAGCTGGCCGAAGAAGGCGAGGAGCTGATCGATCTCGAGCTGCCCGCGGGCGTGGGCGAGAAGATCAACGATCCCGTCCGCATGTATCTGCGCGAGATGGGGACAGTGCCGCTGCTGACGCGCGAGGGCGAAGTGGAAATCGCGCGGCGCATCGAGCGCGGGCAGAACACGGTTCTGAAGTCGCTGTCACGGGCGCCGCTGGTGGTGCAGGAGATTCTGGCACTGTCCGAAGAGATGGCGCAGGATGTGATCTCGGCGCGCGATATTATCCAGATCTCGGATCCGATTTTGAGCGACGAGCTGGTGGAAGAAAAACGCCAGCAGTTCCTGGCAGCGGCGGAAGAAATCGGCCGCCAGTACAAGCGGATTTTGCAGGCGCGACAGAAGCTGCAAGCCATTCCGCGCGGCATGAAGCCGAAGCTATACCGCCGCCAACAGTGGGAGTTGGCGCGCCTGGTGGTGAAAACCTCCAAGCTGGTGCGCGACGTGCGATTCCAGTCGCCGGTGCTCCGGCACCTGATCGAGCGGGTCCGGCATGCGGTCGAGCAATTCCGCCCGGTGGAGCGCGAAGTCTCAAAACTGCAGCGCAAGCTCGAGACATGGCCGGGCCCGCGCACCGAAGCGATCAAGGACATCCGCAAGGAGCAGCGCACCCACAGCCAGAGGCTGCAGCAGCTCGAAGAAGAATTTGGCGCTTCGGCGGCGGAACTGCGGCGCACGCTCGAAATCATCACCAAGGCGCACCTGGAGGCGGAAGCGGCCAAGAAGGAGCTCATCGAAGCCAACCTCCGGTTGGTGGTCAGCATCGCCAAGCGGTATACCAACCGCGGCATGCAGTTCCTCGACCTGATCCAGGAAGGCAATATCGGGCTGATGAAGGCGGTGGATAAATTCGAATACCGCCGCGGATACAAGTTCTCGACGTACGCGACATGGTGGGTGAGGCAAGCGATTACGCGCGCCATCGCCGACCAGGCGCGCACCATCCGCATCCCGGTGCACATGATCGAGACGATCAACAAGCTGATCCGCACCTCGCGGCAGATGGTGCAGGAACTGGGCCGCGAACCTACCAACGAAGAGCTGGCGAAGCGGCTGCAGCTTCCGGTTTCAAAAGTGCGCAAGGTGCTGCGCGTGGCGCAGGAGCCGATCTCGCTCGAGACGCCGATCGGGGAAGAGGAAGAGTCGCACCTGGGCGATTTCATCGTCGATCAGAACGGGATCTCGCCGTCGGACGCGGTGATCAACTTGAACCTGCGGGAGCAGACGGCCCAGGTGCTGAAGACGCTCACGCCGCGCGAGGAGAAGATCATCAAGATGCGCTTCGGCCTCGAAGACGGCAGCGAGCACACGCTCGAAGAAGTAGGTCAGAATTTCGCAGTGACGCGCGAACGCATCCGGCAGATTGAAGCCAAGGCGTTGCGCAAGCTGCGACATCCGAGCCGGAGCCACCGGCTGCGCGCGTTTCTGGAAAACGGCACGCGCGGGCTGTAGCGGCCGGCTCCGCTGACAATCGCGAAAAGTTCCGCAGGCTTGGCTGATCCACGCGTGGGGGAGCGCGGAAGCTAAGACACAAAACGAGGAGACGCACCGCTGGTAAGGGCGCAGATCCGCCGGAACCGAAACCAGCCGGCTGCGGTTCTAGATTGAACTCAAATGCGAGTGTTTAGTAGCGCGGTTCGCGGTGGCCGCCGCGGCCGCCGCCGGGCCTGCCTCCGAAGCCTCTCCCTGCTCCGCCGCCGAAGCTGCGCTCCGGCTTGGGACGAGCTTCGTTCACATTGAGGGCGCGGCCATCCATAGTATATCCGTTCAAAGCCTGAATCGCCTGATCGGCCTCGCCTTCATTGGCCATCTCGACGAACGCGAACCCGCGCGACCGGCCCGTGTCCCTATCGGTCATGATCCTTGCGCTATTGACCGTGCCGTACCGCTCGAACAGCGCGCGTAGCGATTCCTCGGTTGCGTGAAAATCCAAATTGCCTACGAAGATGTTCTTCACATCATCCTCCTGACGATTGAAAGCGGGCTCATCGGGGAGGAACAGAAGCGGGACACGCTCGGATACACTCGACCGGAGAAGCTATCAAACGCGACTCGACTATAGCATGGGTTGCGGAGCGGCACAATCGGGGGGGTGAGGCTGATGCGTGAGGAATGGAACAGAGAGGAAAAAGGCTCCTGGCTCAACCGCGATTTTGGCCGTTAAGTAAGGTTAACTCCATTCAGAATGCTATACTTGGGAAAAACTTCCGTAACGAGGGCGACACATGGGTACACGGATTCAAATGGCGCTGGTAGTGGTGGTGGGAAGCGCGGTCTGCGCTCCCGCGCAGTGGGTCAACTACCGCACTCCCGGGATTCCGCGAACGGCCAATGGGAGACCCAATCTGACGGCGCCGGCGCCCCGAGCGGCCGACGGTAGACCGGAGTTATCGGGGCTATGGCAGGTAGAGCCTTCGCCATGGGCGGAACTGAAGCCTCTGGTCGGGAACATGAATGACGTCTTCGCGCCCGGCGACGACCTGATGGATTTCTCCAAGTATGGGATTAACATCCTGGCGGATTTCAAGCGGGGCGAGGAGCCGATCCGGCCGGAAGCGGCTGCACGAGCGGGCCAACGGCCGAGGGGTAAAGAGGCGGAACCGAATCCCTGTCTTCCCGGATCAATCACCTTCACGAATCTGGTTCCGGCGACCATTAAGTGGGTCCAAACGCCGGGCCTGGTAGTGATCCTGCAGGAGGCCGGTTTTAATTTTCGGCAGGTCTACCTCGATGGGCGCAAGCCTCCCGCCGATGCTCTGCCACTCTGGCTCGGCTACTCGGTCGGGAAATGGGACGGCGACACCCTGGTGGTGGACACGACCGGTTTTAACGATAAAACCGTGCTGGATGCCCTGGGGCATCCGCACAGCGATGCGCTCCGCCTGACCGAGCGCTATCACCGCCGCGATTACGGCCACATGGAAGTGACGCTTACGGTCGATGATCCGAAAACGTACACCAAACCGTTCACGGTGAAGTACACGAACCTCCTCGTTCCGGACAGCGATATTCTGGAGTACGTCTGCGAAGAGAACGAGAGGGACAGCCGGCACATGAAGCAATAGGGATCGAGCTGTTGAACATGCTCGGCACAAATAAAAAGGCCGCCCGTTGAAAATCGGGCGGCCTTTCTGGCCAGGAGGCATACCCTCCCTCCTATTTTCAAGGTTGGCAGCGTCTGAACTGCCAGCCTCTAATTCTCTTTTGCCACGAATCCAGCTCTGGATCAACCCCGGTGTTGGGGGCCTTCCGTTCGCCGGCTCACCAGTCGCGCTCAGGCGCCCGCTGCCACTGAGGGAATCAAAGAATGCAGCTCCCGTTGCACATGATTGAAGACACGAAGCAGGTTTGCCCCATCCACCTTTCCCACTCCGATGCGATACAACGACAGGCGCACTTCGACCGCTATCATGCCTACCGCGAATTGAAGCCTGGCGCGGATGAGCATCCGTGCCAGGTCGGGCCGGCCGCGGCCGGCGTGCACCATGAGTAACTTCACGGCGAGGCAGACCTGTCCGAAATCCTCGCGAAGCAACCGCAAATAACGTCGGAAAATCCGACAGCGCTGCCGCCGCATATCGGCGATCATCTCAGGGGTAGACCCTGCCTGCGACTCCAGCAGCGAAAACTCCTCGAGGTTCAGCAATCGCAGCATCGGGCGATAGCGCTCCAGGGAAAAGTCTTCGATTGACTGCGGCGTTACAGCCGGCATCATAAGGGACGATCCACCCAGCTCCGTAGAGTAAGAACCTGCCCCAGTATTGCTCTTGGAGTAGGGGGCGCAGAAGGCTCAGAAGTACCGGCAGGGTCCGTGGTCCCTCACCAAAGTTAATGCAGGATATTAACAAAAGAGTATCTAACTAGGAGGTCAGCACTCCGATATTTATATGTATATGGAAGAGAAGGTGATCACTTCGACTACAGTGGCGCCGCCCGCCAGGCCGGTTCCCACGGAGCAGGACTTCCAGACCGACACCGTCACGATTCCGGTGAAGCTGTGTAACCTGCCTCCGCTCAATTCCATCGCCAATCAAGTTCTCTCCTTATCCGCGGATCCCGATGTCGATATCCGCCGCCTGGCATTCGCGATGGAAGCCGATCCCGCCTTCGCCGCCGAAGTTCTCCTGCTGGCCAACTCTTCCCTGTTCGGCTTCACCTCGCGCATGAGCGTTCTCCGCCACGCGATCGCGGTGCTCGGGCTCGATCGGATCAAGGCGCTCGCGGTGACCGTCGCGATGCGCGCCTTTCTCGGACAAGGCAATGCGCTGGTGCGGCAGTGCTGGCGCCATAGCGCGGCGTGCGCGGTAATCGCCGAAGAGATCTCCCCGATTTTCGATGTCTCCAGCGATCATGCTTATACCACCGCCCTAATGCACGACATCGGGCGCCTCGGCTTGTTGAAATCCTATCCGCGCGAGATGACTCCGGTGCTCGAAAGCGAATATGAAGATGTGGGCGGCATGCTTGCGGCCGAACGCGCCGCCATCAACGTCGATCATGGCCTCGCCGGCGCCTGGCTGGTCAAGAATTGGGCCTATCCCCCGACGTTCGCTGAGATCTGCGAGCACCACCATGCGCCCCTCGATTCACGCGATGCGCCGATGCTACAGGTCGTGAAGCTTGCCTGCCGCATGGCCGACTCGCTGGATTATGCCGCAGTCCGCACGGACACGCTACTGTACCCCGAATTGTTGCAGCGCCTGCCGGCTTCTTTGCGGCGCGATCTGTTCCCGACGGAGAAGGAACTCCGCACTAACCTGAAGGCGCGTTTGGCAGTTTTCGAAATTACACCGTAGCGACTGGGCAGCGGCCGCCCGCATGCCATTCTGTCTGCGTGACGTGACACCTTGTACGCCTCCTCTGGCTAACCTGGCGCTCGGCTTTGCCCGCAACCCTCTGAAATTAAATCTGGGAGTGAGTGGCCCCCAGATTGCCCGCAGGATCCCGGCATCTTTCTATCGTTTCGGCTATCATGACCTCGGCTCACCCACCGTCAATTCATTGGAGCAGCGAATCCGGTATTAATCCGTGGATTCCGCCGGACTTGCTGAAGCTAGCCCGCGCCGCGGCGCTGCCTGCCGATATCGCCAGGCTCCGCCGCGAACGCCGCTATATCGTCAATCAGCCGGCCCAGTTGGTAGCGGTCGAAAAGGCCGGCTGCGTCTGGCCGGTCCGGATCCGCGATATTTCCCCCCGCGGAATGCAATTGGCTGCCGAGCAGGCTATCCTGGCGCCGCCTGAAGTGCGCATCCGCTGGAACGGACGCGATGTCCGGGGCATCATTCGCTACAACCACAAATACGATAGCGGAAACTATCGTATCGGCGTCGAGCTCGACACCCGCTCCGACGACCTCATGCGCGAAATCCTCGCCCGCCAGTCCGAAGAGCTGCGGGACGCCAATCTCGTGCTCGAACACCAGGCCGGCCTGGCGCGCCAATACGCCTCCCTGCTCGATCTGGTTTCCGATGCCGTTGCCGTCCTCGCTCCCGACGGCGTCGTCTTGTTCTGGAACAAACCCGCCGAGCGCCTGTACGGCTGCCGCCGCGCTCAAGTCGTCGGCCGGAAATTTCAGACGTCCATTCCCCTCGAGCCCGCGGCTGATCCGGCGAACGTTTCCTCCGGAATCGAAACGCATCACCTGCGCCCGGTATGCGCGGATGGCGCGTCATTGCCGGTAGCCATCCAGTGGACTGTCGAGAAGGATGCATCGGGGCAGGTGCAAGCGGTTGTCTGCATCAGCCGCGGAAGCTAATGTAGCCGGCTGACCGCCTCGCTCGGCCGGCGAGTTCCTGCCGCGAACCGGTCGCGCTTCCGAGCAAGCCCTTGTAAATCCGGCGCTTTCTCCTGGTACTCCACCGTACGAGTAGTCCTTTTCTCGGCCAGCTCTTCTGCCGAATAATCGTTCCGTGATCCGGTTTACCTCCGAGTGCGACCTGTGTGCGGAACTGTTGAGCGAATACATTGACGTAGCCAATGAGACCGTGGATGCCCGGAATCCCCTGCGCGGTAAACAGGATCCTTCGAGCCGGCAACTCGCCTCGGCGCTGATCGAAAATGCGCTCAAACGCCGGAAGCACGCTCGTAGACGCCTGACCGAACACAAAGAGCAGCGGCACTAGGCTGCCGCCTCTCTCGGAAATTCTGTGAATTCGTGGATTCGATGTCGCGGAAATCGCGCTGATCGGTCGCGCCCAGCGGCGGCTTGCCTCAGTCGCGGTTGAGCTCGTAAGTCAGTGCGCGTTCCAGGCAGGGAACACACAGCGTGACCACCACGCCGGTGCCTTGGCGAATCTGATGCGGGGTCTCTTTGGAGCACGTGCGGCAAAACCGCAGGGTCTTCGGCCAAGATGTCATTGCCTCGACGGTACGAACTGGGGCGCTCATGGCGTTCCCTCCCAAGGTCCTCATTGTGGAGCGATGGCGCTGTGAAGTCGAGTCCATTCCGTACCACGTGCGGTACTTCGTACTTTCTGGGAAATTGAGACCAGCGGCCGGCGGGAATTGAGAGCGCGGAAAAAAAGAACCGCCGGGACCATGGCAGGAGCCCCGGCGGTTGAGGAGTCAGGTTCGATTCTGGCAATCCAGAAGGGGCGGCTCCGAGGTGAGTCTGTCTGAGGTTGTCACCGAGTGTTGGAGACCACTAGGAGCCGCAAGGACATAATGCGTCTATTTTGTCCTGATTGAAAGCCCGGCGCGTACCTTAGGGGTACCAGAACCTTCGTTCGTTTCTGTCGTTCCAGCAGCCGAGATTACGTATAATTCTCAACAGGATACATGCACTCGCGAGGGGAATGATGAAATACGAAAACGCCTTTGAAATGGCCACGTCCGGTGTTCGCTTTGGCTGCGGCGTCACGCGTGAGGTCGGAATGGACCTCGGCGACCTTGGCGTCCGCCGGGCTCTAGTCATCAGCGATCCGTTGCTGCGCACGCTCCCACCGGTGCAAACGGTAATCGAGTCCCTCGAATCAAACCAGATCGGTTATGTGCTGTACGACCGCGTGCGCGTCGAGCCCACCGATGAATCGTTCCTCGATGCCATTCAGTTCGCGCGCCAGAACCCGGCTGACGCAATCGTTGCCGTGGGAGGCGGCTCGACCCTGGATACCGCCAAAGCCGTTAACCTTTACGTTTCTCACCCGCCAGCCGACTTCCTGGATTACGTCAACCCGCCGATCGGAAAAGGCCTTGCCGTCCCCGGTCCGGTGAAACCGCTGATCGCCATCCCCACCACCGCCGGCACCGGCAGTGAAACCACCGGCGTGGCCATCTTCGATCTGAGCAAGATGCACGCGAAGACCGGCATCGCCAGCCGGCGCTTAAAGCCGACGCTCGGCCTTCTCGATCCGGAAAACACCCGCACCATGCCGCCGCAGGTGGCCGCCGCTACCGGCCTCGATGTGCTCAGCCACGCGTTGGAATCGTACACTGCCCTTCCGTTTGAGCAGCGACCCCATCCAGGGCGTCCGGGTTTGCGCCCCGCCTATCAGGGCTCCAATCCCATTAGCGACGTGTGGTCGCTGCAAGCGCTACGCATGGTCGCGCAGTATCTGGTGCGTGCCGTGGAAGACCCGTCCGATGACGAGGCGCGGGCCAACATGCTGCTGGCCGCGTCCTACGCCGGGGTAGGCTTCGGCAATGCGGGCGTCCATCTGCCGCATGGGATGTCCTACCCGGTTTCCGGCATGGTCAAAAGCTATCGCGCGCCCGGATATGCGGTCGACCATCCGCTGGTGCCGCACGGCTACTCCGTCATTCTGAATGCGCCGGCGGTCTTCCGCTTCACCGCCGGCGCGAATCCCGATCGCCACATGGAGGGCGCGCGGGCCCTCGGCGTCGACGTCTCGCGATGCCGCCGGGACGATGCGGGGCGCATCCTTTCCGAGCGCATCACGTGGTTCATGGACCGCCTGAAGATTCCCAACGGGCTTGGCGCCATCGGGTACACCTCGTCGGATATCCCCGCGCTCGTGGAAGGGACGCTGCCGCAGCACCGGGTCACCAAACTCGCGCCGCGCCCCGCTGGTCCCGAAGAGTTGAGCCGCCTGTTCGAAGAGAACCTGTCCGCGTGGTAGCGTAGAGTTTCACACCCAAGATGAGTCCCCAATGGCTGGAGTTGCGGATCCAGGAGGAGCAGGATCGCCGTCACAAAGAAGCCAAGCTCCAGGAGTTGCTGCCGCAGGCGATGGAAGAGCTGCATCAGCAGCTCTCGGCCTGCGTGGCGCGTTATAAAGAGGCGTTCGGAGCGGAGTCGGCGGAGATTGCCAATCTCGTCTCCAAGCTCCGCGTCACCGTTCGCGACGAGCAGGCCGGCAAATGGCACCCGCGCGGCAAAGTCGACATCACGATGATTTCCGCGCCGCCCTCCTTCAAGATCGAAGCCGGCGAAAACGAGCCGCTGATCATCGAGGTCGGCTTGCTCTCGGGCGAGCGGTTCTCCTATAAGATCCTGGAGCAGTTTCTCACACCGGACGACTTATCCCGCACCATCCTCGATCGGGTGCTGTTTCCAAAGCTTGGGGAATGACATTCGGATCAGTCGTCGTGAGGAGCCAGAGGTTTGATCAAGCGCGGGCGGTTATCATCCTCGGCCGGCTTCGGCAGGCTCTGGATTTTCAGCAGGCGCATCCGCATCTCCACATACTCCGACGTATTCACCACGTAGGTGTCCCGCGCCGGCAGGATCTGCTGGATTTCCTTTTGCGCGTTGCGGATCCGTGCTGCATCCATGGGATGGGTGGAAAACAGTTTCGACACGCGCCCGGGCTGGCGCTGCGAAAGCGCCTGCAGCCGTTCGAAAATGTTAATCGCACCGTTGGGGTCATAGCCGGCCGTGTACATGTACTGCAGCCCGAGGTAGTCGGCCTCGCTTTCGTCGCGGCGGCTGAAACTGAGAAAAGTCATCGGGATCACGAGCGCCGCGCCCTGACGCGCCGCCACGCCGGCCCAGCCTCCCAGTAATACGCTTAACGGAATGCTCGCGATATTGGCAATCTGCCCCCTGGTTGCCTGACGCGTCATGTGCCGCGCCGCGACGTGCGCGATTTCGTGCGCCACCGCACCGGCGAACTCATCTTCTTCTTCGGCCATCACGATCAGCCCGGTGTTGACGAACACATACCCGCCGGGCAGCGCGAAGGCATTCAGATCCTCCGCTTCGACCACCTGGAACGTAAACGGCACCTTGGCGTCGGAGTTCCGAACCAAGTTCTGCCCGACGCGATTTACATACTCTGTGATGATCGGATCGGTATTGAGCTTGGCTTGCCGCGCGACTTCCTGAGCGAGCTGCCGGCCGAGGGCGATTTCTTTCTCGAGCGAATAGAAGTTGATTCCCTTCCCCACATCGCGGTTGCCGATCTGGTTGAGGTCCTTCTTCTTATCCTCAGCACGCACGCCTCCCGCAGCCACCACAACCGCGAGAAGCATCGAGAGCCGCCGCATGCCTAAACCTAGTCCAATACTAACGTATCGTAGAAGAGATGGGTGCGAGATGAGTGAAATTCCTGTAAAAGAGATCCCTCTTGCCGAACGTTACGCCGACCAGTTCCCGGTGCGGCAGCGGCTGGTGTACCTGAACCACGCCGCCGTTGCGCCGTTATGCCGGCCCGCCGCCAACGCGATGAAGCAACTGGCCGAAGACTGCCTCCAGTTCGGCAGTCTCCACAACGATCAGTGGATGGCCACATACGCGGGATTGCGAGTGGCAGCGGCGCGGCTGATCGGCGCGCGCCAGTCCGAGATAGCCCTGGTAAAAAACACGTCCGAAGGCATCGCCACCATCGCCATGGGACTCAACTGGAAGCCCGGCGACCGGATGGTGGGTTTCGGTGAAGAATTCCCGGCCAATTATTTTCCTTGGAAGAGACTCGAACAGCGCGGTGTGACGGTGACCTGGCTCTCGGTCAAAGATCCGCTCGACCGCATCGACGAAGCTTGCCGCGGCGCGCGGCTACTCTCGATCAGCTTCGTGCAATACCTGAGCGGCTACCGGGCTCCGCTTCAAGCAATCGGCGAGATCTGCCGGCGCAACCAGTGTATTTTTATGGTAGATGCGATTCAAGGACTCGGCGCTTTTCCGGTCGATGTCAAAGCCAGCGGCATTCACGCGCTGGCGGCCGACGGACATAAATGGCTGCTCGGCCCGGAAGGCTGCGGCATCCTGTACATCGACGAGAGATTGCAGCCGGAAGTCGAACCGGTGGAATTCGGCTGGACCAATGTGGCGCAGTATGCCGATTACGGCTCGCGGGATATGGGGCTGCGGCCGGATGCCGGGCGCTACGAATGCGGGACGCTAAATACTATTGGATGCTATGGCTTACGAGCCGCGATCGAGTTTTTACTTGAGATTGGCATTGAAGAAATCGCCGGGGTTGTCGAGGACTTAGGCAACCGCATCGCCGCCGGCGTCAGAGCCAAGGGATACGAGATATTGGACGGCCGCACACCTCAGACAGGCGCGGGGATCGTCAGCTTTCGAAAGCCGGGATACGATGCGGCCGAACTCGTCCGCAAGTTGCGCGCGGAGGGCATCACGGCCGCTCCGCGCGCGGGTTGGGTGCGGACCTCGCCGCACTTCTACGTTCGTCCCGATGAGATCGACCGCATGATCGACCTGTTGCCCTGACCGGCTCGTTATGTCTTGCGGCCGGCGGCAGCAGCTTTTGCTCCCGGCGCGTTTGCCATCACCGCGCGTACGCTGGCCACGATCTGATGCTCCGATTTGCCTGCTGCGATGTCGCCCACAATAGCCGCGAACACCTGGCCCGCCAACGCGGCATTCCAGGGCGCCAAGTGCGTGAGTTGGGCCGGTTGCGCTGCCCCGGCGAACGGGTCGTCGTCGGTGATTCCGCTGGGCAGATTCGCAATCGCGCCCTGAAAAGCGGGCCACGCATTGGCGGCTTTATCGCCGCTGAGGTTCGCATACAAATCGGCCAGTGTGCCCGTGGCTTTGAGCGAAACCATCGCCGGAGCGATCTTGTCCAGACTGTAGCCTTTGCTCATTAGCCACGAGAGGAATGCCATGCCGCAGCCGGTGCTGTCGGCATTCTGGTCTGTGGGATCGGTCTTGTTCACGTAGTCGGGCATACCGTCCTGGGCCCACGTGGGAGCGGTCGCGAAATCGGAAAGAGCGTTGCCTCCGATCACGGCCGCGCACCAGCGCGACAGCGCTTCCCCGGTGCTGACGCCGCAGAGGTTTCCACCCATCGAACATTCGCTGAGCTCGGCTTCGAACAACGCCGAGACGCGGGCCGAGTTGCCGAACGAGGCGCACACCTCGATGGCGGAGCCGATGTTGTAATCACAGCCGCCGTGATCGGCGCCGCCGGTGCCGTCGGTGGCGCCGTTCAACGCGAAAATGACCACGCTGACCGGGCCTCCCGGCGTCCCGAAGATCGCGTCATTGGCGCTGACCACGCGATCGGCATCTTTGACGAGATCTTGCGCATTCTGCAGCGCGGCCGCGCCCAGCGTCGGATCCACGTACACAGTGACTTTGCCGCTGGGACTGGCGCCTACGGGTTGTGACGTGCCGGTGTAACTCGGCCAGGCCGGCGCTTTGGGATGTCCGGCCGGCTTTCTTTTGTGGGCAGTTGCAATGATTGGGTGATGCATCGAAGTCTCCCTTCTGAGTGAAATCAACATACACGGAATGGCTCTCGCCGGGTCGTGCACCTTTTGGAGAGGTTACACACGAGAGCAATCGCGGGCCAAAGTTATTGCTGCTGAATCGATGGCCGGAATGCGGGCAACACGGGATTAGCGGGGTTTCGGCGATCGAGCGATCCACCAGACAATCCTCCTGCGAGTTTCGCATTCTATTTCAGAAAAGCGTAAGAAATCTCGCGATCCCGCCACAGAAAGGAGGCATGAGTGTGCGCGGGGGCACCAAATGGTTTTTCTTGCTCAGGAATGGCCCTCTGCTTTGAGGCTGAGCCGGTTCATCCCGTACGCCCATGCCGACACCAACGAGAAGAAGACAAGACTCGCCGCCCCGGCCGCCGAACTCGCAGTAGTGGGCGGTGGTCCGGCGATGTTGTTGTACCAGGCGAGGGTGATCAGCGCGAAACCGATCCAAAATACACAGGACGCGGCGCGCCGGTGAGAACGACGAGCGCGCCAATACGCGACCGCCGCCAGGATCCACAGGCCGCCTTCCACCACCAAGGTCGCCGGAATCGAGGTCCACAGGCCCAATCCGAAGATTCGATCACCGGTCGGAACCAGCGGCATGTCCGGCCGGTGGCTGGCGAAATCGAGCAGCCAATGGCTGAGCACGGCGGCGAACACCACCCAAGTGCCGCGCCAGTGGCGGCGCATCACGAAGTGCGCGCCGGCGAAGAGAATCGCCCAGAGGAGATCCATGGCGAGGCTGTGGCTGTACCCGATGCGGGTGATGACCTCGGAACTCGTGAGCGTGGGCCCACGGCGGAGAATCTGGAAGTGTTCGACTCCGGCGATCAGGAAAACGGCCCATAACAAATCAGCCGCCAGCCCGGCCGCCACCGCCGTGCCGAGCGAGAGCGACGGCGCGACGCGTTTTCCGAGAAATCCAACTGCCACGTGTCCGACCAGCACGGCACGCTCCACTAATCGTCGATCCGGTATTTCCGGTGGATGAGCCGCAGGTGCTCGCGCGATTTGCGCTCCTCATCGGAATAAAAGCGGGCCTTCACAAATTCGCGGCGGGCGATGGCTTCCTGCATGCGCGCGAGGTTCACGGCCACCAACTGCCGCGCCGCAAGCACCTCATCGATCGCAGTCACGTATCGCTGGCGGGAGACCTGCGGCGGCCTCATCTTGCGCAAGTCGAGTGCGTCGTCGGAGCGGTGCCATTTCCAGACCGCGGCGGCTTCCCACAGCATCGAGATAATCTCCACCAGGATGAACCGGGCAAACGTCAGGCGTCCCCGCGCGCGTTGTTCCTCGGCCGCCTGCTCGAATACAAACAGCATCTCTTCCCCAAGCACTTCCCGATGGCCGGCCGGATACAAACGGAGCAGGGTTCGAAAAATGCGCTTCATCGTCTAACCCGCTTCGCTCGATCGGAGACGGGCCATACCCGCTCGCGTCAGCTGCTTCATCCGTTCCATCTCCGCCTGCAGGCGCCGCCTGCCGGTGGAGGTCAGGCGGTACGCCTGCTTCTCACGGGATGTATCTTGCTGCTCGAACCGTTCGATCCACCGGTCCTGCAAAAGACGATGCAGCGCGCCGTATAGGGTTCCGGTGCTTAAGCGAACCCTTCCGTCGCTCAGCGCTTCAATATCCTTCATCAGCGCGTATCCGTGCCTGGGCTGAGCGGCCAGGCTCATCAGGATCAGGAGCACCGGTTCGCTAAGCGGCGCCCCATCATGCCGGTTAACGACATGTCGCATAACGGCATATTAAACCGAACCGCAGGCTGCGTCAAGCGGGGGCGGCGCCTTTTGGAGCCTCACCGTTTGGAATACACTGGTCCTCATGTTGCGACCCGCTCTTGTCACCATCCAGGTAGCCGGATTGGCGGCGGCAGCGTTGTTCCTCCAGGGTTCACGCACTCCGCCCCGCGCTAAACCGGAGGCTCTCGAAGCTCCGCAGGCGATCACGGCCAGGATTCTGGAGCTGGAGGCGGCGCTCGATGAAGCAGAATCCCATCATCGGCTGGAGGCCGTCGACCAAATGATCGCGGACGATTACTCCGGCATCACAGTAGGGGGCGGCGTTATCACCAAGCGTGATGTTCTGGCCGCGGTCGGCGGCAACGAGGAAGCTTCATCGCAATCCCGCGACCGCCGGGTAAGAGCCCTCGACAATGCGGCCGTCTACACGGCTCTGGTATTGGACCGGGGCACGGACCCAAAGACACAGCAAACGTATGTGCTGGCGACTCGCGTGATGGACATCTGGCAGAAGCGCGGCCGTGAATGGAAGCTGGTCAACGACCAGGCTACCGGTGTGCCGCTGCAGTAAAGGCGCGAAAGCAGCAGCTTCTCCACGGAACGTCTGAAATCTTACTCTGAAACTGAAATAGAGTTGACAGTTCCGCCTGCTTCCACGGTATAGTTTTAATTCCTCAGGAAACCTCCTAATGAAAGGCAATCGTAATGGTTCTGCATCATCTCCGAAGACGCAATGCTCCCATTTTCTATCCTCTGGAAATGCCGGTGCAATACACCCTGGAAAACGCAGTCGGCGGCCGCGGCCGGACACTCGAGATGAACGGCGAAATTGTCCGGTTCGAGTGCGACCGAACGCTGCCACTGGGACGTAACATTCAACTTGTCCTCTCCTGGCCCGCGATCCTGCAATGCGGCGCAGGGCTAAATCTATGGATATTCGGCGAGACCACCGGGGTCCTCTGCCGCGATATCGAAGTCGCGGTGGCGCGTTATGAGTTCAGAACGCGCCGTGTTGGCAAGTCCCCGTCTCCGCAGCGCGATCCACACGACTCAAGCGTGGAAGACCGGGCAGAACTGGTGCTTTCAAAGGTCGAGAGTTGCTAACATCTCGGTGGCGTGACACCTGGCAGCGGTAGAACAGGGGTTCTGATACGTTCCAGGTGCCAACGAACCATTGAGGTGGCGCTCTCCCCGCTATAGCTTGGGTACAGAACGATGCGGACAGTCTTTATGCTGGGGACACTCGCGCTTGGCGGTACGGCCCTTCTCGGCCTGAACGCCTACTCCCGCCAGGTGCTGAATGCGAACAATGGAATTCTAAATGGGGGAACCGGGTTGTATCGGCATCCTCCGCCCCCGGCTCGAGTGCCCGAGCCCAACGTTGCCGCCATGTCTCTCCTCGCTATTGGCGGGCTGATGGTGCTGGGCCTACGGAAGAAGGAATAGTCTGAAGTGCCTCTCGGGCCTTTAGAGCCCAGAGACCGCGGCGTACCCTCTGGTTCCAGAGGGTACCGGCAAGGACTTTCTCCCGCCGTCCGGCGCAGTATCGGCCAACATCCAGGGTCAACCTAAACGAGCGCCTTCCGGGTGCTTGATGGGATAATCGAGAAATCTCAGAGGTACTCGGATGATCGCCAAAATCAGCATCGTCGTGATAGCCGCAACCGCCTCCGTAATGGCGCAAGCGCCTGGGGCGCCACCTCGGGCCGGAACGCCCCCGGCGGGTGGAAGCCCGGCGTACCAGCGGGCGCGGATGCTGCCGGCGCGCATCATGGAGTTCAAAGCGGAGCCGGAATCGGTGCAGCCGGGACAGGCGGCGAAGCTCAGCTGGTCGACAGAGAATCCGTCCGGTGTCTCGATCACGCCGGATGTCGGACGCGTCACCCCACGCGGTGTGCAGCAAGTAACTCCGGCGGCCACCACCACATACACGCTGACCGTGCAGGGACCGAACGATCAGACGCTCACCCGCACCGTCACGGTGAATGTGGCGGGCGCGCCCGCGTCCGCTGCGACCGCCGGCGCCGGGAGTGCGCGAAAGGAAGTGCCACGGACTGCGGACGGCAAACCCGATTTGAGCGGAGTTTATGATTTCAGCCTGGGGGCGCCCGGCGCGCGCGGTGGACGCGGTCCGGCGGCCGACCTTCCGGCACTGAAGCCGGGCGCGGACAAGTTCCGCGTGGTACGCGGTCCGGACGACGCGGGACAGACCGCCGACTGCATGCCGCTGGCGCCGCCCCAGGCGTTCAACGTGCCGTATCAGTTTCAGATCGTCCAGAGCGCGCATCACGTGGCGATCCTGCATGGCTATCCGGGAACATTTCGCATCATCCCGACCGACGGCGGACCGCACCCGGCCGACCCGGACCCGACCTGGATGGGCGATTCAATCGGGCATTGGGAGCAAGACACGCTCGTCGTCGACACGGTGGGGTTCAACGATAAGACGGAGATCGGCGGATATCGGCATACCGCAGCGCTGCACGTAATCGAGCGCTATCATCGCACCGATTACAATTCGCTGGAGTATGAGGCGACGGTCGAAGATCCCAACGTGTTCGTGAAGCCGTGGACGGTGCGGCGGCGGTTCGCTTTGCGTCCCGACCTGGCGAAAGTAGACGAGTTCGTCTGCGAGCACAATGAAGACTACAGTAAGTTTTTCGAAAAAAAATGAAAGCGACCCGGGCCGGCGGACGTGAATAACGTCGATCTGAAGCTGCTGACAATTGTAGCGGAGCTGTTTCGAACGCGCAGCGTTTCGCAGACGGCGGAGAACCTGGCGCTGAGCCAGTCCACCGTGAGCATGCATCTGGCGACGTTGCGCAAGCATTTCAACGACCCGCTTTTTGTGAAAACGTCAAGCGGAATGGAGCCGACTCCGCACATGGCGGAACTGCTGGAGCCGATCCAGAAATCGAAGGAAATTCTGGAATCCATTCTGGAACACCATGTGGTTTTCAACCCGGCGACGTCGGACCGGATGTTTCGCGTGTGTTCCACCGATATCGCCAAAATCACCATGATGCCGAAGCTGTTGAAGCGGCTGCAGGCGGTGGCGCCCTCGATCCGCGTGGAACTGCGCGGGATGTCGGCGAACACGGCGCGTCTGCTGGAATCGGGGGAGGTGGATCTGGCGGTGGGGTTTCTTTCCGAACTGGGCGCCGGTTTCTGCGAACAGAAGCTCTTCGAAGAGAATTTCGTGTGCGTCGTGCGGACCGATCATCCGCGGGTCAAATCAACGCTGACGCTGGCGCAATTCGCCAGCGAAATTCACCTCGCGGTCACCACGTCGGGAACCGGACACGACATACTGGAGCGGACGCTGGAAGCCGAAGGGATCGACCGCAAGATCGTCATGCGAGTCGATGGCTTTTTGGGAATTGCGAGCATCATCGAGGCCACCGATTGCCTGGTCGTGGTGCCGCAACAACTCGGGAACTATCTGACCAAACAGGGACGCATTAAAATGCTCGCTTTGCCCTTCGAGGTGCCGAATTACTTTGTCATGCAGCACTGGCATGAACGGTATACGCACGATGCGGCCAACGAGTGGCTGCGCGGATTGTTTGCGGAACTATTCGCGTCGGGCAAGGCGCACCGGTGACGATCCTGGGATTCTGTGAATGGCTGCAGAGCCTGCCGTTGGCGAGCGGCGTGAAGGCCTCGTCGTGGCAGTTCCCGGTGATTGAGTCGATTCATTCACTCGGACTGAGCGTCATGCTCTGGCCGGCGGCGCTGCTGGACATGCGGCTGTTGGGCATCGTCATGAAGAAGCGGCCGGTGTCGCGTGTGGCGGCGCAATTCCTGCCGTGGGTGTGGGCCGGGTTCGTGACGATGGTGCTGACCGGCGTGGTTCTGTTCGCCTCCGAAGCCGTGAAGTGCTACAACAGCCCCTTCTTCCGCGCCAAGCTCGTGCTGCTGGTTCTGGCCGGGCTCAACGCTCTGCTATTTCACACGACGATTTTCCGCGACGTCGCGTCGTGGGATGAAAAGACGGCAACGCCGTTGCGAGCGAGAGTGGCGGGGGCATGTTCGCTGGCCATCTGGATCGGGGTGGTGGCCATGGGAAGGGCGCTGGCATATGCTTAGCGAATCGCTCCATCCGTTCTTCGATTGGTGCGGCCGTACATGGATCGGAACAGCGGTGCGCGACACTGTTTGGGCGTTTCCCTTGATCGAGACAGTTCACCTGCTGGCGCTGTCGGTGCTGCTTGGGACGGTTCTCCTGGTGAACCTGCGAGTGTTCGGGCTGGGACAGCGCTATTACCCGTCTGCGGCGCAGATAGCCCGTGAGTTCGAGCCGTGGATGCTGGCCAGCCTGGGCGTGCTGATTGCCTCCGGCATTCCCATGTTTCTTTCCGAGCCGCAGAAGTGCTATGAGAGCTACTCGTTTCCGATCAAAATGCTGCTGCTGGTTTTGGGAATCGGGTCGCAGTTTACCATCCAGCGGAGGTGGGTCATACGGGAGCCAGGCGAATTCAGCACCACGAAGGCGAAGCTGGCTGCGTGTATTTCGATCCTCGTCTGGACGGGAGTGGGGCTGGCAGGCAAAGGAATCCCGTACGTATAGCGCCGGCCGCACTCGGCTGGTGATTGACGTTCATAGTGTATATACTTGGTACCAACAAGGAGGCTGGGATGCGTCTTCGCAACCATACTTTCCTGGGGGCGGCGGCAGCGGTGGTGATGCTGTTGCCAGGACAGATTACAGCACAATCAGTCAACGCCAAGCCGGCGAAAACCGAGAGCCAAACCTGGACGGTCCCGCGCACCGGCTTTGGCCAGCCGGACCTGCAAGGTGTTTGGGCGAACAACAACGCCACGCCGCTCGAACGGCCCAAAGTGCTCGCGGGGCGGCCGTATCTGACCGAGCAGGAAGTGGCGGCGCTCAAAAAGAAGGCGCACGAGCTCTTCGACGATGGTAATTCCGACGCGGCGTTCGGCGATAGCGTCTTTACCAGCGTGCTGGCGAATGTCAAGGGAGAGAAAGCCGGCTTCAAGAGCACGGACGGTCAGACCGGTGACTACAGTTCGGTTTGGCTGGTGGAGCGGAATTTCGATAATCGCACCTCGCTCATCACCGATCCTGCGGAGGGCCGCCTGCCGGCCCTGACTCCGCAAGCGAAGGAGCGCCAGGTGGCCGCGGCGGCGCGGCGCAACCGCCTGCCCGAGGGCCCCGAAGACCGCTCGCTGAGCGAGCGCTGCATCACCTTCGGCGCGCCACGGCTGGGCGCCGGATACAACAGCTACTACCAGATTGTGCAATCGCCTGACGCGGTGGTTATGATCATGGAGACGATTCATGACGCCCGCATCATTCCGCTGGACGGCCGGCCGCATGTGCCCGCGTCGGTGCATGAATGGCTGGGTGATTCGCGCGGACATTGGGAAGGCGATACGCTCGTGGTCGATACGACCAATTACCGGGCGGGGGCCTTCATGAATGCGAGCGACAAGCTGCACATCGTCGAGCGTTTCACTCGGACGGGTCCGGAGACTCTGAAGTACGAAGTGACGGTCGACGACCCGGATACCTGGACGAAGCCCTGGAGCGCAATGATTCCGTTGAGCCACTCGCGCGATTTCATCTTTGAATACGCCTGCCACGAAGGCAATGAGGGTCTGGCGGGAATTCTCTCCGGCGCGCGCGCCGAGGAAAAGGCTGCAGCGGCCGGGAAATAAATACGGTTCCCGGCCAAACGCGCCCAAGAACCGGGCGGTGCCGCTCCGGCTATTTCTCCGCAGGCCTTCCGTAGGCCCGCAATTTCGGGCGGCTTCTGTGCCGGGGCAGGTCGCCGAAGAGTGAACCGCGAACGGCCGGGCGGTCCGCTACTCGCACGCGTCGGTGATGCAGATGGATTCGAGCGTGCGGCCCACAGGCGGAGCCTGCAGCCCGGCTTGCGTCATCAGCTTGCGTAAGAGGAGTCCGGCTTCCGGGTGAGGGATCGCGGATTGCACGCCCACGCGCACCAGCCCGTCGGCGTAATCCACCGGCTCCCACGTGTGCACGGCCAGCTTGCCGCCACGGTTATCGGTGTTGCCATAGTCGCGGACATCCAGTTTCGCACCGTGATCTGCCAGAAGCTGAATGACGTCCGTGCGGCCTTTGTGCGCGGCGCCGTGCAAAGCCGTGCGGCCGGTATCGGCCTGAGCGTTCACATCAAGGCCGAGGTCCAATAACATCTTGCAAGCTTCATAAGTGGCCTGTGGCGACCACTCATAGGTGATACCTTCGACCCAGCCGATGCCGGCGGCTACTTGAAGCGCGGTTACGTGCAGGACCGTATCAATTTTCGGATCGGCACCGTGAGCCAGCAGGAGCTTCATCAACTCGAGGTCGCCGGACTGGGAGGCACGCAGGAACGCGGTCGCGCCGTTTTCATCGAGCCATTGGTTGGTGAACACGGTGCGCGTTTCGGTGCTGTCCTTCATGCGCGCGTTCACGTTCGCTCCATGGTTGATCAGGACCTTGATGTAATCCAGGTGATCCATGTCCGGCTTACGGACAGGATAGTCGCCACTCTCGATATTGCGGTTGTCGGTGGCGAGGTACAACGGTGTCCAGCCGCCCTTATTGGCGAGATTCACATCCGCGCCGTGATTAATGAGATAGACGGCGAGCTGGTAAAAGCGGTTTTGCGTGGCGACGAGCAGCGGGCTCCAGCCGTATCCGGTGGTCTGGTTGATGTCGGCGCCGGCAGCTAAGAGAGCCTTCACGGCATCGAGATCATTCGAGCGAACTGCATAGACGAGCGGTGTGAGCGCGCCGCCATCTTTTGGGGCGGGCCGGCCGCGGAAACCAAAGGCGGCCACGGCGGCGTCATCGTTCACATCGAATCCTTGATCGTTTCCACCGGCGCGGGCGCCGCCGCGAGCACCCCTGGCGGGCGCGCGGACGGGTCCGGCGATGCCGTTATCATCGCCGCGCAGAGTGGCGAGGTCTCGCAAGTCCAAGGCTTTTCCGGCAGCCAGCGCGGCCCCCTGTGCGGCGACTGCTTTGCGCGGATCATTGGCTTTACCGAGAGCCGGACCTCTTCCCCGCTCCGCCATGTCCGACCGGGCTTTGAAATCGGCGCCGTGCTCGATGAGGAACGTAATAGCAGCCGCATGGCCCTCGTCAGCGGCCCACATCAAGGGCGTGGTGCCGCGCAGGGTTTCTTTGGCGTTGACATCCGCGCCGTGCTCGACCAGAACCTTGATTGCATCGACATTGCCGGTGCGCGCGGCGGCCATGATCGGCGTGCGGCCCAGCGGCAGGCGCTCGTTGGGATCGGCGCCGGCCTTGAGCAGCGCCGCGATAATCACGGCATCGCCATTGATGCTCGCCAGCCAGAGCGGAGTCGAGCCTTCGCGGTTGGCCGCTTTGGGATTCGCGCCCGCTCCCAGCAGCGCATTCACCATTTCCCTGTCGGAGCGGTAGACGGCCCAATGGAGTGGGGTGGCCCCGTCATTCTGCGCCGCATTGACATCGGCGTGTCGCTCGATCAGTTGTCGCGCCGCGACAGTATCGCCGCGCATTAACGCATCGGCAACTTCCGGGGGCGTCGCTGAAAACGCGGCGAGAGGCAGCAGGAAAAGCCAGGCGCGCGTCATAGGTCATTCAGGCGGCCGATGCTGTCGCCGATGCTGTCCTGGTGAATGTCGTACATTTCTAGCAGCGTCAGGAGCAGGTTGCCGGTAGGCACCTGCTTGGTCGGATAGGCCAGGTGACGCCCGCCTTTCAGCTTCCCGTTGAGTCCTCCGACCAGCACATGCGGCACATCGTAGTGGACATGCTGATTGGAGTTGCCCATGTTGGAGCCGTAAAGAACCAGCGAATGGTCGAGCAGTGTCCCGTCGCCATCCTGAGTCTTGGCGAGGTTCGCGATGAGATGCGCCAGCATCTTGACGTGATACTGATTGATTTTGGAGAGCTCGGCGATGCGGCGCGGATCTTCGCCGTGATGGGACGCGCCGTGGAAGCCGGCGGTGGGCGCCTCGCTCTCGGGATAGGTGCGGCCGGTGAGGTCGCGGGCGAACAGCAGCGTGCCCACGCGGGTGATATCGGCCTGGAATGCGAGCGCCAGCAGATCGAACTGCAGCTTGATATGCTCGTCGAACGTTTGCGGCACTCCGACCGGAACTTCCATTTCCGGCGGAGCCACTGAGGAAGCTTTCATCGCAATATCCAGACGACGCTCGATCTCGCGGACGTTTTCGGTGTAATTGTCGAGCCGCGTACGGTCCGCCGGGCTCGACTCGTTCCGGAGCCGGGAGAGGCTGCCAGTGAGCGAATCGAGAATGCTGCCATCGCGCTTACGGCGGCGGGCGCGTAACTCGGCCGTACTGCCGTCGCCAAACATGCGCTCGAACACCACCTGCGGATTCAGCTCCATGGGCAGCGGATCGGTGGGCGAAGACCAGGAGATGGTGTTGGTGTACGCGCAGCTATACCCTTCCCCGCAGTTGCTCGAATTCGCGCCGGGATCTTCGACCGCGAGCTGCATGGATGGCATCAGATTTTCACGGCCGATCTTTTGCGCGATCATCTGATCGATGGTGGTGCCGGCGTACACATCCGCGCCGGCGGTCTTTTTCGGCTTGTTCGCGCACATGAAGGCCGCGGCCACCCAGTGATCGGCGCCGGTAGCCCCGGGAGGCGGCTCGGCCGATCGGGAATGCAGGCCGCTCAGAATCACAGTCTGCGCCCGGAAGGGCTCGAGCGGCTTCCAGTTGAACGGGAACGTGGCGTCGAGCTCACCAGCCTTGTCCGGCACC